>Ga0268254_10000343_pt1 | contig 31692 bp, 27 predicted proteins | sample AgamicOrSfrz_FD_200251 | JGI IMG/M metagenome (GOLD analysis project Ga0268254, IMG submission 200251) | Agave microbial communities from Guanajuato, Mexico - Or.Sf.rz (v2) (version 3) | ecosystem: Host-associated > Plants > Phyllosphere > Phylloplane/Leaf | place: Guanajuato, Mexico...
GCACTCCTGCATTGCTTCGAGATCCTCAATAGTCCGGTAGACGAAGCAATCGCGGCGCTCGCGGCCCTGCACCGGCGGCACGAACGGCGAGGAGCCGGTGGCCATCACGAGCTTGTCGTAGGCGAGCGTTTCGCCGCTGGCAAGCGTAACGGTGTGCGCGTTGCGGTCGATCGACACGGCTTTCGCGTTGAGCTTGAGCAGCACGTTCTCGCGCTCGAAAAAGCCCGGCTCGACAAGCGAGAGGTCGTCCGCGGACTTGCCCGAAAAGAATTCCGACAGATGCACGCGGTCGTACGCGGGACGCCGCTCTTCGCACAGCACGGTGATGTGCAGCGCAGAGTTCGGATCGTCGACGAGACATTCGAGCAGTTTGTGCCCGACCATGCCGTGTCCTATCACGATCACGTTCATGACAGGGGCTTGATTCGTTTGCGATGCGGTTCGCGACATGATGTGTCCGGCAATAAAAAAGCGTCCCGCGGATGCAATCGCTACTGCGACTGTATTCGGGGGACGCCGTTGTCCAAAACCAGTAATCGGGAAACAGAGTGCTTGCTGCAAGCTGGCAGGATCGCCGTTGATCCGCAGCCTCATCAATGCAAGGCCCATGCCATTCGGTCAAAACCTTCTGAATGCCTCGCCCCGTGGGCTTGCCGCGAGTAGTGCCGCACTCGCTGCACACTCACGCCCGACGCATTCCGATGCATGAAGGCGCAATGATGGTGCGACGCAGCACCTTCGGCGTGCAACGGCGAGCCGCACGCGATGCGTGAGGCGCCCCGCAGAGCCGGGTTAGTTGGCCACGCTCCGGGCGCTCCCGGCCGCGAGCGCACGGTCTCTCAACGCGGCTTCGCGTGCCTTGTGCTCGCCGCTAAAGCGCACGGCCAACGCACACAGCGCCGACAGCGTGACGAGCACGCCAAGCGTCGCGAGCGTCTGCTGAATGCCGCCTATCCCTTTCATCAGGAAGCCCGCCGCCACTGCGCCAACATTGCCGCCCGCGCCGATGATGCCGGCCACGCCGCCGAGCGCCTTGCGGTCGATGAACGGCACGAGCGCATACGTCGCGCCGCACGCCATGTGAGTGAAGAGCCCGAAGACCAGCATCGCGACGAGTGCCGGCGCGATGCTGTTCGCGTGCGCGAAACACATGAGGCCGAGCCCCTCGCCGATCATCAGGGCGCACAGCAGCGTGGAGCGCACTTCGAGACCGCGCCGCGCGGCGGCCCGGTCCGAGACCCAGCCGCCCAGCGCGCGGGCAAAAAGCGCGAGCAGCCCGAAGCTGCCCGCGGCCATGCCGGCTTCCTTCAGCGACAGATGGAAATGGTCGACGTAATAGATGGCCGCAATGTTGTGGATGAACACCTCCACGCCGAAGCACGCCGCGTAGGTGATGAAGAGCATCCATACGCGGTAGTTCGCACAGGCGGTGCGAAAGCTCGCCCAGCCGCCCTTCTTGCCGCCATCGATGGTGATGCCTTGCGCACGCAGTTCGCTGAAGTTGCCTTGCGGGCAGTCCTGCGTGAAGCGCCAGTAGAAAGCGGCCATGACCGGCATCGCGAGACCGGGCACCACCAGCGCCACACGCCACGCGGACGACTCGCCCACGCCGAGCACGATGATCGCGGCGAGCAGCAACGGGATCAGCGCCTGCGCGGCGCCCGCGCCGGTGTTGCCCCAACCGGCGGTCGTTGCGTTCGCGGTGCCCACCACGTTCGGCGCGAACATCATCGACGTGTGGTACTGCGTGATCACGAAGCTCGCGCCGACCGCGCCGATCAGCAGACGGCACAGCAGGAAGCTCTCGTAGCCCGTCGCAACCGCAGCGCCGAGCACCGGCAACGCACCTGCCAGCAACAAACCGGAGTACACCTTGCGCGGTCCGTAGCGATCGCACATCGGGCCGACCACGAGCCGCACGAGAATGGTGACGGCCACTGCGGCGATGTTGATGTTGGCGACCTGATCGGCGGAGAGCCCGAACTCGCGCTTGATGAGCGGCATCAGCGGCGCGCAGGCGAACCACGCGAAAAAGCACACGAAAAAGGCCATCCACGTCAAATGGAAGGCGCGCATGGCGGGCGTGCGCAGGCTGAAAAGGTCTATGCGGATTGCTTTGTCTGTCATCGTCGTTCCAGAAACAAAAAAGCGTCCCGAGAAACCGGTCGCGTGACTGGTTTCAGGGGACGCCGTTGTCCAAAGCTGCTCGGTGCTGCTTGCGGGTATCGTGCTACGAATGCATTCGGGAAGAATCGCCGTTGATCCTTTGCGGCTGCACCATGCAAAGGCTATGCCATACGAGGCGAGTGTCGACGCGATGCGGCTTTGCGCGAAAAAGCGCTGATTGCCCGTGATTCATGGCGTCGTATGTTGACGCGCACAGGCACAGCGATGGTGCGGGTTCACAGCAACGGGGCGTCGCGCCCCAGGACCTCCGAGGCGGCGAGCTTCTGTGCGCGGCGGGTTTGAACGGGCAGATCGTTGTCGCTTGCAAAGCGCATGACGAAGTCGAAGGCGTCGGCACACACCGAGCGCAACTCCGCCGAAACGAACAGGCACTTGGTTCCCGCCTCGACGATCGGCATGGCCAGGCGCGTGCACGCGACATGAATGCCCGTCCGCCGCTCGCCGACAAACAACGTGATGACGCCGGTCAGACGCTCGGGCCAGTCGCCTGGCCGGAAGACCTTCTGCGAATGAGTGATGCCCACGATCAGATAACCCTGAATGGAGCCTTCTGTCGTCTCTTGTGTGGTGAGTGGTATGCGGTCCATGCCTGTCGCTACTCGCCTGCTGGTGAGGGTCTGTCCGCATCGCTTTCGTCGCCCGGCACATCGCGAGAGGCGATCTTGAGCTGCCTGAGCTTGTGATACAGCGTCTTTTTGGGCATGCCCAGTTCGATGCTGGCTTCCGTCACGTTGCCGTTATGACGCCGCAGCATGTCTTCAATCAGCATGCGCTCGAAGTACGCAAGCTGCTCTGCCAGCGTGCCGCCCTTGTTTGCGCTGCTGCCCGCGCTCAGCAGACTATCGCCCGATAACCCCAGCACGAAACGGTCGGCGACGTTCTGCAACTCGCGCACGTTGCCGCGCCACGGATGCGTCATCAGTTCCGAAAGCTGCGATGCGGACACGGTCGGCGCAGGCTGTCCGAAACGGCGCGCGGCAGCCAGCACGAAATGCTCGAAGAGCAAGGGCACGTCTTCGCGCCGTTCGCGCAAAGGCGGCAATTCGATCTGCGCGACGTTCAGGCGGTACAGCAGGTCGGAGCGGAACTGGCCTTCGCTGGAAAGCTGCATGAGGTCCGCCTTGGAGGCGGCAATGATCCTGCAGTCGACCGCAATCGGCTCGTTTGCGCCAAGGCGCTCCACGGTGCGCTCCTGCAGCACGCGCAGCATCTTGATCTGCAGCGACACCGGCATGGTTTCGATTTCGTCGAGAAAAAGCGTGCCGCCATGCGCCCATTCAATCTTGCCCACGCGCTTTTTGATCGCGCCGGTAAAGGCGCCGGCTTCATGCCCGAACAGCTCGCTTTCGAAAATCTGTTCCGGCAGGCCGCCGCAGTTCAGTGCAACGAAATGGCGGTCGCGTCGTGCGCCGAACTCGTGCAGGCTGCGCGCGATCAGTTCCTTGCCCGTGCCCGTCTCGCCGGTGATGAGCACCGACACCGAGGTATCCGCGAGACGCAGTATCTTCTTGCGCACCTCGGCCATTGCCGGCGACTTGCCGAGCACGAGCGCCTCGATGCCCTGCCAGTTGTGAAGCGCGGCACGCAAGCCCTGCACTTCGAGCGTGAGGCGGCGTTTTTCGACCGCGCGCGCCACTCTGCGTGCAATATGGTCCGACGAAAACGGCTTTTCGATGAAGTCATACGCGCCCACCTGCATCGCGCCGACCGCAGTGGAAATATCGGCATGACCGCTGATCAGAACCACGGGAATCTGCGCGTCGATTGCCATGACCTTGTCGAGCAGTTGCAGCCCGTCGAGGCCCGGCATCCTCACATCCGACACGATCACGACAGGCGCGCCGGGCGCGACTTCGGCGAGCGCCTCCGCTGCGCCCGCGTAGGCGGACACCCGCATCCCCGCCAGTTCGACGGCCTGCTGGACGCCGAAGCGCACGTTCTCGTCGTCTTCCACGACGAGAACCCGGATTTCATCTCCCATCGGCTACTCCCTTTGCTGATGCAAACTCGATAGTGAAGCGCGCGCCGCCCTCGTTGCGATTGGCCGCGGCAATCTTCGCGCCGAACGCTTCGACGATGCGCGACGTGATTGCAAGCCCCAACCCCAGGCCGTGGCCTCGCGGCTTGGTCGTGACGAATGGTTCGAACAGATGGTCGAGCACGTCCTGCGCGATGCCGGTGCCGCTGTCGTCAATTGAGAAAAGGACGCGGGCCTTGTCGGCGGACTCGACTGCTTCGAGCACGATTACGCGCTTTTCTTCGTGGCGGACCGCGTCGAGCGCGTTACCCAGCAGATTGACGATAACCTGCTGCAACTGGCTCGCCTCCGCGGACACCAGCGTGCCCGGCGCAATCCGGACGTCGATGTGTACGGACTCGTCGCGAATCCGTGCATCGTAGATGAGGCACGCACGGGCCACCGCTTCGTCGAGCGACACCGCGACGCGTTCCACAACCGGCTTGCGCGCAAATGCCTTGAGTTCGCCAGTGAGCGTGGCCATGTTGTCGACGAGTCCCGACACGCGCTCGAGGTTGGTGATCGCATGCGCCGGCTGGTTCCGTTCGAAAAACGTACGCGCGTTGTCGCACAGCGTGCGGATCGCGACGAGCGGCTGACTCAACTCGTGCGTGAGACCGGCGGCCATCTGCCCAAGCACCGCGAGCTTGCCCGCATGCACCACTTCCTGCTGCGATTCGCGCAGGCGCGCTTCCGTGCGCTTGCGCTCGGCAATCTCCTGCTGCATCCGTTCGTTGGCTTGCGTGAGCGCTGCGGTACGCTGCGCGACGGTCGCTTCGAGATCGTCGTTGGCACGGCGCAACGCGTCCTGTGCTTTCAGCTTCTCGGCAATCGTGCGACGCCGCTGCACCGCATACAGCGCATAGAGTCCGGCGATCAGAAAGCCTCCTGTCACGAAGCCGAGCGCGAGTTCCTGCTGACGCCGCGCGCTCGCGACGTCGAGCAGCACCATGATCGAGTCGCCCGCTTGCGGCGCAGGCCGCGACATCACGAGATAACGCGTGGTGTGCAAAGGACGGCGCGGATCGGGAAAGCGGCCAAGCCAGGCCCCCGCGCCCCACTCGCCGATGCGTTGATAGTGCAGCGGCTCGACATTGCGGCCCGCGTATTGCCGCGAGGCCTGAATGTCGCGTTGCTGTTGCGAGGTGATCGGCCGCAGCGCCGTGAACTTCCACGCGGCGACAGTCGAGATGACGATCACGCCGTTGCGGTCGATCACCATCGCAGCTTCGTTCGGCCGGCGCCATGCCGACTCCAGTTCCTCGACGCTGATCTTGACCGCGGCCGCGCCGATCGGCGTGCCGCCGTCGCGCACCGCGCTTGCGAAATAAAGTCCGGGCATGCCCGTATTGGTGCCGATACCGAAGAAGCGCCCCGCGCCGCGCGCGAGCGCGTCCTTGAAATATGGCCGATATGACACGTTGGTGCCGACGAAGCTGAGCGGCTGATTCCAGTTGCTTGCGGCGATCACCGAACCTTGCCGGTCGATGACGTCGACCGCGACGCTGCCCGCCTCCTGATTCACCGCTTCCAGATAGAGGTTGACGTCATGCAAAAGCGCAGCGGAAGCGCGTGGCCCGGCTTTGAGCAACGCGCGCACGCTGTCCTGTCGCGCGACGATGGCGGGCATGGTCTCGAATCGCCCCAGTTCGCTTTTCAGGCTCGCGCCGTACAGGTCGAGCTGATGCGCGCCCGCCTCGGCGAGCGCGTCGATGGCGCGGTTCCACGCGAGCTCGACCGCTGCCGCGGCCATGCCGGCATACAGCACGGCCGCAACCGCCCACGCCCACAGCGGTATCCCCTTTATTCTCACTTGATGACGACCTCGCGTAGACCTGATGCCCGACGACGCCACGCGCAAGACACGCCGCAGCGCCGCGTCACACTCCATGCGCGAGCGCAACCAGCGTCACCGTGACGACGATAGCGCCGCCGATGCGCGTGGCGATCTGCGCGAACGGCATGAGTTGCATGCGGTTGGCCGCCGTCAGGATCGCGACGTCGCCCGTGCCGCCCTGGCCGCTGTGACATGCGTTCACGATGGCGGTGTCGATAGGGTACATCTTAAGCTTGCGGGCAACCACAAAGCCGGTGCCCATCAGCGTCGCGACCGTTGCGACGATCGTCACGATATTGGCGAAGGTGAAGGCGGCGACCAGCTTGTCCCACGGCGTCATGGCGACACCGATCGCGAACAGCAGCGGATACGTCACCGCGTTCGAAAAGAACTTGTAGACGACGAACGCACCTTCCTGCAATTGCGGCGACACTGCGCGCGCCAGTTTGACGAGCACCGCGAGGAACAGCATGGCGACCGGCGCGGGCAGGCCGAACAGGTTGCGGCACATCAGGCCGAGCAGATACAGCGTGATCGCGGTGATGCCGGCCGCCGCGATATGGGTGACGTCGATATGGCCGCGAAGCTCTGCTTCCGCGGGGGCCAGTTCGTCGCTCTCGCCGATCTGCAAACGCCCCTTGCCGGTGAGATCCGGAAAGCGCTTGCCGAGCATGTCGAGCGCGCCCGACAGGACGATCGCGGTGAGACTGCCGAGCATGACGGGCGGCAGGACCTGCGCGAACAGTTCGCCTTGCGGCAGATGCATGATTTCCGAATAGCCGACCGACAGCGGAATTGCACCTTCGCCCACACCGCCTGCCATGATCGGCACGACGATATATAGCAACGTATGGCGCGCGCCGAGTCCAAATGCCGAACCCACCGCAACGCCGACAATAGCCGCCGCCACCGAGCCCAGAGCAAGCGGCACGAAGATCTTCACAAAGCCCCTGATCAGCACGCGCCTGTCCATGCTGAGAATACTGCCGACGATAATCGACGCGATGAACAGGTACAGGAAGTTGGTCGACTTCGTGAACTCGGTCGTGAGATGCAGGATAGGTTTGGGCAGCACATGGTAGTACGTGAGCGCCGAAGGCACGAAGGTCGCGCAGATCGCGGCGGCGCCGATATTGCGCAGAACCGGCAGACGCTTGCCAAGCTCGGCGCAGGTGAAACCGAAGAACGCGAGTACGGCGATGGCCATGGAAATTTCGCCAGGCATCTTGCCCGTTACGGCAAAGCCGACAATCAGCGCGAGCAGAATGAAATAGACCGGCAACGGGATAATGCCGATCCGGTATTCCATCAGCTTCCACCAGCCTTCGGGCCAGAAGCGGGTGGTCGAGGCGGCCTGCTGCGCGGCTTCGGGCGCGAGGCTCGAACGCGGATCGTCGTGAGTATGGGCGGGTGTGGACAAAACATGTCTCCTTGTCTTGGCGCGCCTCGCTGGCGTGGCGCGTCGCGTTTCGATGCGGATGTCGGCGCATCCGGCTGTGGCTCTCGAGCCGGTGGTGGGCAAACGCCGGGAAAACCCGGACAACCTGAAGTGAAGTGAAGCGCGCGGCTTTAGCGTCGGGCGAGCCGGCTGGGCAGATGCAGGGTCATGAATGTCTCCGTGGGGTCTTGTGAATGGCGCTCGAGGCGCTCGTGGATGCCTATAAGGCAAGCCCTATGCCAATGGACGGCCCCTCACGGCGGATCACAAGTCACTGATTTTGCTGAGAAATTTCTCGCGGATACGGACGCGGGAAGCAGCGCATTCCGAGAGTTCAGAATTGGCGCCTGCGAGAAGGCCGAGAATTCAGCCGTCGCCCCTTTGCTCGGGCGAGTCATGCAACGTGAGAAGAATGCGCTCCAGGCACGGACCCGGAGCGCCGCGCGGACAAGCGCGTAGGCAAAGGCGCAGGTGAAGGTGAAGGTGAAGGTGAAGGTGAAGGTGAAGGTGAAGGTGAAGGCAGAGGTGAAGGCGCAGGCCGAGCTCAACCGTCCGTAGAAAGCGTGAGGGCTTCCCACGTCGTGATTTCGTCGGACAGTGCCGACAATTTCCCGCGTACGAGACCCAGCGCGTCGCTCCCGAGCAGAAGATGCGCGGGCGGCTGCGCGGCCGCGATTGCAGCCAGCATCGCGCGCGCGGCTCTCACCGGGTCGCCTAGCTGCTTGCCGCTCTTCTCTTCGCGAGCCTTGCGCAACGGATTGAACAGCGCGTCGTAGTCGGAAATGGAGCGAGGCGTGCGTGACATGGAACGCCCTGCCCAGTCGGTGCGAAACGAGCCCGGCGCGACGGCAGTCACATGAATGCCCAATGAGCGCACTTCCTGCCCGAGTGCTTCCGAGATTCCTTCAAGGGCGAACTTGCTGCCGCAGTAGTACGAGATGCCGGGCATGGTGATGAAGCCGCCCATCGACGTGATGTTCAGAATATGGCCGCGCCGGCGTTGGCGCATGTAGGGCAGCACGGCTTTCATCATGGCCACCGCGCCGAACACGTTCACCTCGAACTGTCGGCGCAGGTCGGCAAGCGGCGCCTCTTCCATGACGCCTTCGTGGCCATAGCCGGCACTGTTCACGAGCACATCCACGGGACCGACGCTTGCCTCGATATCGGTTACGACGCCCTCGATCCGGTCGAAGTCGGTTACGTCCAGCAGGCGGCCGAACGCCCTGCCCGGCGCGAGCGCCTCCAGTTCGGCTCTGGCGGCCTCGCTTCGCACGGTGCCGACCACGCGATGACCTGCCTGCAATGCCTCTTGCGCAAGAGCGCGGCCAAAGCCGCTGCTCGCGCCGGTAATGAGCAAAGTTCTGTTCGATGTCATGAGATGCCTTTCCTGAAGTTCAACGGAAAGTGCATACTATTCTCACGGCCCGAGAACTTTCAGGCCAAATCCTGGCTTTTTATTGCCTATTTCTATGACAGCTCGACTAGCAAAAACGATGAGCCGTGGCTCGCCGCGCGCGCCTTCTGGCCGCGACCACCAGGCAATGATCGCGCTCGTGCGCGCGCTCGCCCCCGAGGAAGGCTATAACCTCACGGCTCTGGCAAGCGTGCGCGTGCTTCGCTCCGATCGCAGCCTGACGTCGACGCCGGTGCTGTATGACCCGGGCATCGTGATCGTTTGCCAGGGACGCAAGCGCGGCTATTTCGGCGACCAGCTCTATGTGTACGACGAGCAGCACTATCTGGCGGTCTCCGTGCCGGTGCCCTTTACGATGGAGACCGACGCCGATGCGCAGCATCCGCTCCTCGCGATCTACCTGCATCTCGACTTCAAGCTGGCCGCGGAACTGATTGCGCAGATAGAAGGTCACGCTCTGCCGCAGAGCCCGCAGGCGCCGCAAAGCATGATGTCGAGCCCGATCGACCGGCCCTTGCGAAACACGGTACTGCGCCTGCTCGAAGCGCTGAACCGCCCGCTCGACGCAGCAGTGCTCGGCACGTCGCTATTGCGCGAGCTTTACTTTCGGGTGCTGACCGGTCCGCAGGGCGATGCAATGCGCGCGGCGCTCGGCATGCAAGGTCAATTCGGCAAGATCGGCAAGGCGCTGCGCCGCATCCATTCCGACTACGCGGGCGCACTCGACCTCGCGCTGCTTGCGCGCGAAGCCGGCATGAGCATTCCCACGTTTCATGCGCACTTCAAGGCCGTCACGCAGACCTCGCCGATGCAGTACGTCAAATCGACGCGCCTGCACCAGGCGCGCTTGCTGATGCTGCGGCAGGATATGTCCGCGGAAGCGGCGAGCGTGGCTGTCGGCTACGCGAGCACGTCGCAATTCAATCGTGAATTCAAGCGGCTTTTCGGGCTCACGCCCGCTGCGGAAGCGCGGCGCATGCGCGCGAGCTTCGCGATTCCGCCCGCGCATGCGGGGTCCGAATACGTGTCCTCGCATTGAACCCATAGAAGGGCCGCCGCCGCGCGGCAGCAACGCCAGCTTCGATTCGCTGCTTCCCACGCGAGCAAATACACGCGGGGCCGTGGCACGCCTGAGATGCGGATCGCGAGCGAGCGGATCGCGCTGGCCCTAGCCCTAGCCTTGCGCCGCCGTGCCCTCGTACGCCGCCCTCAAAGCGGCGACATCGAACTTGACCATTTTCATCATTGCCTCGGCCGCGCGCCGCGCCTTGTCCGCGTCGGGATCGCCCATCATCGCGATGACGTCGACCGGCGCAATCTGCCACGACACGCCAAAGCGGTCTTTCAGCCAGCCGCACGCCTCGGGCGCGCCGCCGCCTTCGAGCAGTGCATCCCAGTAGCGGTCGATTTCCGCCTGATCTGCGCAACTGACGAGAAGCGACACCGAGTGATTGAACGTGTCGTTGCCGCTCGAGCTCATTGCGTAGAAGGTCTGGCCGAATAGCACGAACTCGACCACTTTCGTGGCGCCGGCGGCCGGCACCGCCGTGACCCGCACGACGCGCGAGTCCGGAAAGATGCTCGTGTAGAAAGCCGCGGCCTCTTCGGCCTCGTTCGAGTACCAGAGAAAAGGGGTGATCTTCTGAATCGTCATCGCGAGTCTCCTGTCATTATCGGTCAGATGGCGGCCCACTGTATCTGTATGCCGCTATAAGGACGACGAAGCAGCACCCGCGGAATCGACACGACAGGAAGAATTATTTTTCTTCTTTAACCGTTCCTGCCTGACGTGCCCGCCCAGCCGTCTCAGCCGCCGCCCCATCGGAGCCGATTATAGGTAATCGCACCTCGCGATCCCAGTCGCGCGCCCGCATCGGCGCAACACGGCGCAACATGGCGTGACATGGCGCAACGCGGCGCAACACGGCGGGACCCGCAGACGAGGCGCGGCCGCCGCGGCTAACGCGGCGACCGCTTCCGATGCATGACTGCAACGCAAGATTCAGTGGCTCGCGCCCTCTACCGCACCGATGCCGGTTTCGGAGCGCACCGCCTGCGCGTCGAAGCCGGCCTGGTCGATGCGTGCGCGCGCCGATCTGTCGGTGACCGAGAACAGCCAGATCCCGGCAAAGCCCACTGCCATAGAGAACAGCGCAGGCGACGCATAGGGGAACGGCGCGCTCGCGAAGTGGAACACGTCGACCCATACTGCCTTCGAAAGCACCGTCAGCAGCACGGCCGACAGAAGGCCGAGAAAGCCGCCTATTGCCGCGCCGCGCGTGGTGCAGCCGCGCCACAGCACGGACAGGAACAGCACCGGAAAATTGGCCGAAGCGGCCACCGCAAACGCCAGCGACACCATGAACGCGATGTTCTGCTTTTCGAACACGATGCCAAGCACAACGGCGACCACGCCGAGCACCACAGTCGTGATGCGCGACACGAAGAGCTCGTTCGCACTCGACGCCTTGCCGTGCTTGAACACGGTCGCATACAGGTCATGCGACACGGCCGACGCGCCGGCCAGCGTGAGCCCCGCGACCACGGCGAGAATCGTCGCGAACGCCACCGCCGAAATGAAGCCGAGGAACACGTTGCCGCCCACCGCGCTGGCCAGATGCACCGCCGCCATGTTGCTGCCGCCGAGCAGCTTACCGGCCGCATCCTTGAACATGGGATTGGTGCTCACCAGCACGATCGCACCGAAGCCGATGATAAACGTGAGAATGTAGAAATAGCCGATCCACGTAGTGGCCCAGAACACCGACTTGCGTGCCTCCTTCGCATTGGGCACCGTAAAGAAGCGCATCAGGATGTGCGGCAGGCCAGCGGTGCCGAACATCAGCGCAATGCCGAAGGAGATGGCCGATATGGGGTCCTTGATGAAATTGCCCGGCGCCATGATCGACGCTTTCTTTTCGTGCACTTCAACGGCCTTCGCGAACAGCGCCTCAGGGCTGAAATGAAATTGCCACAACACCATGAAGGCCATGAACGACGCGCCCGCGAGCAACAGACACGCCTTGATGATCTGCACCCACGTCGTGGCAGTCATGCCGCCGAACAGCACGTAGACCATCATCAGCGCGCCGACTATCACCACCGCGATCCAGTATTCGAGTCCGAACAGCAGCTTGATGAGCTGGCCCGCGCCCACCATCTGCGCGATCAGGTAGAAGGCGACGACGACGAGCGTGCCCGATGCGGCAAACGCGCGAATCGGGCCCTGCTTGAAGCGGTAAGCGGCCACGTCGGCGAACGTGAAGCGGCCGAGATTGCGCAGCCGCTCCGCCATCAGGAACGTGATGATCGGCCAGCCCATGAGAAAACCAATCGAGTAGATGAGACCGTCGTAGCCGTTCGTGTAGACCGCAGCCGAAATGCCGAGGAACGAGGCGGCGGACATGAAGTCGCCCGCAATCGCAAGGCCGTTCTGAAAGCCCGTGATGCCGCCGCCCGCCGTGTAGAACTCGGCTGCCGAACGCGTTCTTCGCGCAGCCCATTTGGTGATGAAAAGCGTCGCGATCACGAACGCGACGAACATGCAGATTGCGGTCCAGTTGGTTGCCTGCTTGACCGCCTGGCCCAGATCGGCACCCGCCGCGAAGCAGGTTGAAGAAGCGGCAAAGAGCGCGGCCGCAATACCCAATCGGCGCGTGTTCATACCGCCTCCCGCTTGATCTGGTCAGTGAGTTCGTCGTACGCACTGTTCGCGCGTCGTACGTAAAAGCCCGTGATCGCCACGGTAAACACGATCACGAAGAGTCCGATCGGCATGCCCCACGTGGTGACGCCCGCGCCGAGTTTCGCCGACAGCACGTCCTTGTCGAACGCGATCAGCAGCACGTAGCCGTAGTAGACAATCAGCACAAGCGCCGTCAGCGTCCAGCCGAGCCGCGAGCGCTTTCGCACCAGTTCGCGGTAGGCCGCGCTCGATCTGATCTTGTTCGCGAGTTCCAGGTCCATCTCCGTCTCCTGCATGAGTATCTTTCGCCGCGCGCAAGTGCCCTGCTGTGGACAGGGCCGCAGTCATGGGGCACTTGTGTGCGTCGAGGTGTTTCGCTGGGAATGCAAGCCAATGCGCTCGCGCATGCGCTGTTCTGGTTGTTTCGATGCGCTCGACGATACGTTAAGAGCGGCCCCTTACCCGGTTCTTACGGCGAGCGTTTTCCTGTGACGGGGTTTACGCGGAGAGCGGCGCGAGTGCGCCTCACGCGCCGCGGCCGATTGGCGCGGCAGAAATAAAGCGGGTTCCGGCAGCGCGAAGTACTCGCGCCTCAAGCCGGAACCCAGATTCAATACATTCGGCGATTGGCCCAATGGACCGACGCCTTCGTTAAACCTTGCTTAAACGATAGTCAGCGTCACGTCGATGTTGCCGCGCGTTGCGTTCGAATACGGGCAGACAATATGGGCCTTGTCGACCAGTGCCTGAGCAGCGTCGCGTGCCATACCCGGCAGCGAGATCTTCAGTTCCACTTCAATGCCGAAACCGTTGGGAATCGCGCCGATGCCAACGCTGCCGTCAATCGAGACGTCCGCGGGAATCGCAATCTTGTCGCGCGCCGCGACGAACTTCATCGCACCGAGGAAGCACGCGCTGTAGCCGGCCGCGAACAATTGCTCAGGGTTGGCGCCGTCGCCGCCTGCACCGCCCAACTCGCGCGGCGTGGTCAGCTTGAAATCCAGCTTGCCTTCCGGAACGACGGCGCGGCCGTCACGGCCTCCGGTAGCGTGAGCATGAGCGCGATACAGAACTTTTTCGATCGACATGGTGAAGCTCCTTTTTAACAGGTTTGATGTCGCCTCTTTCTATACCGATAGAGGCGAGTGCTAAGCGTAAGACAAACATGTACCGCTTTGAATCTACCAGCTTGATATCTTTTCTATCTACTGAAAGATAGACATTCTCGCAAACAGAAACACCGTGATGACGTTTGCTGACATGACTGCGAGCTTTGTCACCGAACAACTTTCACCGACGCTTCGACATCTTCGAGGCGCGCCCGTGTATTGAACAACCGGCTTGCCAGCACACTGCCCTGGAACGCCGCAAACAGCGCGCGCGCAGCATTTTCAGGCTTGCCATTTACTGCCAGCGTACCCGCTTGCGCACCTTCTGCCAGTACTTTGGCCAGCCACTTCTCGTTGGCCTTGAAGAACGCCTGCACCGCTTGCCGAATGTTCTCCGGCAATGTTTCGATGTCGGCCGCCAGCATACCGCACAGACAGATCTGGCGCCCGTCGCCCAGCGTGCGGCCAAACAGCTTTGCATACTTGCCGAGCTTCACTTCAGGAGGTAGCGATTCGTCGACGCCCTTGAGCGTGCTGAGTACCTCGCTGCTATATGCGCTTACCGCTTCGAGAACCAGATCGTCCTTCGACGGAAAGTAGTAGTGAATGCTCGACGTCTTGACTCCAACAAGGCTCGACAGATCCCGATAGCTAAAGCCGTTATAGCCGCGCATCATGATCAGCGTAATGGCGTGATCGAGAATCTGTTCGCGCACTGATGTTGTCGTGTCCATGTGACGAACTCTATCTACCTGCAGATAGATTGTCAAGCACCGTAGATCAGCCCGGACGTAACGAACTTCCGCGAGGGGTCAGCAGGCTATTCGGGCAGCAGCGGCCGTCGTGGGTCGCGTAGCGTCACACTGCGCTGGCGGGGGCGCCTTTCGCCGGTTCATCCACGCGCGCTCAGCCTCTGCGAGGCCGTCTGGCGATAGCGCCCGCTGCGGTCCTGCAGTTTGCCGCTACTGCTTGACTTCGCCGGTTCGCGACGGCCCCGATGCGCCCTCCGGCGACAGCGCGTTGGCGCGTTTTTCCATCAGGCTTCCCGGCTTGTTACCCGGCGTGCCGAGGCCAGCGGGTTTGTCCACTGCCTGTCCGGCGGGGCCTGGCTGAACCTGCTGGCCGCTTTGCGTGCCGCTGTTCGCCGGCGCGTTACCGCTTTGTTGCGAGTAAGCCACGCTGGTCATGCACAGGACGCATGCCACGCCCGCAATTTTCAAGGCTTTCATCTCCGTCTCCCGGTTTCACGGCGCTTGCCGTTTTGCAGAACAGACAGCATGGAGCGTGCCTCGTGCGCAATGGCAACGGACCTCGCCCGCGGCGCCTATTGCGCCGCGGCGGGCGACCCGCACCGCTATTCGATGCGCCGACGGGTGGAAATAGCCGAAGCGGTGGAAATGACCAGATCGGCGAAGCGTTTTTCGTCGCGCTCCGCCTGCCAGCGCGAGCGCGCCACGGCGATGTTCACGGCGCCGATGCCACGCCCATGAGCGTTCGTGATGGCGGCCGCCGTGGAAATGTCGCTTACGAAATACTCGTCTTCCGTATGCGCGTAACCCTGCTTGCGGATCTGCACGATCCGCTCCTTGATCTTGCGCGGCTCGTACACGGTGGACGCCGTATAAGGTACCAGGTTCGTGCGCGAAAGAATGTCGTCGATTTCGCCGTCCGGCAGGGTTGCCAGAATCGCGAGCCCCGGGGCCGTGCAATACGCGGGCAGACGCGAGCCGGTAATGACGTGCGCGTTGAATACATTGCGGCTGACGATACGCAGCACGAACACAATGTCCGTATCGTCCAGCACCGTGAGGTTGGTCGCCTCTTCCGTCTCGGACCCAAGTTGCTGCAGATAAGGCGTCGCGCGGCTGACGAGATCGTTCGAGGTCAGATAGTGGTAGGTGAAGTCGAGAAGCCGCGGCGAGAGTTCATACTTGCGGCTGTCGGGGTCCTTGAAGAGATAGCCGAGCGCGGCCAGCGTGTAAGTAAAGCGCTGCGTCGCGCTCATGTCGAACCCGGTGGACGACGAGATCTCCGAGAGCGACAACTGACGCTTGCTGCCGTCGAACGCAGTGAGCACCTTCATCGCCTTCTCCACCGACTGCACATAAAGCGACGACGCGCTCGGGTCGGCAACCTCTGCGCGCGGGCTTGCGGCTCTACTGTTGCGCTTGCGTGCGGCTTTGGGCTCGTCGCTCATCACGTCGGTATCTGTCTGGTTCGAACAAGAAATTATCGCATAGCCCTAATTACCTACCTATATACGATAGCTATTGCACGACGGTTGCCAGACGGTCCCATGCGTCCTGTGTATCACGCGAGATCAAGTGCTTCTTGACGCGCTCGCTCGCCGTCAGCTCGAAACCGGCCACCGCGCGGTAATAGCGCGGCAGCTGAAAACTCGCGAGCCGCTCGCGCGCCCACGCATGCAAAGCCGGCCACCCCACCGGCTCGTCTCTGAACTGGACGTCGAGCAGAATGTCCTGCTCGCCTATCGCCGACGCGACGCCTATTGCGGCGCAAGTGCGAATGGCGGGATGGGTGGTGAAAACCCGCTCGATTTCCCACGCTGACACGTTCTCGCCGCGCACGCGCATGCTGTCCGTCTGCCTGCCGATGAAGAACAGATCGCCATCAGCATCGCGGCGCGCGCGGTCGCCGGTGTGCAGCCGCCCATGGCGCAACGCGGCGCGGGTTGCCTCGGGATTCTTCAGATACGTCGGCAAGAACGTGCCCTCCACCTTGCTCGACAGCACGATCTCCCCCGCTTCGCCGTTCGATACCGGCTGGCCGTTTTCGTCGAGCAAGTCGATGTCGATCCACGGCAACGCTCGACCGATAGAGCCAGCCTTGCCGGTGAGATTCGCCGTTGCGAAGCTCGAGCATTCGGTCATGCCGTAGCACTCGCGCAACGATACGTTCAGGCGCGCCTGAATCGGCTGCCACGACGCGGCACTCACGCCCGCGCCCCAGGCGACGCGCAGCGTGTGCGACGCGGGCTGCTCCCTTGCGGGCAACTGCATCAGGATATCGAGCACGCCGCCCAGGTAATGCAGTTGGGTTGCGCCCGAGTGCCCGATCTGCTGCCAGAACTGCGATGCCGAAAAACGCGGCACCGCATGCAACGTCACGTTCGCGAGAAACGGCAGCAACAGCATTTGCGCGCCGCCGATATGGCATAGCGGCTCCCACAGGAATAGCCGGTCGCGCTCGCGCACGTCGGCGACGCGTAACGCCGCCTCGCTTGCAATGCGCATCATCCGGTGCGTAAAGACCACGCCCTTGGGCGCGCCCGTCGTCCCCGACGTGTAGATGATGCACAGCGGATCGTGCACGCCGATGGCCGGCGTTGCGAAGTCGGTGGTTGTGCCGGTCTCGCCGCTGGCATCGTCAGGCATGAACGCGGGCAGATGCGTGCGCAGCGCGGCGCCGCAATCTAGCTCCGCGGTTATCGCATCGAACTCGTCGTCGATCACGAAGAGCTTCGGCTCGGCGTGCTGCAGCAGATATTCGAGGCCCGCCGCACGCAGTTTCGTATTGACCGGCACCCACACGAGCCCGCTCAGATGCAGCGCGTAGATCAGATGGATATGCTCGGGACTGTTGCCGAGCATCACGGCGACGCGATCGCCTTGCACGAGACCGTGCTCGCCAAACCAGCGCTGCAACCGCGCAACGTGCCGGGCGGCCTCTTCGCACGTTATCGCGCGATCTTCGAAATGCACGATGGTGCGCGCCGGATCGCGGCGCAGTCCTGCCGCGAGCAGAGGCGCACAGTCGAGTTCGTCGTTTGCGTGCCGGTGAGCGAAATATTCTGGATAACGATGCATGTGTGAACGAGTTGAATGACCGGGATTTAGCGCGTCTTGCGCTTGAGCCACGAAGAAACCGCGACGACGAGCGCGATCAGAATCACGAGGGTGGTCGACACCGCCGCGAGTGTCGGCGTGATGGCGAGCTGAATGTCGTCCCACATCTGCTTGGGCAGCGTTGAGTTGATGCCGCCGGAAACAAAGATGGCGATAGTCAGGTCGTCGAACGAAACGAGGAACGCGAACAGGAATGCGGCGCTCACGCTTGCCATGAGCAGGGGCAGCACAATCGACGTGATGCGCCGCAAGGGCGACGCGCCCATTACGCGCGCCGCGTCGTCGAGACGCCAGTCGAAGCGCTGAAAACCCGCGGCGAGCGTGACGACCACGTACGGAATGGCAAGCACCGTATGGCCGATCACGAGGCCGAGGTTCGTGCCCGTCAGCCCGAAGCGTCCGAACAGATACAGCAGGCCGACTGCCACCACGATGCGCGGCACGATAAGCGGCGCGACCAGCAGCGCGAACATGGGCTTGCTCGCGCGGCGCGGCATGCGCGTCATCGCGAGTGTCGCGCCGAAGCCGAGCAGCAGCGACAGCAGCGCCGTGCCAAGGCCCACTTCGAACGAACGGATCACCGCGCTCTGCCACACCGGCGAATCCATGAAGGTGCCGAACCAGCGGATACTAAAGAGCTTCGGCGGAAACGCAATGTAGTCGCTCTTCGTGAACGCATACGGGATGACCGACAGCACCGGCGCGACCAGCACCAGCATCACGACGCACGTATAGAAGCCAAGCGGACTCGCCGCGCGCGCGCCCTCTTCCGCGTGCGCCTTGCGGCGCATCATGAACGGTGCAAAGACGCGCCCCGCGGTCATCAGAAGCGCCAGCTTGAACCCTTGAGCGCGCGAGCCGCGCTGACGCTGCGCCACTTCGCCGGTAAGCGATGTGAGGCCCACCATACGGTCGTATATGAAGAAAATCACGATCGAGCAGACGAGCAGCACCGTCGAAAGCGCTCCGGCAAAGCGCATGTCGAAGAGCTCCAGCACCGACGAGATCACGAGTTGCGCAATCATCGTTTCTTTCGGTGAGCCAAGCAGCGCAGGCACGATAAAGAAGCCGAGGCTCGAAATGAACACGAGCAGGCCCGCAGCCGCCACGCCCGGCGAAGAAAGCGGCAGAAACACCGTAAAAAAGCTCGTGCTGCGCGCGGCGCCCAGCGTTTCGGCGGCTTGCGTAAGCCGGTCGTCGATGCCGCGCATGACTGGCAGCATCGTCATGACGGCGAGCGGCAGCATCGAATGCACCATGCCGATCAACACGCCGGTCAGCGACGGAATCGTGCCGCTCGTCTCGCGTACGAGGCCAAGCGAGAGCGCAATGGTGGAGAGCACGCCGGTCTTCGAAAGCAGCAGCATCCATGCGTAGGTCTTGACCAGATAGCTGGTCCAGAACGGCAGCATGACCCACAGCAGCCAGCGCTCGCGGGCGCGCTCCGACAGGCGGCTCAGCATGTACGCGACCGGATAGCCGAGCACAATGGAAAGCGCCGCCGTCATCAACGAAATCGCGAAGGTGATCCACAAGACCTTGGCGTAGACGGGCGTGCGCGCGATGCGCTCGAACTGCGCAAGGCCGATCTGGCCGTCCGCGCCGACCAGTCCGCCTTGCAGAATTTCGCCGACGGGCAGCACGAAGAACACCAGTAGGAAAAGAAGCGTCGGCACGATTGGCAAGAAGCGCAGACTGCGCGCGAGCCACATCGAGCGGCCGCGCCGCGAGGCTTCGCTTTCGCGGTGCGCGTGAAGAGCGATGGTCATTCCAATCCCTTTCAGCTATGCAGCAGCGTCGTGCGATACGGGTCCCATACAAGGCCGACTTTGTCGCCGACGCGCGGCGACAGACTGCGCTCGCAGCGCACGGTAAGCTCGCTGCCGTCGTTCATTGCGAGTTGCACGCGCGTGTCGCTACCGAAGAACACCACGTCCGCAATCGTGCCGTCGACAAATCCGCTCGCCGGCTCGACGAAACGCGGGGCTTCCGGACGCACGAGCAGCGTGTGGCGTGCAGCAGAACCGGACGCGGGCGCAGAAACGGAAGCACCGGAAGCGCCCGAAGCACCCTTACCGTTCGTTATCCTGATGGAATCGAGTGCGCTGACCGGCAACGGAATGCGGCCACCCGCCGCGAGCAGGATCGGTTCGCCGCTCGCGCCGCGGGTCTCGTCGAGCGCGCCTTCGAGCAGATTCGAATGACCGATGAAGCCGGCCGCGAAGCGCGTTGCGGGACGGTCGTACAGATCGGCGGGCGTGCCGACCTGCTCGATGCGCGCCTGATTCATGAGGCAGATGCGGTCAGAGAGCGTCAGCGCCTCGTCCTGATCGTGTGTGACGTAGACGAAAGTCGCGCCGAGCTCCTTGTGCAGCCGGCGGATTTCGGATTGCATGTGCTCGCGCAGTTTTTTATCCAGTGCGCCGAGCGGCTCGTCGAGCAGAATCACCGACGGCCGGTATGCAAAGCAGCGCGCCAGCGCGATGCGCTGCTGTTGTCCGCCCGACAGTTCCTTCGGAAAGCGCTTCGCATAGTCGGTCATGCGCACCATGGCGAGCGCACTGTCGACAGCCGCGCGGACCTCGTCGCGCGACTTGCGGCGCATGCGCAGACCATAGGCTACGTTGTCCCACACGCTCATGTGCGGAAACAGCGCATAGCTCTGGAACACCATGCCGATGCCGCGCTTGCCCGGCTCGACGTGCGTGACGTCGCGCCCGTCGATCTCGATGCGCCCTGCGCTGGGCGCGACGAGGCCCGAGATCATCTGCAGCAGCGTGGTCTTGCCCGAACCCGAAGGACCGAGCAGCGTCAGGAATTCGCCCGCCTGCACGGCGAGGTCCGTGGGTTCCAGCGCCACCGCGTCGCCATAGCGCTTGGCAATGCCTATCGCCTCGAGTTTCGAGCTCATCGTGCAGTCCTCACGAAATGATCCACGAATTGAACCGTTCAGTGACTTTCTGGCGGTTCGCTTCCCACCATTGCGGACTCGGCAGCCGCATGTCGCGGATATTGTCGGGGGCCGTGGGCAATAGCGTCGCGCGCTCTTTGGCAATCGTCTCGAACGCTTTCCTGTTGGTCGGCCCGTAGGCCAGCGTGCGCGTGAGCAACGCCTGGCGCTTCGCGTCGGCGCAGAAACGCACGAACTGCTTTGCCGCCTCCGCGCGCGGCGTGCCCTTTGGAATGCCCCAGCCTTCGATTGAATAAAGCCCCTGATTCCACACGATCGCGACCGGCGCGCCCGCGTCCTTCGCGGCTTGCGCGCGGCCGTTCCACGTCGAGATCATGTCGACATCGCCGCTCTGGATCGCCTGCATCGCCTGCGCGCCGGAGGTCCACCAGATGTTGACGTGTGGCTTGATCCTGTCGAGGCTTTTGAATGCGCGGTCGACGTCGAGCGGATATAGCTTGTCGAGCGGCACACCGTCGGCGAGCAGCGCCTGCTCCAGCGTGTCGAGCGGGCTGCGCCGCAGACAGCGGCGGCCCGGATATTTCTTCACGTCCCAGAAGTCAGCCCAGGTCTTCGGTCCGTTGTCCTTGAACCTGTCCGCACGATAGGCAAGCACGGTCGAATACACGTCCACGCCCAGCCAGTTCGGCGTGATTGCTTCCGGCATGATGTCTGGATAATCGCTCGCCTTCAGGCCGATGGGTTCGAGCAGGCCCTTCGCTTCGAGGTAGGGAATGTCGGCGGAGAGCGTAAGCGTGGTGACGTCCCACACGTAATTCTTCGTTTGCACCATTGCGGCGAATTGCGCGACGGGCTGCGATTCGCGCGCGACGCTTACGACCTTGATGCCGGTCGCTTTCTCGAACGGATCGTAAAACGCTTCGCGATAGGCGGTAGTGTAGGGACCGCCCGGGTCCGAGACGACGATCTGCTTTGCCTGCGCACGCGCGGCGAGCGGCAGTGCGCCCGCCACGGCAAGCGCGCCCGCGCCGTGAAGAATGCGGCGGCGTGCCGGGTTGAAGTCTTGCGTCATTGTTCAGGTCTCCGCACTAAGGTTGAGATGGGAACGGCTTGACTTGGCCTTGCGGCTGGATTTGCTGCGGGCGCGAACACCATGACAAAGACCGGTCTGGGCATTCGACTGGTCATGCTGACCATAAGCGGCCCCGCGCGCCTCGCCCGCGACCGGCTACTTCGCGCGTTGACGGAAGAACTCTTCCATCATGCGCGCGGGTTCGCCGGAGTCGTACGCTTCGCGCTGAATGCGCTCGCCCGCTTCGATGCAGTCGATAAAGCCCGGCTCCGTCATTTCGCGAAAACGCTGCTTGTCGAGTCGCATCGCGACGGGCGGCTTGGCCGCGAGTTCGGTGGCAATTTCGAGCGCCTTGTCGAACACCTTGTCTTCGTCGACGAGGTGATGAATCAGGCCGATGCGATGACACTCTTCCGCATCCATCAAACGGCCCGTGAGTGTCAGCTCAATGGTGCGCGACATGCCGAGCATCGCGTTCATGACCCACGGCCCGGTGGTGCTGGCAATGCCCGCGTTGATTTCGGGCTGCCCCATGCGCACGCCGGAATGACCCACGCGGATGTCGCCGAGCAGCGCAACCTGAAACGCCGAGCCCGCGGCGGTGCCGTTGAGCGCCATGACGAGCGGCTTCGACAGGCTGCGCAGCGCCGTGTAGTAGCGCTGCCATTCCTTGACCCACGCCACCGCGCGCTCGCCGTCGAAGTCATGCGCTTCCGACAGGTCCTGCCCTGCCGAGAATGCGCGATTACCGGCACCCGTCATGATGATCGCGGCGACCTGCGGGTCATGGTTGAAACGCTCGAGCGCCTCGATGATCGTCTCGCGCATCGGCGTGGTCCATGCGTTCAGCCGCTCAGGGCGATTCAGCGTGATGATCGCGACCCGGCCGCGATTGGAGAACAGTACATCATTGCTCATGATTTATCGCATAGTAATAGTTGATGGTGTATAGCAATATAGGCGCATCAAAATTACCGTGCAAGCGGGTTTACCAGAGAGAGATGGCACGCCGTCGAGGCGAAAGAGCGCAGCGCACAGACAGCGGCGCATGTCACGCAGAACGTGTGCGAGTCAGGGGACGACACCGGGCGGAACCGGGTGGAACCGGGCGGAACGGGGCAAAATGGGCGCGCAGCGTTCACCTGGCTGCTGCGGTACAGAAAGCCGCGTCAGACGCAGCCGTATGAACTGCCGGCATGCGCCAGGCTGTCAGCGAAAGGAAGTACAGAAAAGGAGGCACAGAAAAAAGCCGCAGACAAAGCTGCGGCTAAACAAACACACACGCCGAACGTTTGGGAACGCTGACGCCTTACAAATCGTAGCCATGTTTTGAGGGCCTGAAAATCGGGTGTTTTGTATGAAAGCATGCCAAATCCCCCGCAGAAGCCGCCAGTACGCAGATGTTCGCGTCTTGCGTACCTTACAAAGTCGCCAAAAAACAACGCAAACCTTGTAAGGAGGCTCGCCGCAATTCACCGAACCCAGCGTTTGCGGACCTGGACGACCGCGTGGCGCGCCGCGCGCCTCCTGCGTGCCAGGCCGGAAGTTTGCTCGTACGCAAACACGCATGACCGGATGGCACAACGCGGACCGGACCCACAGACAATTGCAGGAGCCGGGTTGACCCCACTATCCGTCTACGTTCTCACCCACAACAGCGAGCGTCATCTTGACCGGGTCCTCGCGGCCGCAAAGCGTGCCGCAGACGACCTACTGATCGTAGACAGCGGCAGCAGCGACGCGACGCTCGCGATTGCCGCAAGGCACGGCGCGCGAATAGTGCATCGCGTGTTCGACAATTTTCGCGCGCAGCGCGAGTTCGCCAACAGCCAGTGCCTGCACGAAACGGTGATGTTCTTCGACAGCGACGAAATTGCGAGCGACGCGTTGATCGACGAAATCGCCGCCTTGAAAGCCCGCGGCTTCGATCACGATGCGTATGAGGTCAGGCGCGACTGGGTGGTGATGGGCAAGCTGATCCACGCACTGATGCCGGTGTCGTGCCCGGACTACCCTATCCGTATCTATCGGCGGGGCGCTGTGCGTTTCACCGGGCATAGCGTGCATGAAACACTCATGGGCGCTGCAAGCGGCGGGCGCATTGAAGCGCCGCTGATCCATCACACGTTCGAAAGCACAGCGGAGATGAGGCGCAAGCTGGACCTCTATACCGACCTCGCCGCCCTTGACCTGGTGAACAGGCACGAGCCGCCTGCCGTGCTCAGATTCAAGGGCTGGTTCAGCCCGTTGGGCGCATTCATGAAGTGGTACATTCGCAAGGGGAATATTCGCGATGGCCGCGTCGGCCTGATCCTCGCGCTTTACGCCAGCGCTTATACGCGTCGCAAGTATCGCAAGGCGCTGGCGCGGCGCAGTGGTAAGCGTTAAGGCATGCTTTCATCGCCCGTGAAAGCGGAATGAAAAATACCGCGCCGATACTGGACCGTAACATGCAATCTGTATTGCAGCGGGTAGTGCAACGAGCATTGCAACGAGCATTGCAACGAACATGCAACGAGCATTGCAGCGACGCCGTCCGGAGTCTCCCATGACCGTTTCGATGAATACGCATTGCGCTGTTCGCGCCGGCTTGCGGCCGGGCACCGTCGGCCTCGCGCTGGCGCTCTTCGTGTGGAGCGCCGACGCCGTATCGGCCTGCCCGACGGTAGTCACGACTCCGGCCGGCAGCGCGTTCGACATCGCCTCGCTCGTCGCCGACAACGGCTCGCCACAAGCGGCACTGGCCAAGCTGCGCGCCGCGTTATCAAAACTCGGCTGGGGCAGCCGTTGCAGCCTCCTGCGCGATACCCAGGCCTGCAACGAAACGGTCGACATCGCAAAACGCGCAGTGGTCGCGCTCGAAGCCTGCGCCGCCGCCTCGCCCCGGGGGCCGAGCGTGGAGCGGCCCAACGGCAAAGATGGCGATGCGCGCCAATCCGCGGAACTGTATAGATGAAGTGACGTGCCGGCGGGAGCAGCGGTCTACCGCATGACGGTTGCGAGCGCGCGGCCCTTCGTTAAGAGCTTGCCGATTGCAGGATTGCCCGCTGATTCGTCGCCGGACAGAGCGACGTGATCGTCCTGCCGCGCGTGTCACCCGTTACGTGTCACCTATCCCCCTTTACCCGGCACCCCGGCACGAGGCACGCGAGCACTGCCTGTCATGCCTGATACGGCCCGCGCGCCGTCGATTTCGCTACCGCTCGCCCGTCGTGTTGATGGACAGATTGCGTCCGTCAATCCGGAGAAAGCTCATGCGCAAGCTCACCGTTTCTGCATTCATCAGCCTCGACGGCGTCATTCAGGCGCCCGGCGGTCCAGACGAAGACCCGAGCGGCAACTTCCGCCTCGGCGGCTGGATGGTGCCGTATAGCGACGACGCGATCTCAGGCTACCTGAACGAACTGTTCGCCGAACCATTCGAATTGCTGCTTGGACGCCGCACGTACGACATATTCGCCGGGTATTGGCCGCACGTGCCGGCCGGTTCGCCGAGCCGCGGCATCGCCGATCTTTTTAACGGCGTGGCCAAGCATGTGGCCACGCATCGCCCCGACACGCTGGAGTGGCGAGAGAGCCACGCGCTCGCAGGCGCCCTCCCGGACGCGATACGCGCGCTCAAACAGCAGCCCGGCGCGAATTTGCTGACGTTCGGCAGCGGCAACATGGTCGCCCAATTGCTCGCCGCCGATCTGGTAGACGAACTGCGGCTGGTTATCTATCCGCTGATATTGGGGCACGGCAAGCGTCTATTCGGCGAGAGCACGCCTGCGTCTGCGTTCCGACTCGCGCAGTCGGTCAGCACGCCGCACGGCGTGATCATCACGCGCTATGTCCGCGACGGCGAGGTGCGAACCGGATCTTTCGATTCAGATGATCAGGGATCCGTATGATCTGTCTTGCAGCAGGAGGCAGCGCAGGACAATGCGTGCGGCGATAGCAGCGCGAGCCGTCAAGCCTATCCGCCTAGACCTTCGCATGATTGCGCGCCGCGCCGCGGCTGCCGGCGCGCGAGCCTTGAACCATCTCCGAGAGCCAGTTCACGATGAGGTCCGTATAGGCGCGCTGGCTGCCGATGTCGGAAAGGCCGTGGTCCGCGCCCTCGATCACACGATAGGTGAGCGAATGGGCCTGCAGAAACGCCTGCAGATAGCTGGCAATCACCGTATGCGGAACGATCTGGTCATGCTCGGATTCCACCAGCAGCACATCGCCGTGGAAATTCGCAGCGGCACGCAACGCGCGGTTTTCCGCGGCCGGCACGACGCGTTTGCGGTAGGCAACCAGATCGTGCTCGACGTGCAGCGCGCGCTTCGGCGTGTTCCAGCCGTCGTCGAGATAGAGTGCAGGCACCCGCAGGCCCAGCCATCGCACTGGCCGCAGCTCCGTCAGGATGGCCGCGAGATAGCCGCCATAGCTGCTGCCGATCACCGCAATCGAATCGCGGTCGATTGCCGGATGCGCGGCGAGCGTATCGTACGCGGCAAGCAGGTCATTGAGATTCGTTTCGCGCGTGACCGTCTGCTGTTCGTTCTGCGTGCGGGCATGGCCGGTCAGGTCGAAGGTCAGACAGACACAGCCGAGCGCCGCCGCCTGCCGCGCGCGCTCCAGATACTGCTCCTGGTTGCCGCCCCAACCGTGGACGAAAAGCACGCCTGGCACCGCAGTTTTCGGAACCAGCATGGTGCCGTCGAGATGGCCGCGCTCGAGCTTGATCTGTAACTGGTAACGGTCTGCCGTCATGAGTCGCTGCTCCTCTGCACCGTGTCGCTATTGAGCGTATAGAACTTCGTGATGGGGCCCGCCTGGCTGTCGGTGCCGCGATAGACCAGACAGGCGCCGTCGGGCACGTGCACGTTTTCTCCGTAGACTTCGCGTGTCGAGGCGCGCACCACACATGCGTCCGGATTCGCCCGGAACGTGCGCAACGCGCCGATTTCCGCACCTGTCGCGCCGCCCACGCGCCACGATTGCTCGAGCACCCCGCAATGACGCACACTCGCTGCGTCAACGCCGCATGCCACGTCGTAGTTGCGCCTCGACGCAAAGAACCCCGCGTAGTCGATCTGCACCGCGGCGTCGAACGCGCGTGCTTTCGCAATGCATTCGCGCAAGTCTGCGGCGAGGTCGAGCCGTTCCAGGACGTCGAAACCGCCGCGCACGACGACGAGGTCCGAGCCGCCGTAGACATCGTGGCCATGATTGTTGCGCGTCAGATGCTGCACGCCGTAGTAGCTCACGACCAGATCGTCGAGCGTGACCTGCCCCACGCTGAACGTGTCGAGCGCCTCGAGGTGGCGCTCGATCGAAATACCGTCGCGTTGCAGCGCCTCGTCGCCTAGCGCGTCGAGTTGCGCTTCGAGTTCGCCCTCGTTCTTGATGAGCGCCTGTCCCGCGCCGCCGATTCCATAGGGACGCTTGACGCGCACGCGGCCGCCGTCCCACAGCGCGCGTGCGGCGCTGCGGGCGTCGTCGCGCGAGAATGCCGCGTAGCCCGGCAATACCAGCGACGCGGTGCGTGCGCCGAGCGCACGCGACCAGCCGGGCGGCGCGGCGCTTGCGGCGTCCGGCACGCTGTGCGCGATCAGTTTTGTCGCGACGAACGGGAACGGCACGACGCCGCCGTACAGGTCATGTACCGAGCGAACGCCGAGCTTGTGCGCTTGCGCAAGGGTCAAGGTATCGTCGGGAATCAGATACCGATTCGCGGGATAGGCCTGCGCGTCGCGGAATTCGCCCGCCACCTGCGTGCCTTTGAGTTCGGCGATCTGGCGTGCCAGTTCGCGCAAGGTCTCGCCTTCATGACCGGCGCGGCGCGCTTCCGGCCGCTGCTGGTACAGGATGACCAAGGGTAAGCCGGGGGCTGCGGACAGCTCCGGCGCGAGCGATGGGTCCACGATGTTCGCCTCCCTGGCGCGAAGTCGCGCTGTTGCTCTGCGGAAGCGCCACGTGAGTGCTTCCGTAGAGCGAGGAGTCGCAAGTGTTGTGCCACTGGGGTACCTGCGCACTCATCCGCAGATGCGATCCCGGTCATGGAAGCGTTGCATCCAGTAGGGGAACGGCACTGACGGTTCAGATACTTCATCGAGCCGCGCACACTGTTCCGAGCTTAGTGCGACATCTTGTGCATCGAGGTTAGCTGCGAGTTGCTCGCCCGTGCGGGCTCCGACAATGACAGAAGTGATCTGCTCACGCTCGAGCAACCAGCTCAATGAAACTTGAGCCGGCGTGGCACCCAGTTCGTCGGCGATTTCACGCAACACTGCGAGGATCGGCTCTGCCCTGACTGTATCGACCGGCGGGAAGTCGAGTTTGGCACGCCGCCCGGCAGCTTCTGCATTCTGCGAGTACTTGCCGCTCAGGTAGCCACCTGCGAGCGGACTCCAGACCAGAAGGCCGATTCTGTTTGCCGCGGCAACCGGCATGATTTCGTGTTCGATATCGCGGCTCGTCAGCGAATAGTGCACCTGATTGCTCACGACATGAGCCCGATCGGTACGCGACGTTATGCCGACGGCCCGCTCGAGATCGGTTGCACTGAAGTTGCACACGCCAATGTGACGGACCTTGCCTTGGGTGACGAGATCGTCCAGCACACGAAGCGTCTCGTCGAGCGGAACCAGCGCGTCACGGTCATGCAACTGGAACAGGTCGATGTGATCGCGACCGAGTCTCTTCAGGCTTGTCTCGACCGAACGCATGATGTGCGAGCGGCCCAACCCCACTTCGTTGTGGCCAGGGCCAGTGCGTAGGCGAACCTTGGTCGCGACGAGCATTCGATCTTCGTCCAGCCTCAGCGCTTTCAGCACATGACCCACGACCTCTTCTGAGCGGCCCTGCGAATAGGCGTCCGCCGTGTCGATCAGGTTGACGCCACGCTCCACCGCCATCGCGACAAGCCGGGCGCCTTGATCGCTGTCCAAGCCGGCAATATTGCCCCAGATGCCCGAGCCGGCACCGAAGGTCATTGCGCCCAGGCTCAGCCGCGAAACGCGTAGACCCGTTCTGCCAAGCGTGCTGTATTCCATCGTGTATTCCTTGTTTGAACGAAAACCTGATGCATCGGTAGACTAAGACCATGAGTCCACGCGTCGCGCAATCGGCTCTGGTCAGATTCGACGCGACACAAGCTCGCCCAGAACGGTCTCCAGTTCGATGCGGCCGAGCAAGATTTCCTCGGAACTGCTTTCGAAATCGATCCAGCCTTCGTTGAAGCCGTCCAGCATGCGCATGCGAGGTAGAGGATGCTTCATGCCCTGCGTGCGGAACAGCGCTTCCCAGGTTTGCCTTTCGACGACTTGCGCGCGCACCTGACGACGCAACACGCCGGCGAAAGCCGCTGCGAGATCGTTCGGACTCACCCGGCGTGGACCTTCAAGCTCGACGACCCGCGCACCGCGCCACGTCTGCTGAAGCAGGTCGGCAGCAACGCGGCCTACGTCCGCAGTGGCGACCATCGGCACCGGCTTGTCGAGCGGCTGCAGGTAACTGGCAATCACGCCATCGTCGCTTGCAGACGCAACATCCCATGCGGCGTTCTCCATGAACCAGCCGGGGCGCAGGAACGTCACCGGCATCGGCATCTCGCGCAACGCCTGCTCCATCAGCGTGCGTTGAGTGAGCAGGTTGACCTCGTCGGCCTGCGCGCCGATCGTTGAGAGGCAAACCACCTTGTCGGGCCGTGCCTTCAGGAGTGCGGTGGACACAGCCTCAATCACTGTGCGCGCTTCAGGAAACCCGGGCTGCGGATCGAACTCCGAAGGCGGCAGGATGAAAACGCCGGTCGCGCCTTCGAACGCGGCGGCGAGCGACGAAGGGTCTTCCATGAAAGCCGTCGCGATCTCGCAACCTCGCTTTGCCCAAGCCTCGGCCCGCGTCGCATCGCGCACGACTGCGCGCACCGGCTGACCAGCAGCCAGCAGTTCGCGGGCCAGTGCGCCGCCTACCTTGCCGGTGATTCCTGTGATTGCATACATTGCTCGTTCTCCATGTGTGGATATATCGGTTGACGCAGCGTCGATGTGCCGCCGCTCAATCGCTCAATCGCTCAGCCGCGACGTAAACCGTCGTAAAACGCCTGCTCGAACTGACCGTAGAGGTTCACTACGCGCGCATCGAAAAAGGGCAGCATCTGCGTAAAGAGCGATCCGGCGACCCGCTTGACCGGATCCACCCAGAAGTAGGTGTTCAACAACCCGGCCCAGCTCACGCTCCCTGCACTTCGTCCGTGAGGTCCTTGCTCCGTATTGATGTCGAACGACAGCCCCCACTTGTGCGCGGTGCCCGGAAACTGATCGAAACTGTTCGACCAGGACGGCTGCGCCGTCCTCATTTCCGCGACCTGCAGGTCGCCGATGTGATTGCGGAACATCGTCGCGACGGTGTCGGCACGTAGCACGCGTTCGCCGCGATAGGTCCCGCCGTTCAACAGCATCTGCAGGAACGCCATGTAGTCGCGCGGCGTGCTGAAGAGTCCGCCGCCGCCCATGAAAAATTCGGGGCGCTGGTTGATTTCGAACGGCTCGGGCGCGAGTGAGCCGTCCGCCTGACGCCTGTGCATGGTCGCGACGCGCTCTTTCTGCTGGCTACTGATGAGAAAGCCCGTGTTGCGCATGCCGAGCGGATCGAAGATGTGCTCGCGGAAGTAAACTTCCAGCGACTGATCGGTCACGGCCTCGACCAGTTTGCCGACCCAGTCCATGCTGATGCCGTACTCCCAGCGCTCGCCCGGCTCGAACTCGAGCGGCGCCGCGAACGCACCGTTCATCGAATAGCCGATGTCCGGCATGCCCGTTACCGTCTTGTACCTGCTGAGCTTGTCGCTCCAGATGCTGTACGTAAAGCCGGACGTATGCGTGAGGAGATGGCGCACCGTGATCGCATTGCGCGCAGGACGCAGCCTGGGCTGGCCGGAGACGTCGAATCCGTCGAGAATTTGAGGCGACTTCAACTGCGGCAGGATCTCGGCCGCAGGTTGCTCCAGCCGCAATTTACCCTGTTCGATGAGCTGCATGCACGCGGTTGCGGTAATCGCCTTTGTCATCGACAGGAGCCAGAAGACGGTGTCAGGGCTCATGGCCTCGCCCGTGCGTGGGTTCGCCCGGCCACGCGCTCCCTCGTAGACCAGTCCGCGGTCCGTTGCACCCATGGCGACCACACCAGCAACTGTGCCGTCGTCCACCGCCCTTTGCAGGCATTGATCGATCGAACGGTAAACCGGGTGATGCGCCAGTGCGGCGTCGCTACGCGCACGCTGCTGTACTGCCTGCGCGTCGCGGCTTGCAACGCCACCAAGTGTCGCAAGAGCCAGCAGGCTCGATGCTCCCTTCAGGAGACGGCGACGATCTGTTTGAACTGCCATTTTTGTTTCTTCCCGAATGAATGATTGAATCGCGGCATTGCAGAGCTTCAGTGATGGCGAAAAACGCGGGCCGCGACCGGTTCCCGTTGATGCGTCCAGCGGATGTGTCGGTGAGACGTATTCTGGACAAGCACCAAACGAAACAAAATGACATGGATGTCATCAGATAAGTGACAGCTCGTCACGTATTTGGCATGATCAACGGACACAGCCAGCACTGCCGGGCGGCGCAGCGTTCGCTTTCATCTGGCCGACCGCGCTCCGCCAAACCTATTAACTCGAGCAACCATGAGATCCAGTAGCGAGAAACTTTCCGGCAGCATTAGCGTGTTCGCCGCCGTAGTGGATGCGGGAACGTTTGTGGCCGCCTCGGAGGTGATAGGAATGACGCCGCCGGGCGTCAGTCGTGCGATTGCGCGGCTGGAAAAAAGGTTGAACATCCGGCTCTTCAGCCGGACAACGCGCTCCGTCTCCCTGACTGAAGAGGGCCGGCGCTTCTACGAGCAGGTCATGCCTCATCTCGCCGGGCTCGAGGAAGCGGCGGCCGCTGCGGCGGGTGGCGCGTCCGCTGTGCGTGGAAAGCTCAGAGTCAATCTGGATCCTGTCGTCTACCGGACCGTTCTCGGGCAACAACTCGATGCGTTCATGGACACACACCCCGAACTGGAAATCGAGTTCATCGCGCGAGACAGTCTTGGCGACCTCGTCATGGACGGCTTCGACCTCGCCGTGCGATTCGGCGAACCCAAAGCGTCTACCCTGATCGCGAGAAAGCTGCTCGACACCCGCATC
>Ga0268254_10000346_pt1 | contig 31301 bp, 29 predicted proteins | sample AgamicOrSfrz_FD_200251 | JGI IMG/M metagenome (GOLD analysis project Ga0268254, IMG submission 200251) | Agave microbial communities from Guanajuato, Mexico - Or.Sf.rz (v2) (version 3) | ecosystem: Host-associated > Plants > Phyllosphere > Phylloplane/Leaf | place: Guanajuato, Mexico...
GGCGTATATTACGCTTTCCTCTTTCAGAGTCAACCCTGATTTTCAGGATTTTTTCTCTTCAACCGAACCGGCTGTTTGTGTGAAGTGATTCACATCCGCCGTGTCGATGGAGGCGCATTATAGGGAGTTCTCCGCCCCCCGCAATAGAAAAATGACATAAAAATGACTGACTGCTGCATTCCACAGCAAAACCCGCCTTTATACCCATTTACGCACAGACTTATCCACAATCCGGCAAAAGTACAAAAATTCGCGAGCGCTACGCAAACGTTTTCGTTACAATGCCCGCGCAAAAAACATGAGCCCTCGCTGGGGCATTAGCTAAGTTTTAGGATCAATAAAGATCCTAATATTTAGCTAACGCTCTCTGTTAAAGACAAATCCAGGGGATTTACCATGCAACAACGTCGTCCAGTCCGCCGCGCTTTGCTCAGTGTTTCTGACAAGGCCGGTATTGTCGAATTCGCACAGGCGCTCTCTCAGCGTGGCGTAGAACTGCTCTCTACCGGCGGCACCGCGCGTCTGCTGGCGGAAAAAGGTCTGCCAGTGACCGAAGTTTCCGACTACACCGGTTTTCCGGAAATGATGGATGGACGCGTGAAAACCCTGCATCCGAAAGTCCACGGCGGCATTCTGGGTCGTCGCGGGCAGGATGACGCGGTCATGGCAGAACATGCAATTGCGCCGATCGATATGGTGGTCGTTAACCTTTATCCCTTCGCCGAGACCGTCGCACGTGAAGGTTGCTCACTGGAAGATGCGGTAGAGAATATTGATATCGGCGGTCCAACCATGGTGCGCTCCGCCGCGAAGAACCATAAAGATGTGGCTATCGTTGTAAAGAGCAGCGACTACACTGCCATTATTAATGAAATGGATGCCAACGAAGGCTCACTTCTGCTTGCCACCCGTTTCGACCTGGCGATTAAAGCGTTTGAACACACCGCTGCGTACGACAGCATGATTGCCAACTACTTCGGCAGCCTGGTTCCGGCCTATCACGGCGAAAGCAAAGAACCCGCCGGTCGCTTCCCGCGTACCCTGAATCTGAACTTCATTAAGAAGCAGGATATGCGCTATGGCGAAAACAGCCACCAGCAAGCCGCCTTCTATATAGAAGAAGAGATCAAAGAAGCCTCCGTTGCCACCGCGCAGCAGCTGCAAGGCAAAGCGCTCTCCTATAACAATATTGCCGATACCGATGCGGCGCTGGAGTGCGTGAAAGAATTCAGTGAACCCGCGTGTGTGATTGTGAAACACGCCAATCCTTGCGGCGTCGCGGTTAGCGGTTCAATTCTGGAGGCTTACGATCGCGCTTATAAAACCGATCCGACCTCCGCATTCGGCGGCATTATCGCTTTTAACCGCGAGCTGGACGCTGAAACCGCACAGGCCATCATCTCTCGCCAGTTTGTTGAAGTGATTATCGCGCCGTCCGCGAGCGAAGAAGCGCTGAAAATCACGGCGGCAAAACAGAATGTGCGCGTACTAACCTGCGGTGAGTGGGCACAGCGTGTGCCTGGTCTCGATTTCAAACGCGTGAATGGCGGCCTGCTGGTTCAGGACAGAGATCTCGGCATGGTAAGCGCAAGTGAACTGCGCGTTGTCAGTAAACGCCAACCGACCGAGCAAGAGCTGCGTGATGCGCTGTTCTGCTGGAAAGTGGCGAAATTCGTCAAATCTAACGCCATTGTCTACGCGAAAGAGAACATGACCATCGGCATTGGCGCAGGCCAGATGAGCCGCGTCTACTCAGCGAAGATTGCCGGGATCAAAGCCGGTGATGAAGGGCTGGAAGTGAAAGGTTCGGCCATGGCTTCCGACGCATTTTTCCCGTTCCGCGATGGTATTGATGCCGCTGCCGCTGTTGGCGTGACCTGTGTTATTCAGCCTGGCGGCTCCATCCGCGATGACGAAGTCATTGCCGCCGCCGACGAGCACGGCATTGCGATGATCTTCACCGACATGCGTCACTTCCGCCATTAATCCACGGAGCAGACAATGAAAGTATTAGTAATTGGCAACGGCGGGCGCGAACACGCGCTGGCATGGAAAGCCGCACAGTCGCCGCTGGTTGATACCGTTTTTGTCGCACCGGGTAACGCCGGTACGGCACTGGAACCGACGCTGCAAAACGTCGCGATTGGCGCAACCGACATCCCGGCGCTGCTGAGCTTTGCGCAGAACGAGAAGATCGATCTGACCATCGTTGGTCCGGAAGCACCGCTGGTGATTGGCGTTGTCGACGCGTTTCGCGCGGCCGGCCTGAAGATTTTTGGCCCAACGCAGGGCGCCGCGCAGCTGGAAGGCTCCAAAGCATTCACCAAAGACTTCCTCGCGCGCCACAATATCCCGACCGCCGAGTACCAGAATTTTACCGACATCGAGCCTGCGCTGGCTTACCTGCGTGAGAAAGGTGCACCTATCGTGATCAAGGCCGATGGTCTGGCCGCAGGCAAAGGCGTGATCGTCGCCATGACGCTGGCAGAAGCCGAAGCAGCGGTTCACGATATGCTGGCCGGTAATGCGTTTGGCGACGCGGGCCATCGCATCGTGATTGAAGAGTTTCTCGATGGCGAAGAAGCCAGCTTTATCGTGATGGTCGATGGCGAACACGTTCTGCCAATGGCCACCAGCCAGGATCACAAACGCGTCGGTGATGGCGATACCGGCCCGAATACCGGCGGTATGGGCGCTTACTCGCCTGCGCCAGTGGTGACGGATGAAGTGCATCAGCGCACCATGGAACGCGTCATATGGCCAACCGTGCGCGGCATGGCGGCGGAAGGGAACACCTACACCGGTTTCCTGTATGCCGGGCTGATGATTGATAAGCAGGGCAACCCGAAAGTTATCGAGTTCAACTGCCGCTTTGGCGATCCGGAAACACAGCCAATTATGCTGCGCATGCAGTCTGACCTGGTGGAGCTGTGCCTGGCCGCGTGTGAAGGCAAGCTGGATGAGAAAACGTCAGAGTGGGATAGTCGCGCATCGCTGGGCGTTGTGGTTGCAGCCGGTGGTTATCCGGGCAACTACCGCAATGGCGATGTCATCCACGGCTTGCCGCTGGAAGAAGTGGCTGACGGCAAAGTGTTCCACGCAGGCACCAAACTATCCGCCGATGACCAGGTGCTAACCAATGGCGGGCGCGTACTGTGCGTCACCGCGCTGGGTAACACCGTCGCCGAAGCGCAGCAGCGTGCATATGCCTTAATGACGGATATTCACTGGGATGGCAGCTTCAGCCGCCGGGATATTGGTTACCGCGCAATTGCGCGCGAGCAAGGCAAGTAACTCCCGCCCTTTCACCCTCTCTCCGCCGGGGAGAGGGTTTTCAGAAACTCTTTTCCGTCGGCTGCCAGCGGCAGAAATCCTCATTCGCCACCAGCAATAGCTGCGCGCCTTCCGGCGCTTCCAGCCATGCGACGCTTACCGCAACAGCAGAGCGGTTCTGACGCTGCTCAATACGGTTTAAGGCGTAATCATCCAGATCGGGCTTCACGGTCTGCCCTTCGCAGGTCTGTACCGTATGATTGGCCTGCCAGCGCCCCTGACGCAGGATCACCCGCCCCTGACGCAGCGCGTCACTGGTCTGGCGGATCTGCTCTGCCCGGTAGCGATACAGCGCGACCTGGTCGCTGGAAAGCTGCTGTTTCTGCCCGTCGACTTCACGCTGCATAAAGCTCAGCTCGCCGCGATCGTCAAAACGGACGCGAATATGCTCCGGTGGTTTACCATAAACATTGAGTTCAATGAGGGTTAACGTATCGCCCTGCCAGCGGTATTCGCTAAGCGATGTATTCCCGTGGTGCCACGGGCTAAACGCGGCGAGCAAGTGCGTCTCACCGTCTGAATCTTTACGCCAGACCCGCACCGCGCCCTGATCGCCGGCAAATCCGCTGGCGGTAAAAGGCGGTAAGGAGGAATCATGGCTACAGGCTGTCAGCAACAGCGCTGCGCCCGCTAACAACAGCGGGCGACGCCAGAATGACAAAAGGGGCGAAACCGCCCCTTCGACAAAACTGTTCACTGCCACGCGGTCTTACTTAACTGCGTCTTTCAGTGCTTTACCAGAAACAAATGCCGGCACGTTAGCTGCGGCGATTTTGATTTCTTTACCGGTCTGCGGGTTGCGGCCAGTACGCTCAGCGCGGTGGTTCACTTTGAAGGTACCGAAACCAACCAGTTGTACCGCATCGCCTGCTTTCAGAGACTCAGTAACGGCAGCCAGGGTGGATTCCAGTGCAGCTTTCGCTTGCGCTTTAGACAGATCTGCCTTGTCTGCAATTACATCAATCAGTTGAGTCTTGTTCATAAGTTATCCTTTCAATGTGTTTATCGCTTGCTAAGCATCGAGTGCGACGGAAATGCCTCAAAAGCACTCTCCTGCATACACGCACCGATAGCCACTTATTTTCGCCCCCCAAATGTAGACCAGACGGGGGTATTAAGGGAAGCCTTCAGGCACGACAAAACAGGCGTTAAATCACGTTTTATTGTCTCATTGCTGCAAATTTATACCGATATTGCTCTCGCCGACCTCGCGCAGGTCTGCGCGCAGCCCTTTAATCAGCTCAATATCGCGTTCTTCGCAGGCAGCCAGAAGGCGGAAAATCTCCCATTGAATATCCCATTCTTGCTCAACAGCCGGGTTTTCTCGCAGCTCTTCGTCGGTCATTTCGCGACCTTGCTGGGTCATTTCCAGCATCGCAACAGTGGTGATCGACGTTTTACTGACCTCGATAGCATGCTCCAGTGTTTCACCGCTCAGGCGCGAATGAATCAGTTCACTGAGTGCCACGCAAGCATCAATGGCCGGATAAACACCGTACAGATCGTAGTCGTCCGCCGCCGGAATCGCCTCTTCCAGTTTCTCCAGCTGGCTGTCGAAATTCACTTTCGCGTCTTTGACGATCTGCGTTTCCCACACCAGGTCAAGGATCCGGCGGTAAAGCTGCGCGTCGCCAAACTCTGTCTGCTGGCAGAACATGGCGTAATTGGGGTACATACGCTCGCACAGGCAAGCCATAAAGACGACGTGCTGCCAGCTTTCCAGCTTTTCCAGACGCAGGTGAATTGGGTTTTGTAACATGATCGTTTCTCAAAATCGGTAATGCGCGGCAGTTTACCTGATATCGCGCTGAATTGCCTGCCAACGCGTAAACGCAGGCCGCCCGGATGCCACAGCGTCTGCCCAGCGCGTCGGTTCCGGTAACCGGTAGCCTTTCATGCAGCGCTGCACCCACGCGAGCGCGCTATCCTGGCTGACACGATGCCCGGTGGTGACAAACAACGGATTGCAGCGCGCCTTGCTGCGCCACACCCAGGCGAGCTTTTCGCCTTTATCCATCAACGGCGAGAGCGCACCCGGCTCGTCCGCCAGCGGTTCGAACTTGCCGCACAGCCGCTTTTTCGCCACGCCGATAGTGGGCACATCGACCAGCAAACCAAAATGGCTGGCAACGCCGAGACGGCGCGGATGGGAAATCCCGTGGCCATCGACGAACAGCAAATCGGGTTTTTGCGACAACAGTTCCCACGCCGCCAGCAGCGCCGGATATTCGCGAAAAGAAAGGAAACCGGGGATATAAGGCATAGTGGTGGCGATACGCGCCACCTGATACTCAACCAGCTCCAGCGAAGGCCAGGAGAGCAGCACCATCGCCGCTCGCGTCACTTCTCCACCCTGCTCAAAACCGACATCGGCCCCGCCGATCAAGGTGGGCGGATCTTTATCCAGACGATCCTCACGGATCACCGAAGAAGCCAGTTCAAGTTGTTGTGCGCGTAGTGACGCGAGATCCATACTCTCTCCTTACTGATGCCAGGAGGCCGAAAGACGGTGCACCGCCTCGACAAATACTCCTGCATGTTCCGGTGGGACATCCTGATGGATGCCGTGACCGAGGTTAAACACATGACCTTCGCCTTTGCCGAAGCCCGCGAGAATCGTCGCGACCTCTTCTTCAATGCGCGCAGGCGGCGCGTAAAGCATAGACGGGTCCATATTGCCTTGCAGCGCAACTTTATGACCCACGCGACGGCGTGCATCGGCAATATCGGTTGTCCAGTCGAGGCCCAGCGCATCACAGCCTGTTTCTGCCATCGCTTCCAGCCACTGCCCGCCGCCTTTGGTGAATAACGTCACCGGTACGCGGCGGCCCTCATTTTCACGCAGCAAGCCATCGACAATTTTATGCATGTAATAGAGCGAAAATTGCTGATAATCGCGCCCGGTCAGCACACCGCCCCAGGTATCGAAAATCTTCACTGACTGCGCGCCCGCGCGGATCTGCGCGTTGAGGTACAACGTGACGCTCTGCGCCAGCTTATCCAGCAGCGCATGCAACGTATGCGGTTCGGCGTACATCATCTTTTTAATCAGGGTAAAGGCTTTACTGCTGCCACCTTCCACCATATAGGTCGCCAGTGTCCACGGGCTGCCGGAAAAGCCGATCAGCGGCACTTCACCTTTCAGCTCACGGCGAATGGTGCGCACGGCGTTCATCACGTATCCCAGCTCGTTTTCCGGGTCTGGCACCGGCAGCTTATCAACGTCCGCCTTGCAGGTAATGGGCGACGTAAAACGCGGCCCTTCACCGGCTTCGAAATAAAGCCCCAGCCCCATCGCATCCGGCACGGTAAGGATGTCGGAGAAAAGAATAGCCGCATCAAGCGGGTAGCGGCGCAACGGCTGTAACGTCACTTCGCAAGCCAGATCGGCGTTTTTGCACAGCGACATAAAATCGCCTGCTTGCGCGCGGGTCGCTTTATATTCCGGTAAATAGCGGCCTGCCTGGCGCATCATCCACACCGGGGTCATATCTACTGGCTGGCGCTGAAGCGCGCGCAGGTAACGATCGTTTTTCAGTTCGGTCATTGTCAGTTCCTCAAGCGTCAGGCCGCCAGTATATACACCTTATTCGTCGTCTGCCCGACACATCGCCACCGTATCCTCGATGAGGCGGCGCGCCACCGTACCCGGAGGCGGCAACAGCGGCAAATTGTCATAGCGATACCAGCCCGCATCCAGCAACTCTTTTGGGTCAATGTGGATTTCGCCGCTGTCATATTCCGCCATAAACGCAGTCATCAGCGATTGCGGGAACGGCCACGGTTGCGAAGTGACATAGCGCAAATTTTTCACTTTGATGCCGCTCTCTTCCATCACTTCACGCGCCACCGCTTGTTCAAGGGTTTCGCCCACTTCGACGAACCCGGCGAGCACCGTGTAAATGCCATTGCGATGGCGCGTGTGCTGCGCCAGCAAAATGCTGTCATCACGGCGAATGGCGACAATGATGCAAGGGGCGATCTGCGGGTAATAGCGTTCGCGGCAGTGATCGCACAGCATTGCCCACTCTGTTTTACTGGGGTGCATGGTGTGCCCGCAGTAACCGCAGAACTGATGCGAACGATAAAATTCCGCCAGTTGTACGCCGCGACCCGCCAGTTGAAAAAGCCCCACATCTTGATCGATAAGCAGGCGTACGGATCCCATATCCTGGCGACGATTCTGGCGGATCATCCATACCGCTTCGCCCTGCCACTCGCCAATATGAAGCGCGCTCTGCCCCACAAGATCGAAATTTCCTGCCTTGCCGTGTGGTAATTCCCCGCCGGGCATCCATAATTTTTGTTCATGGCTGACGATCCACCAGCCCTGATCGTGTGCTTCAATAATACGTACCATTTGGTGCACTACCTTCGCTTTACTGGCATGTTATTAACATTATTATTACATCGTTTTGATCTTACATATTTGCGGAGCCATTTATGCTAAACCAGTTAGAAAGCCTGACAGAGCGCGTTGGAGGAAGTAACAAACTTGTCGACCATTGGCTGCAAGCACGTAAGCAACTGCTTGTTTCTTATTACAATCTGGTTGGCATTAAACCTGGCAAAGGATCCTACATGCAGCTTAACGAAAAAGCGCTGGACGATTTTTGCCACAACCTGGTGGAATACCTTTCCGCAGGCCACTTCAATATTTATGAACGCATCATCAGCGAATTGGAAGGGAGCAGCCCACTTTTAGCGGCGACGCAGCTTTACCCAATGCTTGAAGCGAATACTGTAGAAATCATGAACTATTACGACTCCAGCCTGGAAAACGCCATTGATGACGATAACTGTCTGGAGTTCCAGCAAGCGCTCTCCGATATCGGCGAAGCGCTGGCCGCCCGTTTTACCCTCGAAGACAAGTTAATCGTGCTGGCCTTTGATAACAACATCAAAGAGAGCGCCAACGACGAAAGCGGTGTCGCGCGACCGGCTTGAGTTCTTAAACATTAACGCGTAATTTAAAAAGCAGTCCCCGTCTTCGGACGGGTTTTTCTTGTCGGAGTGCCTATATTTCCACAACATCATTCGCGATGCGTCGAGACGGCAAGTTCGTGAACCCACGGCAGCTTACATTAAGTAATGTGACTGGGGTGAGCAAACGCAGTCAACACAGACACCGTGCGAAAGATGAAGTGTAAAAGGCTGAGACCGTTAATTCGGGATCCGCGGAACCTGATCAGGTTAAAACCTGCGAAGGGAACAAGAGTAATCCAATCACATCAACCACCCTCACGGGCGGTTTGCTGCCATTACTCCATCCGTCGTCTGACAAGCCATATCCTTTACATTCTGGAATGAGCTATGTCTGCAAAACTTACACGCCGTGAACAACGCGCCCAGGCGCAACACTTCATCGACACGCTGGAAGGCACCGCTTTCCCCAACTCACGCCGCATCTACATCACCGGTTCGCAACCTGATATCCGCATTCCGATGCGCGAAATCCAGCTGAGCCCAACGCTTACCGGCGGCACAAAAGAACACCCGCTGTTTGAAGAGAATGAAGCGGTGCCGGTGTACGACACTTCGGGCCCATATGGCGATCCGGATATTGCGATTGATGTCCAGCAAGGTCTGGCGAAACTGCGCGCACCGTGGATTGCCGCTCGTGATGACAGCGAAACGCTGGAACAGCGCAGCTCTGCCTATACCAACGAACGGTTGGCCGATGATGGCCTCGACGAACTGCGTTTTAGCGGGTTACTGACGCCGCGCCGCGCGAAACCCGGCCAGCGCGTCACGCAATTGCACTATGCGCGCAAAGGCATCGTCACGCCGGAAATGGAATTTATCGCCATTCGCGAAAACATGGGCCGCGAGCGCATTCGCAGCGAAGTGTTACGCAGGCAGCACCCGGGCGAAGGTTTTGGCGCGCGGCTGCCGGAAAACATCACGCCGGAATTCGTGCGCGATGAAGTCGCCGCCGGGCGGGCGATTATCCCGGCCAATATTAACCACCCGGAATCGGAGCCGATGATCATTGGTCGCAACTTCCTGGTGAAGGTAAACGCCAATATCGGCAACTCGGCGGTCACTTCCTCGATCGAAGAGGAGGTGGAAAAACTGGTCTGGTCGACGCGCTGGGGAGCGGACACGGTAATGGATTTATCCACCGGGCGTTATATCCACGAAACCCGCGAATGGATCCTGCGTAACAGCCCGGTACCGATCGGTACAGTGCCGATCTACCAGGCGCTGGAGAAGGTCAACGGGATCGCCGAAGATCTTACCTGGGAAGCATTTCGTGACACGCTGCTGGAGCAGGCGGAGCAAGGGGTGGATTACTTCACCATTCACGCGGGCGTGCTGTTGCGCTATGTGCCAATGACCGCGCAACGCCTGACCGGAATAGTCTCGCGCGGCGGCTCGATTATGGCGAAATGGTGCCTCTCCCATCATCAGGAAAACTTCCTCTACACCCACTTTCGCGAGATCTGCGAAATCTGCGCCGCCTATGACGTCTCGCTGTCGCTTGGCGATGGTCTGCGCCCAGGCTCCATTCAGGACGCGAACGACGAAGCGCAGTTTGCCGAGCTACACACGCTTGGCGAACTGACCAAAATCGCCTGGGAGTATGACGTCCAGGTAATGATTGAAGGGCCGGGGCATGTGCCGATGCAGATGATCCGCCGCAACATGACTGAAGAGTTAGAGCACTGCCACGAAGCGCCGTTCTACACGCTGGGGCCGCTAACCACCGATATCGCGCCGGGTTATGACCACTTCACCTCCGGTATTGGCGCGGCGATGATTGGCTGGTTTGGCTGCGCCATGCTTTGCTATGTCACGCCGAAGGAGCACCTTGGCCTGCCGAACAAAGAGGACGTCAAGCAGGGACTTATCACCTACAAGATCGCCGCTCACGCCGCCGATCTGGCCAAAGGCCACCCTGGCGCGCAGATCCGCGACAACGCCATGTCGAAAGCGCGTTTTGAGTTCCGTTGGGAAGATCAATTCAACCTCGCGCTCGACCCGTTTACCGCTCGCGCCTACCACGATGAAACGCTGCCGCAGGAGTCGGGCAAAGTGGCACACTTCTGTTCCATGTGCGGGCCGAAATTCTGTTCGATGAAAATCTCGCAAGAGGTGCGTGACTACGCGGCAGCCCAGGCGATTGAAGTCGGCATGGCGGATAAATCCAGCGACTTCCGCGCGCGCGGCGGCGAGATCTACCTGAAAAAGGAGGAAGTCTGATGTATCAGCCCGATTTTCCGCCGGTGCCCTTACGTCTCGGGCTTTACCCGGTGGTCGACAGCGTTGAATGGATTGCCCGTTTACTGGAAGCGGGCGTGCGCACCCTGCAACTGCGCATTAAGGATAAGCGCGACGAAGAGGTTGAAGCGGATGTGGTGGCGGCCATCGCGCTTGGCCGCCGCGTTAACGCACGGCTGTTTATTAACGACTACTGGCGACTGGCGATCAAACACCAGGCTTACGGTGTGCATCTTGGTCAGGAAGATCTGGAAACGACAGATTTAAGCGCCATTCGTGCGGCGGGTTTGCGCCTTGGCGTCTCCACGCATGACGATATGGAAATCGACGTGGCGCTGGCGGCGCGCCCCTCTTACATCGCGCTGGGGCATGTCTTTCCCACGCAAACCAAACAGATGCCCTCTACCCCGCAGGGGCTGGAACAGCTGGCGCGTCACATTGCGCGGCTGAAAGATTATCCAACCGTTGCTATCGGCGGTATCAGCCTTGCGCGTGCGCCGGAGGTATTAGCAACCGGCGTGGGCAGCATTGCGGTGGTCAGCGCCATTACCCAGGCGGATGACTGGCAACAGGCAACTCATCAGTTGCTGCAACTGGCGGGGGTAGGCGATGAATGATCGCGATTTTATGCGCTACAGCCGCCAGATCCTGCTGGAGGATATCGCGGTTACCGGCCAGCAAAAACTGCTCGCCAGCCGGGTATTAATTATCGGCCTCGGTGGCCTTGGCGCACCGGCGGCGGTCTACCTTGCTGGCGCAGGGATCGGCACGCTGGTACTGGCAGATGACGACGCCGTACACCTGAGCAACTTGCAGCGGCAGATTTTATTTACCACTGACGATATCAACCAGCCGAAAACCCAGGTCACCGCGCAGCGCCTGCACAGATTAAACCCGGATATCGAGCTGATTACGCTCCAGCAGCGCTTAAGCGGCGATACGCTGCACCAGCAAGTTCAGCGGGCCGATGTGGTGCTCGACTGTAGCGACAACATGCTGACGCGCCAGGCGATCAACGCCGCCTGCGTGGCGCTGGAGACACCGCTTATCACCGCCAGCGCGGTCGGTTTTGGCGGCCAGTTGATGGTGCTGACGCCGCCCTGGCAACAGGGCTGCTACCGCTGTTTATGGCCGGACGACAGCGAGCCAGAACGTAACTGCCGCACCGCCGGCATTGTCGGCCCGGTGGTCGGCATTATGGGCGCCATGCAAGCGCTGGAAGCCATCAAATTGCTGAATGGCCTGCACACCACCAGCGGCGAGTTGCGCCTGTTCGACGCGCGCACCAATCTTTGGCGCACGCTGGCGCTGCACGCTTCCCGCCAGTGTCCGGTTTGTGGAGGGCGACATGCAGATACGCTTCAATGACGAATCGATGAACTGCGTCGCCGGGCTTTCCGTCGCGACCCTGCTTGAGCAACTCAATCAGCTCAAGCCGGGTGTTGCGCTGGCCGTTAATCAACAGATCCTGCCGCGCGAGCAGTGGGAAAACCATCTTGTGCAGGACGGCGATCACATCCTGCTGTTTCAGGTTATCGCAGGGGGCTGAGATGTTACGTATTGCAGAAAAAGAATTTACTTCACGGTTGTTTACCGGCACCGGCAAGTTCGCCACGCCGCAACTGATGGTCGATGCAATTCACGCCTCTGGCAGCGAACTGGTAACGCTAGCGATGAAGCGCGTCGACCTGCGCCAGCGCACCGATATGCTGCTGCAACCCTTGCTGGATGCGGGTGTAACGTTGCTGCCTAACACCTCCGGGGCGAAAAACGCCGAAGAGGCCATTTTCGCCGCGCAACTGGCGCGGGAAGCGCTCGGCACGCACTGGCTAAAACTGGAAATTCACCCGGATGCCCGCTGGCTGCTGCCCGATCCCATTGAAACGTTGCGCGCGGCGGAAAAACTGGTGCAGATGGGTTTTGTGGTTCTGCCGTATTGCGGTGCCGATCCGGTGCTGTGCAAACGGCTTGAGGAGGCCGGCTGCGCGGCGGTCATGCCGCTGGGCGCGCCAATCGGTTCCAACCAGGGGCTGGAAACCCGCGCCATGCTGGAGATTATTATTGAGCAGTCGAATGTGCCGGTGGTGGTCGATGCCGGGATCGGCGCGCCCAGCCACGCAGCGCTGGCACTGGAGATGGGGGCTGACGCGGTGCTGGTTAATACCGCGATCGCGGTCGCCGACGATCCGGTCAACATGGCGCGCGCCTTTCGCCTGGCGGTCGAAGCCGGAACGCTCGCCCGCCAGGCCGTACCGGGTGCCCGCCAGCTTTACGCGCAGGCCACCAGCCCGCTCACTGGTTTTCTGGAGGAAACATTATGAGCACCTTCACTGACCGCTGGCGGCAACTGGACTGGGACGATATCCGCCTGCGCATCAACAGTAAAACCAGTGCCGATGTCGAACGCGCACTCAATGCCCGGCAACCGACGCGCGACGATATGATGGCGCTGCTCTCCCCCGCCGCCGCGGATTTTCTTGAACCGATGGCACAGCAAGCGCAGCGGCTCACGCGCCAGCGTTTTGGCAACACCGTCAGCTTTTATGTTCCGCTTTATCTTTCTAACCTTTGCGCCAATGACTGCACCTATTGCGGGTTTTCGATGAGTAATCACCTGAAGCGCAAAACGCTGGATGAGCAGGAGATTGCGCGTGAATGCGCGGCCATACGCGAACTGGGATTTGAGCATCTGTTGCTGGTCACCGGCGAACATCAGGGTAAAGTCGGGATGGACTATTTTCGCCGCCATATGCCGGCGATCCGCCGCCAGTTCGCCTCGTTGCAAATGGAAGTGCAGCCGCTCTCCGAGCCGGAGTACGCCGAGCTGAAAACCCTTGGTCTTGATGGCGTGATGGTTTACCAGGAGACGTACCACGAAGGCCAGTATGCGCGTCACCATCTGCGTGGTAAAAAACAGGATTTCTTCTGGCGGCTGGAAACGCCGGACAGGCTGGGCCGCGCAGGTATCGACAAAATTGGACTCGGTGCGTTAATGGGCCTGTCCGACAGCTGGCGGGTGGATTGCTATATGGTTGCCGAGCATTTGCTGTGGCTGCAACAGCGCTACTGGAAAAGCCGTTATTCCATCTCTTTCCCCCGCCTGCGCCCTTGCGCGGGCGGCGTGGAACCGGCATCGGTGATGGATGAACGGCAACTGGTGCAAACCATTTGCGCGTTTCGCCTGCTGGCACCGGACACGGAGCTGTCGCTATCCACGCGCGAGTCACCTCACTTTCGCGATCACGTGATTCCGCTGGCGATTAATAACGTAAGCGCCTTTTCCAAAACGCAGCCGGGCGGCTATGCCGATAATCACCCGGAGCTGGAGCAATTCTCGCCTCATGATGGACGCCGCCCGCAGGAGGTTGCCGACGCGCTGATCGCCCGTGGGCTGCAACCGGTGTGGAAAGACTGGGATAGCTGGCTGGGACGTGCGCCGCAAAAAAGCCGCAACGCGCAGATAACGGGTTAATACTTTCCCGGCCTGCTACGTAAAAGCAAAATCGGGCGATGGCGGTTTGTCGCCCGAACCTTCATGCTTGCGCTGTCAGGTCATGAGACTGACCGGAGCGGGCGCTCTTCCTCTCTTCCGCTCCGCCTTACTCACTTCAGGTACGCTATCTTTTGCGCAGCCCCTATACTGATACCTGTTCCTCTCTTGCATGTTCAAGGACAAGAAAATGCATATCAAACAACTTTCATTTACAAGACCAATTCTGGTGAGCCTTACCGGGATCCTCCTCAGTTTTGTGATAATCGCGCTCATGATTATCGCTGGTATGCGTAAAGAGACGCTGGAGGAGTACCACGATGTGAATCGCAATTTCGCGCATAACCTGGCAGTGAATTACACCCAGTCGATCCTGCGCGAAAACGACTATATTCTTAATCGCGCCACTGCGTTCTTTGCCCATGATAATCAGTTAGACGCCACCGTAACCGGCGATCGGGACAAGGGGCTTAAGTTACTGATGCAGTTGCTGGCGCTGATGCCGTCGGTGTCGTCGATTTCTCTCGCCGATTCGCGCGGCGTTTATTTGCGCGCGCCGCAGGTGATGGGCAGCGGTGAGAGTTTCAATGCCAGTACGCGTCCGTGGTTTATGCACCAGGCGGAAGCCAGCATGTTTAATCACTATACCCGCACCTATATGGATTTTTTTACCCATAACCCGACAGTGAGCATCTATAAACCGGTGATAGCGCCAGACGGTAAATTAAAAGGAACGCTGGCTTTTCATCTTGATCTGGCCTCCATGGGTTTCACCCTGCGCACCATGCAACCCCCGATGCCTGGCGAATTCTTCGTTATCGACGGCGAAGGCAAAGCGATGCTGCACCCGGACACTGGCGCGCTATTCAAGACACTTGTCAGCCCGGCAATGCTCGCAGCAATGACCAGTGCTGAAGGCGCGCTTTTTGATGAAAAAAATGCGTGCTGGTATTACTACTACGCCTTCACCAACCCGGAGTGGTTTGTGATCTATAAAGTGTCCGCCAGCACACTGGATAAACGCGTTCGCCATCAGATTCAGCTTGTCGGTTGGGGGTTCACCACGGCGGCAGTGTTTATCATTCTGTTTGGCCTCTATTTACGCCACAGCTCACGCACGGTGCTGATCAACATTATTGATGCGATAAAAACCGGTGATGTAACCCGCGCCCCACGGCTCGAAGCAATGCTGAGCAAAGCGATTGAAAGCAGTAAAGAGCGGGAGCAAACGTGGGTGCGACAGGCAACCATGGATGCGTTGACCAATTGTAAGAATCGCCGCGCCTTTGATGCCGATATTGCCGCGCTGATGAACGATCATCAGCCGTTTGCGCTGGCTCTGGTGGATATCGATAATTTTAAATCCATTAACGATACCTGGGGCCATCTGAATGGCGACATCGTGCTGCGCAACGTGGCGCGCGAAGGTATCCAGATCCTGCAGCCGCAGGGGATTTCGCTCTATCGCTACGGTGGCGAAGAGTTCGCGGTGATTTTTCCGCATGCACATATTGATAACGCGCTGACGCTACTGGAGCAGTGGCGGGTGAAAGTGGAGAACCGTACCTGGCGCGAAAAAGAGCTACTGGTCACTTTTAGCGCCGGTTTGGGCGAGTGGAACATGGAACCGCTTAACCAATTGGTCGGGCGTGTGGATGAAGCGCTTTATAAAGCGAAGCAGCAAGGTAAGAACCGGATTCTACTGGTGAATCATCCGTAACCAGGCGGCGCTTCGTAAGGTTGCAACCGGTTTCATGTTATGCAGGGATTCTTTGTGATGCCCTACACACAATCGCGGTAAAGCGGTTGTTGAACCCAACAGCGCGGGATAATTATCACCTATCCCATCAACACCGAGGCTGACTATGAAAAACATCGTTTTATGCTGTGCAGCGGGTATGTCCACCAGCATGTTGGTGCAACGCATGAAAGACGCGGCGCAGAAAAAAGGCGTCGAGGTCACTATCAAAGCGGTTCCTGTTGCAGATTTTAAAGATGAGATTGCAACAGCGGATATCGTGTTGCTGGGGCCGCAAGTGAAATACGAACAGGCGAAATTGCAGGCGCAGGCGGAACCGCTGGGCAAGAAAGTGGCGGTGATCGATATGATGGATTACGGCATGATGAAAGGCGATGTCGTTCTGGAAAAAGCCCTTAAGCTACTGGAGTGAATGCGTGGAAGATTTAGAAACCATCATTATGGAATTGTTGGTTAACGCGGGCGCGGCGCGTAGCCAGGCATTAACCGCGTTACAGATGGCGCGTAAAGGCGACTTTGCTGAAGCAGAAAAAGCGATGGAAGAGTCGCGTGAATTCGTTAAAGCCGCGCATAAAATTCAAACCCAGCTTATCGGGCTCGATGAAGGCACCGGTAAGCTGCCGGTGAATTTGATCACCGTTCATTCGCAGGATCACCTGATGAACGCGATGGTGATTCAGGATCTGGCGACCGATATGATCGAGCTTTACCGCCGCATACCGCCGCGTGATTAAGGCATCGCTTCAATACAACGACCCTGCCCGCTCTGGCGGGCTTTTTTTCGAGCCGCTAAAAGTCGTGAGGTGTTTTTCGCCCCCATTTATGGCACAACATGGCATTCGATACTGTTTTTTTGCTATCCAGGTGACTTGTGCCAGCCATTCCATTTCCCTTTTACACGCTCTCCATCTTGCTGATTTTGCTATTGAAGGTTTGCCTGCAACGGGCTTCAGGTTTGCGCAGCACAGCGATGTTTATTGGCGCCTGCACCCTGCTGGTACTGATGTCCGCCCTGCGCTGGCAATTCGATGCTCTGTTTTTACGTCAATTACAATCGATGGTAGCCATAGCGCTGCCCCCGCTGGCATGGCACTGTTTCGCTCACTTTACCGGACGTAATCGCAGGCAAAAGTTTGCACTCTGCGCACTCCCACCCGCCATTGCTTTGGTGTTCAATTTGGCTGCGCCTGATACCACCGACATCGTGCTGGTATTGCTGTATCTCGGTTACGGTGCAGGGTTAATCACAACCGCCAGGCAAGGCGCCGACGCGTTTGTCTTCTCGCGTCTAAGCGAGGCCACAATAACATCGCGCATGGCGCTGCTGGCGGGTAGTTTCCTGTGCTTTTCCGCGCTGACCGATCTGGTTATTGCGCTGGATTTTCACTTTTATCATGGTCAGCAGGCACCGCAACTGGTGGCGATCTCCCAGGCAATCTTGCTGCCGTTTATCTGCCTGGCCATTGTTTATCGCGGTAAAGCTGCGCCCGTTGAGTTGCCAACCTCGTCTGTCGAACACGAAGCCAGTGCGGATGACAAAGACCTGCTTGCCACTTATCAGCACATTGAAGCCCGCATTCGCGAGCAACACCTGTTCCTGAATACCGACCTGACGCTTAACACGCTGGCAAAAAAATTGGGCATTCCTGCACGACAGATCTCGCGAGCAGTTAACCAGACATGTGGCTGCAATGTCTCGCAGTGGATCAACCGTTTTCGTATTCACTATGCCCAGCAGCTATTACGCAACTCCGACGCGCCGGTGACAGCGATCATGCTGGACTCAGGGTTTGCTACCAAGTCTAACTTTAATCGCGAGTTTATCCGTATTAGTGGGATGAGCCCGACTGATTACCGTCTCACATCGGAGAATAAACCAGTGTCTGTTGCAGAAACGCGCTGATTTGCTTAAAGAGGCGTTGATGAATTTCTGCCCGGCTAAAGCTACCTCCGTCCTGGCAGACGATCCCTTCTCCTGGATCTTGCGCGTCGATTAATGCAGCCGCCCCCGGCTTGCATAATTGCATAAAGCTAAAATGCGTCGCCCCCTCTACGTGAACATAACGCTGTAGGGCGACCGGAATGTGTTCTGCAAGATAACCCGATTCGAGACGGGCAGGCAGTTCATCGCTGTCTGCCTGCGCCGCCATAACCAGTACTGGAATAGTTATCTGCTTAAGGCTTTCTGGCGTGAAGCCACGCGCCAGGCCGAGATCGAGCGAAACCACCGCTTTGATCCGTGAGTCACGCATATTCAGCGACAACATGTCGCTTGTTGAGGGTTGATCGATGCCCAGCGTAGAAGCCAGCTTGCAACCCGACAGCACAGCATATTGCTGACAATCAGCCATAAAACGGCGGCTATCAAAACGCCCACCTGCGAGTTCCAGCACCGTCCAGCCTCCCAGTGAGTGACCCAGCGCTGCAATACGTTGCGTATCCACCAACCCTGCCAGATCAGGCTCAGCAAGCAATTTATCCAGCACGTGGTGGAGATCCTGCGGACGTAGCCAAAGCTGTTTTGCATCTTGCAGTTTTTTATTGCGCGTCGTGGTCCCCGGATGATCGGGCGCGGCGACGATATAGCCCTCATCCGCCATCTGCTGCGCCAGCCAGTTAAGATTACGCCAGTTGCCGCCGTAACCGTGTGAAATCAATAACAGCGGATGAGCGCCAGCAGCGGGTTTTGCATCACGTAACGCAGCAGTACCGCTAAAAACGATGTTCTCTCCCACGGTTTCCGCTTTACCGCGTTCTGGCGTGGGATACCAGACCGCAACATCCAGCGGGCGGGCGCTGTTCTCATCCATGTGTAGCTGGCGAAAAGCGGTTTCGGCATGTGCCATGCCGCCAAACAAAATAGTAAGCAACAGAAGGGTGATACGTGAAGTCATAGTACGTTCCTGGTGAGTTAACCGTCGCGAAGATTCTGCAACTCGCCGTGCGTACAATGCGTCCTGAAACGCGATCGAGGTCTTAAAACCTGAATTTCAGGCATAAAAAAACCCGCCGAAGCGGGTTTTTATTACGCGAAACGATTACTCGTTGTCGGAACCACCCAGACCTGCGTTCAGCAGTTCTGCCAGGCTCGCGGACGCATCTTCCGCAGTCACCTGCGGTGCTGCCGGCAGTTCGCCAGCGGCGCGACGGCGCATACGATCCTGGTGGTACGCATAACCGGTACCAGCCGGGATCAAACGACCCACGATAACGTTCTCTTTCAGACCGCGCAGTTCGTCGCGTTTGCCCGCAACGGCTGCCTCGGTAAGCACACGAGTGGTCTCCTGGAACGATGCCGCGGAGATGAAGGACTCGGTTGCCAGAGACGCTTTGGTGATACCCAGCAGATCGCGTGCATAGGTTGCACCGATTTTGCCTGCTGCTTCCAGATCGCGGTTAGCGATCTTGACGCGAGAGTATTCAACCTGCTCACCTTCCAGGAAGTCGGAGCTTCCCGCGTTAACGATGGTGGCTTTACGCAACATCTGACGAACGATAACTTCGATGTGCTTATCGTTGATCTTAACGCCCTGCAGACGGTAAACGTCCTGTACTTCGTTGGTGATATAACGCGTTACCGCGTGTACGCCACGAAGACGCAGAATGTCGTGCGGTGCTTCCGGACCGTCGGAAACCACGTCACCACGTTCTACACGTTCACCTTCAAACACGTTGAGCTGACGCCATTTCGGAATCATCTCTTCGTACGGCTCGCTACCGTCAACCGGCGTGATCACCAGACGGCGTTTACCTTTGGTTTCTTTACCGAAGGAAATGATGCCGCTGATTTCAGCCAGGATTGCCGGCTCTTTCGGACGACGTGCTTCGAACAGATCCGCAACGCGCGGCAGACCACCGGTGATGTCCTTGGTACCGCTGGATTCCTGCGGAATACGCGCCAGAGCATCACCCGCACCGATCTGGATGCCATCTTCCAACTGGACGATCGCTTTACCCGGCAGGAAGTACTGCGCAGGCATGTCGGTACCCGGGATCAGAACGTCGTTGCCGTTAGCGTCAACGATTTTCAGCGCCGGACGCAGGTCTTTACCACCAGAGGTACGCTCTGCGGAGTCCAGAACCACCAGCGAAGACAGACCGGTCAGTTCGTCGGTCTGACGAGTAATCGTCTGGCCGTCGATCATATCAGTGAAGCGGATGAAACCAGCCACTTCAGTGATAACCGGCATGGTATGCGGATCCCAGTTTGCAACGGTTTCACCGCCGGCAACCTGCTCGCCATCACCCTTCGCCATCACCGCACCGTAAGGCACTTTATAGCTTTCTTTGGTACGACCGAATTCGTCGATCAGTTTCAGCTCAGTGTTACGCGAGGTAACAACCAGTTTACCGCTGGAGTTTACAACCGACTTCGCATTGCTCAGGCGGATGCTACCTTTGTTTTTCACCTGGATGCTGGATTCAGCAGCCGCACGAGATGCCGCACCACCGATGTGGAACGTACGCATCGTCAGCTGTGTACCCGGCTCACCGATGGACTGTGCCGCGATAACGCCGATAGCTTCACCTTTGTTGATGATGTGGCCACGCGCCAGGTCACGACCGTAGCAGTGCGCACATACACCAAAGTCGGTGTCACAGGATACAACGGAACGTACCTTCACGGAGTCAACAGAGTTCGCTTCCAGCAGGTCACACCAGTGTTCGTGCAGCAGTGTGTTGCGCGGAACCAGAATATCTGCGGTACCCGGCTTCAGAATGTCTTCTGCAGTTACACGACCCAGAACGCGATCGCGCAGCGGCTCTTTAACATCGCCACCTTCGATAACCGGCGTCATGGTGATGCCTTCCAGCGTGCCACAATCGTCTTCGGTTACGACCAGATCCTGCGCCACGTCAACCAGACGACGGGTCAGGTAACCGGAGTTCGCGGTTTTCAGTGCGGTATCCGCCAGACCTTTACGCGCACCGTGCGTGGAGATGAAGTACTGGAGTACGTTCAGACCTTCACGGAAGTTCGCGGTGATCGGCGTTTCGATGATGGAGCCATCCGGCTTCGCCATCAGACCACGCATACCAGCAAGCTGACGAATCTGGGCTGCAGAACCACGCGCACCGGAGTCGGCCATCATGTAGATGCTGTTAAAGGAAACCTGCTGCTCTTCAACGCCGTCACGGTTAATAACGGTTTCGGTTTGCAGGTTATCCATCATCGCTTTGGATACGCGATCGTTCGCCGCGGCCCAAATATCGATAACTTTGTTGTAACGTTCGCCAGCGGTTACCAGGCCAGACTGGAACTGCTCCTGAATCTCAGCAACTTCAGCTTCCGCTTCGCTGATGATTTCGTGTTTCTTCTCCGGGATGACCATGTCATCGATACCAACGGATGCACCTGAACGCGCTGCATAAGCAAAGCCGGTGTACATCGTCTGGTCCGCGAAGATAACGGTTGGTTTCAGGCCCAGAATGCGGTAACAGGTGTTCAGCATTTTGGAGATAGCTTTCTTGCCCAGCGCCTGGTTGACGATGGAGAAAGGCAGACCTTTCGGAACGATCATCCACAGAATCGCACGGCCAACGGTCGTGTCTTTCAGGCTGGTTTTCGCTACGAATTCGCCGTTAGCGTCTTTTTCATATTCAGTGATACGCACTTTAACGCGCGCATGCAGAGAGGCCAGGCCAGCGCGGTAAATACGCTCAGCCTCTTTCGGGCCAGTCAGCACCATGCCTTCGCCTTTGGCGTTAACACAGTCACGGGTCATGTAGTACAGACCCAATACAACGTCCTGAGACGGAACGATGATAGGTTCGCCGTTCGCCGGAGACAGAATGTTGTTGGTGGACATCATCAGCGCACGCGCTTCCAGCTGGGCTTCCAGCGTCAGCGGCACGTGAACAGCCATCTGGTCACCATCGAAGTCGGCGTTATATGCCGCACAAACCAGCGGGTGCAGCTGGATAGCTTTACCTTCGATCAGTACCGGTTCAAACGCCTGGATACCCAGACGGTGCAGTGTTGGTGCACGGTTCAGCAGTACCGGGTGTTCGCGGATAACTTCGTCCAGGATATCCCAAACAACAGCTTCTTCACGCTCAACCATTTTCTTCGCGGCTTTGATGGTGGTGGCGAGGCCACGCAGTTCCAGCTTGCCGTAGATGAACGGTTTGAACAGCTCCAGTGCCATTTTCTTCGGCAGACCGCACTGATGCAGACGCAGGTATGGACCTACGGTGATTACAGAACGACCGGAGTAGTCAACACGCTTACCGAGCAGGTTCTGACGGAAACGACCCTGTTTACCTTTGATCATATCGGCCAAAGATTTCAGCGGACGTTTGTTGGAACCGGTGATCGCACGACCGCGACGGCCGTTATCCAGCAAGGCGTCAACCGCTTCCTGCAGCATACGTTTTTCGTTGCGTACGATGATGTCCGGTGCCGCCAGATCCAGCAGGCGCTTCAGACGATTGTTACGGTTGATCACGCGACGGTACAGATCGTTCAGATCCGACGTTGCGAAACGACCACCGTCCAGCGGAACCAGCGGACGCAGGTCCGGCGGCAGCACTGGCAGAACGGTCAGGATCATCCACTCCGGTTTGTTACCAGACTGTACGAACGCTTCCAGCAGTTTGATACGCTTGGTCAGCTTCTTACGTTTGGTTTCGGAGTTGGTTTCGTTCAGCTCTTCGCGCAGTTGTTCGCACTCTTGCTCCAGATCCATGCTTTTCAGCAGGGCCTGAATAGCTTCGGCGCCCATTTTTGCGTCGAATTCGTCACCGAACTCTTCCAGCGCGTCCAGGTACTGTTCTTCGGTCAGGATCTGGTTACGTTCCAGATTGGTCATACCGCCTTCGATAACCACATAGGATTCGAAGTACAGAACACGTTCGATATCGCGCAGCGGCATATCCAGCAGCAGGCCGATACGGGACGGCAGAGATTTCAGGAACCAAATATGGGCGGTCGGAGACGCCAGCTCGATGTGGCCCATGCGCTCACGACGCACTTTTGTCTGGGTCACTTCAACGCCGCACTTCTCACAGATCACACCACGGTGTTTCAGGCGCTTGTACTTACCGCACAGGCACTCGTAATCTTTTACTGGCCCGAAAATACGCGCACAGAAAAGGCCGTCACGCTCAGGTTTGAACGTACGGTAGTTGATGGTTTCCGGCTTCTTAACTTCACCAAAAGACCATGAACGGATCATGTCTGGCGAGGCCAGAGCAATTTTGATCGCATCAAACTCTTCGGTTTTAGTTTGCGCTTTCAGAAACTTTAATAAGTCTTTCACGGATTTGCTCCCGTCGGAGTTAGCACAATCTGGTGCCGGGGATTAACCCGGCACCAGTGACCTGTTTGAGCGAGAGTTACTCGTCTTCCAGCTCGATGTTGATACCCAGCGAACGAATCTCTTTCAACAGTACGTTGAAGGACTCAGGCATACCCGGTTCCATCTGATGGTTGCCGTCCACGATGTTTTTATACATCTTGGTACGACCGTTCACGTCATCAGACTTAACGGTGAGCATTTCCTGCAGGGTGTATGCCGCGCCGTATGCTTCCAGCGCCCACACTTCCATCTCCCCGAAGCGCTGACCACCGAACTGCGCCTTACCACCCAGCGGCTGCTGAGTAACCAGGCTGTAAGAACCGGTAGAACGCGCATGCATCTTGTCATCAACCAGGTGGTTCAGTTTCAGCATGTACATGTAGCCAACGGTAACCTGGCGCTCGAATTGCTCACCGGTACGACCGTCGAACAGTGTGATCTGACCGGAAGTCGGCAGGCCACCCAGCTGTAACAGTTCCTTGATTTCAGACTCTTTCGCACCGTCGAATACCGGCGTTGCGATCGGCATACCTTTACGCAGGTTTTCCGCCAGACGCAGAACCTCATCATCGCTGAAGGTGCTCAGGTCGACTTTCTGACGAACGTCAGCGCCCAGATCGTATGCACGCTGGATGAACTCGCGCAGTTTCGCGACTTCTTGCTGCTGTTTCAGCATGGCGTTGATCTTATCGCCGATACCTTTCGCAGCCATCCCCAGGTGGGTTTCAAGGATCTGACCGATGTTCATACGAGACGGTACGCCCAGCGGGTTCAGTACGATGTCAACCGGCGTGCCGTTTTCATCGTATGGCATATCTTCGATCGGGTTGATCTTAGAGATAACACCCTTGTTACCGTGACGACCTGCCATTTTATCACCAGGCTGGATCTGACGTTTAACGGCCAGATAAACCTTAACGATTTTCAGCACGCCCGGTGCCAGATCATCGCCCTGAGTGATTTTGCGGCGTTTCGCTTCGAGTTTTTTCTCGAACTCGTGTTTCAGTTCGTCATACTGCTCAGCCAGCTGTTCCAGCTGATTTTGTTTCGCTTCGTCGGTCAGGCCGAGTTCCAGCCAGCGGTCGCGCGGCAGCTTGTCGAGCTTGTCAGCTTCAACTCCACCGGAAACCAGCACGCTGTGGATACGGCTAAACAGGCCAGCTTCGAGGATCTGCAGTTCTTCAGACAGGTCTTTCTTCGCCTGTTTGAGCTGCATTTCTTCGATTTCCAGCGCACGTTTGTCTTTTTCCACGCCATCGCGGGTAAAGACCTGAACGTCGATAACGGTACCGGAAACACCGTTCGGTACGCGCAGAGAAGAGTCTTTAACGTCAGATGCTTTCTCACCGAAGATCGCGCGCAGCAGTTTCTCTTCTGGCGTCAGCTGGGTTTCACCTTTCGGCGTTACCTTACCAACCAGAATGTCGCCGCCGGTCACTTCCGCACCGATGTAAACGATACCGGATTCATCCAGTTTGGAGAGCGCGGCTTCACCCACGTTCGGGATGTCTGCGGTGATCTCTTCTGGCCCCAGCTTGGTGTCACGGGACACGCATGCCAGTTCCTGGATGTGAATAGTGGTGAAACGATCTTCCTGAACCACACGCTCGGAGACGAGGATGGAGTCTTCGAAGTTGTAACCATTCCACGGCATGAACGCTACGCGCATGTTCTGACCGAGCGCCAGTTCACCGAGGTCGGTGGACGGGCCGTCTGCCAGCACGTCGCCGCGCTCAATTGGCTCACCCAGATAAACACACGGCATCTGGTTGATGCAGGTGTTCTGGTTAGAACGGGTGTATTTGGTCAGGTTATAGATGTCGATACCTGCTTCGCCCGGGTACATCTCATCTTCGTTAACTTTGATAACGATACGAGAGGCATCCACGTACTGAACAGTACCGCCACGTTTAGCAACTGCGGTTACACCTGAGTCAACGGCAACAGCACGTTCCATACCGGTACCAACCAGCGGCTTGTCAGCGCGCAAAGTTGGAACCGCCTGACGTTGCATGTTCGCACCCATCAATGCACGGTTGGCGTCATCGTGTTCCAGGAACGGGATCAGGGACGCACCGACAGAAACCACCTGCTGGGTGGAAACGTCCATGTAGTCAACCTGGTCTGCGCTGAAGAGGCTGGATTCGCCTTTGCTGCGGCAGGTTACCAGATCGTCTACGAAACGACCTTCTTCCGTCAGGTTGGTGTTCGCCTGAGCGATAACGTAGTTACCTTCTTCAATAGCAGAAAGGTAATGGATCTCGTCAGTCACAACGCCGTCGGTCACTTTACGGTACGGCGTTTCGAGGAAGCCGTATTCGTTAGTCTGTGCGTACACGGACAAGGAGTTAATCAGACCGATGTTCGGACCTTCAGGCGTTTCGATCGGACATACGCGACCGTAGTGGGTCGGGTGTACGTCTCGAACTTCAAAGCCTGCGCGCTCACGGGTCAGACCGCCTGGGCCGAGTGCAGAGATACGACGTTTGTGCGTAATCTCGGACAGCGGGTTGTTCTGGTCCATAAACTGTGACAGCTGGCTGGAACCGAAGAACTCTTTAACGGCTGCAGAGATAGGCTTCGCGTTGATCATATCCTGCGGCATCAGGGTATCCAGATCGCCCAGAGACAGACGCTCTTTCACCGCACGTTCTACACGAACCAGGCCAACGCGGAATTGGTTTTCCGCCATTTCGCCTACGGAACGGATACGACGGTTGCCGAGGTGGTCGATATCATCCACTTCACCGATGCCGTTACGGATACCGATGAGCTTTTTCATCACTTCGATGATGTCTTCTTTGCTCAGGATACCGGAACCTTCGATGCTGTCGCGCAGCAGAGAACGGTTGAACTTCATACGACCAACCGCAGAGAGATCGTAGCGGTCTTCGGAGAAGAACAGGTTCTCGAACAGGCTTTCTGCAGCTTCGCGAGTCGGCGGCTCACCAGGGCGCATCATGCGGTAGATTTCTACCAGCGCGCTCAGACGATCGTTGGTTGGGTCGACGCGTACCGTCTCAGACATGTACGGACCGTGATCCAGATCGTTGGTGAACAGGGTTTCGATACGTTTGTGACCAGACTGGCTCAGTTTCGCCAGCAGATCGAGCGACAACTCCATGTTTGCCGGGCAGATCAGCTCGCCAGTGGATTCGTCAACGTAGTCTTTAGCCGCAACTTTGCCTGCGATGTACTCAACCGGTACTTCAATGTGTTGAATTTCGTCTTTTTCCAGCTGACGAATATGGCGCGCGGTAATACGGCGGCCTTTCTCAACATACATTTTGCCGTTTGCTTCGATATCGAAGGATGCAGTTTCGCCACGCAGGCGTTCCGGCACCAGTTCCATCTGCAACTTGTTGTCGCGGATTTCAAAGACAACTTTTTCAAAGAACAGATCAAGAATCTGCTCAGTGGTGTAGTTCAACGCGCGCAGAATAATGGTCGCCGGCAGTTTGCGGCGGCGGTCGATACGCACAAAGAGGTTATCTTTCGGGTCGAACTCGAAGTCCAGCCATGACCCACGGTAAGGAATAATACGTGCGTTATAAAGCACCTTACCAGATGAGTGGGTTTTACCCTTATCGCTGTCGAAGAAGACGCCAGGACTACGGTGCAACTGAGAAACGATAACACGCTCAGTACCGTTGATAACAAAGGTACCGTTGTCGGTCATGAGCGGAATTTCGCCCATGTAGACTTCTTGTTCTTTAATGTCTTTAACGGTGCCTTCCGGCGCTTCGCGCTCGTAGATCACCAGACGCAGTTTTACGCGCAGCGGAGCGGAATACGTTACGCCACGGATCTGACATTCTTTAACATCAAAAACAGGTTCGCCAAGACGGTAGCTGACGTATTGCAGTTCCGAATTGCCGCTGTAGCTCTTAATCGGGAACACGGAGCGGAAAGCCGCTTCCAGACCGTACTGCCCTTCAGGATCTTGCTCGATAAACTTCTGGAACGAGTCAAGCTGGATAGAAAGGAGATATGGGACATCCAGTACTTGTGGACGTTTACCAAAATCCTTACGAATACGTTTTTTCTCGGTATAGGAGTAAACCATAGGGTTCCTCAGCTCGCTGACAAGTCGACCCACTCTGTCCGTCGAAAGGGACAGTTTATGCAACACTATTTTTTTAGACCGGAAAGTGGAGCACTTTCCGCAATGCTTGTTGCTATCACGCTTAAATCATTTCATTGCGATTTACACAGAAAGAACTTTCTGTCGCAGTATATTAAGTCGTCGATAGAAACAAGCATTGTAAAGGCTACTGGCAGTCAAACAGTGTGAAACGCTACCGGTACCTTCTACAGCGCAAAAAGGCTGGTGACCAAAAAGTCACCAGCCATCAGCCTAATTACTCAGGCTGCAACCGGAAGGGTTGGCTTATTTAACTTCAACTTCAGCGCCAGCTTCTTCCAGAGATTTTTTCAGAGCTTCAGCGTCATCTTTGCTCACGCCTTCTTTCAGAGCGGCCGGAGCAGATTCTACCAGGTCTTTAGCTTCTTTCAGACCCAGGCCAGTTGCGCCACGTACTGCTTTGATAACAGCAACTTTGTTAGCGCCAGCGGCTTTCAGAATTACGTCGAACTCAGTTTTTTCTTCAGCAGCATCAGCAGCCGGGCCAGCAGCAACAGCTACAGCAGCAGCAGCAGAAACACCGAATTTTTCTTCCATTGCAGAGATCAGTTCTACAACGTCCATTACGGACATAGCGGCAACTGCTTCAATGATTTGATCTTTAGTGATAGACATTTAAATTGTTCCTGAATATCAGAATAAGTTTATACGTAAGCAAATGCTTTATAAAGAAAACTGCGATTAAGCAGCTTCTTTCGCATCGCGTACAGCAGCCAGAGTACGAACCAGTTTGCCAGCAGAGGCTTCTTTCATGGTTGCCATCAGGCGTGCAATTGCTTCTTCGTAGGTCGGCAGGGTTGCCAGGCGATCGATCTGGGACGCCGGGATCAACTCACCTTCAAAGGCAGCGGCTTTGACCTCAAATTTTGCATTCGCTTTCGCGAACTCTTTGAACAGACGAGCAGCAGCGCCCGGGTGTTCCATAGAGTATGCAATCAGGGTCGGACCAACGAACGCGTCTTTCAGGCACTCAAACTGAGTACCCTCAACAACACGGCGCAGCAGGGTGTTGCGAACAACACGCATGTAAACGCCGGCTTCGCGACCTGCTTTACGCAGTTCGGTCATTTTATCTACGGTAACGCCACGGGAATCCGCAACAACCGCAGACAGCGCGCCTTTGGCTACTTCGCTGACTTCAGCAACAATCGCTTGTTTGTCTTGAAGATTTAAAGCCATTAGCTTTGCTCCTGGATGTTTGCCAGGGCTCATGCCCTGGAACTCACTTCACTCTTCTCAATGAAAAGAGCGTCTTAATACGGTGAGCAGAAACAAGCCAAAGAGTACTTTAAAAATAATCTTTAGGTTCTGTCACCGTCTACGCAGGGAATTAAGCTTCTTACGAAACACCTGCGGTCTTCGACGGAGGCCTGGATTAGGCCAGGCTCCAACGAACAAATCTGTTTGTTTGCTAACTTCCGCTAGCAAAACGTGGGGGTAAGATTGTAGACAAATCCACCACCCACGTAAAGGCGAATATTAGTTCGCTACTGCGTTCAGACCAGCCTGGTCTACCGCAACACCCGCACCCATGGTGGTGGAGATGCTAATTTTCTTGATGTACACGCCTTTCGCCTGAGACGGTTTTGCTTTTTTCAGCGCAACCAGCAGAGATTCCAGGTTTTCTTTCAATTTATCAGCGTCAAAATCCACTTTACCGATGGTGGTATGGATGATGCCGTTTTTGTCGTTACGGTAACGAACCTGACCTGCTTTAGCGTTTTTAACCGCTTCAGCAACGTTCGGCGTTACGGTACCAACTTTCGGGTTTGGCATCAGGCCACGCGGACCCAGAACCTGGCCCAACTGGCCAACAACGCGCATTGCATCCGGAGAAGCAATAACAACGTCGAAGTTCATTTCGCCTTTTTTGATCTGCTCAGCCAGATCTTCCATACCTACCAGCTCAGCGCCAGCTGCTTTAGCAGCTTCAGCGTTCGGGCCCTGGGTAAATACGGCTACGCGAACAGAACGGCCAGTACCGTGCGGCAGTACAGTTGCACCACGTACGTTCTGGTCAGATTTACGCGCGTCGATGCCGAGGTTAACAGCAACGTCTACGCTTTCTACGAATTTAGCAGTGGCCAGCTCTTTCAGCAGAGCAATGGCTTCGTTGATGTCGTACTGTTTGGTCGCATCAACTTTGTCACGGATCACGCGCATGCGCTTGGTCAGTTTAGCCATTTCTTAATCCTCCACTACCAGGCCCATGGAACGCGCAGTACCTTCGATTGAGCGAGTCATCGCTTCAATGTCAGCACCGGTCATGTCCGCGGCTTTAGTCTGAGCAATTTCCTGCACCTGAGCGCGGGTTACTTTGCCCACTTTGTCTTTGTTCGGCTTGCCGGAACCAGACTTGATACCAGCCGCTTTCTTCAGCAGAACTGCTGCCGGAGGCGTTTTGGTAACGAAAGTGAAGGAACGGTCAGCGTAAACGGTAATAACAACCGGAATCGGCAGACCTTTTTCGATGGAATCAGTTTTGGCGTTAAACGCTTTACAGAATTCCATGATGTTAACACCCTGCTGACCCAGAGCCGGACCAACCGGTGGGCTCGGGTTTGCCATGCCAGCTGCAACCTGCAGCTTGACGTAGGCCTGGACTTTCTTAGCCATTGAAATTTCCTCGTTTGGGTATAGCGCCCCGAAAGGCTCCCCGTGTTTGAATACGTTTTACGGATACGAGACCCATAAAAACAAAAGGCGCGAAATTGTATGTCAATTTCGCGCCCTGTGCAACGTTTGATCGCCGAATATTTAGGCTTTTTCGACCTGGCTGAAATCCAGCTCTACCGGGGTCGCACGACCGAAGATAGAAACGGACACTTTCAGGCGAGACTTCTCGTAGTCCACCTCTTCAACCACACCGTTAAAGTCGGCAAACGGACCGTCGCTAACGCGGACCATCTCACCCGGCTCAAACAGCGTTTTCGGACGCGGCTTATCACCAACCTGTTGCAGGCGGTTCATAATCGCATCCACTTCTTTATCGCTAATCGGCGCCGGACGATCGGACGTGCCGCCGATGAAGCCCATTACGCGCGGAACACTGCGTACCAGGTGCCAGCTGGCGTCATTCATCACCATCTGAACAAGGACGTAGCCCGGGAAGAATTTGCGTTCGCTTTTGCGACGCTGGCCGCCACGGATTTCGACCACTTCTTCAGTCGGCACCATGACTTCGCCAAACAGCTCTTCCATATTGTGTAATTTGATATGCTCGCGCAGCGAAGTGGCTACGCGGCCTTCAAAACCGGAAAACGCCTGAACGACGTACCAGCGCTTTTTAGGAGCTTCAGACATCTCAGAACCTCAGGCCAGTGATAAAGGAAACCAGGCGGACCAGAATACCATCCAGTCCCCACAGGATCAGTGACATGACTGCAGTTACGGCAGCCACGATCAATGTGGTGTGCAATGTTTCCTGACGAGTGGGCCAAATCACTTTACGTACTTCGGTTCTCGCTTCACGGGCAAAAGCGACGGTCGCTTTACCCTTCGTCGTCAACAGCGCGACACCACCTGCTGCAGCAATCAGAATAACAACTGCCAGCGCGCGGAGCGGCAGCATCATGTCACGATAAAGATAGTTGCCAACGATAGCCACGAGCAGCAGTACTGCAACAACAACCCACTTCATCGCTTCCAGGCCGCGCCCGCTCCCTTGAGCTTCGGTATTCGCACTCATAAACCAACCTGTCACAAGAATTCAGACAAACATTTTTGCCCCGCATAAGCGAGGCAACCAAACCGAAATGCTCTGGCGAGATTCGGACTAACGCCCTCTTCAGAGCCTGTCTCAGCAATGATTATGACAAATAAAATCACTGATGAGCCAGGTTCTGGTTCGAAAGCGTACAAAAAGGGCATCAAATGATGCCCTCTTCTTGCGCATTGCGTCAAATGTTATCAGCGATTAGCTGAGAACTTTTGCTACAACGCCCGCGCCAACGGTACGGCCGCCTTCACGGATTGCGAAACGCAGACCATCGTCCATCGCAATCGGGTGAATCAGGGTAACAACCATTTTGATGTTGTCGCCCGGCATTA
>Ga0268254_10000351_pt1 | contig 30946 bp, 28 predicted proteins | sample AgamicOrSfrz_FD_200251 | JGI IMG/M metagenome (GOLD analysis project Ga0268254, IMG submission 200251) | Agave microbial communities from Guanajuato, Mexico - Or.Sf.rz (v2) (version 3) | ecosystem: Host-associated > Plants > Phyllosphere > Phylloplane/Leaf | place: Guanajuato, Mexico...
ATCGCACGCCAGCGCCCGAAAAATGTAGCGTTCGATACGTAAATTGTTATTATTCGTCCAGTTTCCTTGCTTGAGGCCAATATGAGTCTGGACGACGAACGTCAAACCATCCGCGAAGAACTCGACAAAATGCGCAATGCCGGCGCGCGACGGCAGGAATTGTCGTTACACGCCTGCAAGCGATTGTTCTTCGATCTGGGAATCCGCCCGTCGATTGCTGCCGTGCGCGATCTTACGCAGACCGGCAGTGCCAGCGACATTCCCAAGGACATTGACCACTTCTGGGAACGCATTCGCGACGTTTCACGCATCAAGGTCGGAGCCGGCGCAATCCCTAAAGCTTTGGAAGAACGCGCGGGAGAATTGCTGGGTGCACTTTTCGAGGAAGCCGTCGCGCAGGCGCGTGCTTTATTGGACGCCGAGCGCGAGGAGATCCGCGCCCAGATCGCGGAGGCCGAGCAACGGGCGCGCGACGCAGAAATCCGCCGAGACGCTTCCGACGCAGCCGTCACCCGCAGCGAGCAACGGGCGGAAAGCGCATGGGAGCGCGTCCGTGCACTCGAGGCAGAGTTGTTCAGCATGACCACGCATGGCTCAGCTCACCAGGAAGGACTTCAGGCCACGGTCCGGCGACTTGAGCAGGAAAACGAGACGCTCCGCCAGCGCGTCGATCACGAACAGGCAACCAACGCGACGCTGCGCGACCGTATCGACGCCTTGCATCTCGAGTTGCGGCAAAGCACCGAACACTATGCACAGCAGATCAAGGACGCGATTGCGGAGGCCGAGCGCCGGGTCAAACCGATGCTCGTCGAACTCGATTCGTTGCGTAGCATGGCTGCGACCTATCAGTCCGGCGTGCGAGACGCGAGCCGCAAGGAGTTCGAGTTCATTCAGCAACTGGCGGCGGCCAAGGCGCGTGGCGACCGGCTCGACGCCCAATTGCGCGAACAGTCGGACGAGCTTGAGGCGCTGACGAAAGAACTCGCGACGCTGCGCAGCCAGCAGGGCATCGATCCGGCGATAGGCGGATTGCTGTATTCGCTCGTTCAAGGCGGCCGGCTGACGAGCGACGAATTGCGAACCATCGGCACGGCGGCGGATGGCCATGTCAGCTTGCCGCTGCGTTGCCCGAAGTGCGCGGAAGGTGAGCCGGAACTTTCACAGGTGGATCACCGGTTTGAATTGCAATGTCCCGAATGCGACCACACGTCGGGGCCCGGCGATTCGCGGCTCGAAGCCGTCAGCCGGTTCTTGTCGCGCGGCTCTTTCTCCGCGACGGCATGAGGAAGAACGCCGATAGAGGCGAAAGGTGATGGAATCCGGGACCGTGACGTGAGGATTTTCAGGATTCCGTGGGTCCTCTTCTGGTCGTCAAACGCCCGTCTCTGCGAGGTTCTGGGAGAAGCGGCGCGGCCGGATCCGGTTCGTCGATGGCAGGCGAATTCTGCTTATCCATCCACGTCTGCCAGGCGCGATACAGACGATTGGCAGACACGCCCTGCATAAATCCGAGCCATTGTCCGACGAGTTCCGCCTCTACTCCGCTTTCAAACAGATCCGCGGCAAAGGTGTTGCGCAAGGTTTGCGGACTGGCGCGCGAGGTGCGCGACGCGGCAATGCTGGCCGCGTCGACCAGCGCATCGACGGCGCGCAGCATCGTGGCTTTGTGCATGGGTCTGCCGGAAGGCGACGCCGCGAAAACCAGATCGCCAGCCAGTTCCACGAGCCGCCGTTCTGCGAGCCAGGCGTCCAGAATCGCGGATGCAAAAGGCGCGAGCCGTGTCCGCCGCACCAGCATCGGGTTTGCCGAGTCGATCGTCACCCAGGGCGACCCCGCCGTCGCGCAACTAACCGTGAGAGCGGCCGCTTCGCCGGTTTTCAGCCCGCCGCCAAGAAACACAGCCACCAGCGCGCGGTCGCGCCGCTCTTTCCAGCGCTGTGCCCGTGACAGACCCTGCACTGGCGAAAACAGATGCGCGACCAGCGCGGCCCGTTCGGCGTGATCGAGAAATCCGGTCGGCTCATTGTCGCGCGCGCTGCGCCATGCCGCTTCGCCGTCTTGCGCAATGAAGCGGGCCGGATTCGTGGACGATGCCTCCACTTCGCGCACATGATCAAGCACCCGCTCGATCAGCCGCAGATAGCGCATGCGCTGCGGCTTGCGAACCTCGAGCCCGGCGACAAACTCTGCGATGGCAGGCGTGTCGACCGTCACGAGACTCTTTCCTCGCGCGCGCAGCCACTCGAGGAAAAGGCCCCACTGCGCCTGGTAGACCAGGGCTGACGAGCGTCGGAAATGCTGCCGCGCCAGCCATGCGTCGAAGGCCAGTTGCGGATCGCGACGCCAGTCTTCACGTTGCTGATCGAAAAGATCGGTGGTCGGTTGGGGACGCGGAACCGGGTCGGACAGATGAGGAGGCGACATGCGCATTCAACCGGTTAGTTGCGCACATTGTAGACGCGACGCGGTGAAGAGCCGGGCTCAGTCGCCCCAGGCTTGCACCCGCTTAGGCGCAGCATCTTGCGACGCCTGTTGCGCCGCACCGCGAGCAGCCTGCTCGTAAGCCGAAACCGCAAACGCGAACACGGCGGGCAGCGCGGTGGACACGCCGAAGTCGACAGTCTCGTCCGTCTCCGGGTAAGGCAGGTCTGACGGTCGTTGAAAGAGGCCGAGCATGAGTGCGTCATGCCGGCTGGCGAACCCCAGGTCTGCGAGCGCTTCGGCTTCGATTGCGTGAAGCAGGCGCCAGGTAAGCGGAACCTGCTGCACGATGTAGCGCGCGGCAATGTTGCGCACGATTTGTTCGAGATCGCGCGCCGCGGTCTGATAGCGCAGCGCGGCCAGAGTGCGGTCGGTCGGGGCGGTTTTCAGGTCGTTCATTATCGGCTCCAGTCGATATCCGATACTGTACAAACATACAGTATCGGACGCAACCTCGCGCAAGCCCCGATTCCGCGAACGGCAGTCTTGCAGTCTCAGCGGCGCCCCAAGGCGAGGCCGCAACTCAACCGTGAATCACCACCAGCAAGGCTTTCGCTTCACCTTTCCCCGCGTTGCGGATGGCGTGCGGCTCATCCGCGACATAACGGGCGGTGTCTGCTGCCTTCAGCCGCTTCGTCGCGCCCGCCGCCTCGATTTCAACCGTGCCCTGGAGCACCGTCAAATGTTCGCGTGTGCCCGGTTCGTGCGCGTTCGACACCAGCGCTCCGCCCGGCTGCAGCGTCAACTCATACCACTCGAACTTGCCGGCCAGCTCGATCGGCCCCCACACGCGCAACTGATATTTGGCGTCATGGCCGCTCAGGGTGGGAATCTCGTGCGGACCCGCAACGGCGATCGCCTCGGGCGTCTTCTGCGGCGCGAACAGCGAATCAAGGCTCACGCCGAGCGCATTGGTGAGCCGCCACGCCACCGCAATGGTCGGGTTTGCCTTATCGCGCTCGATTTCCGAGAGCATTGACTTCGACACACCGGCCGCGCGCGACAGGTCGTCGAGTGTCATGCGCCGCTCGGCACGCAAACGCTGGATCTGCTCGCCGACCCGCGGCGGCGCCGCGACCGCCGCAGTCGCGACTACACTTGGAGTGGGTGCCGCGGCAGCGGCCGCGCGACGAATACCCGAACTTGCCATTCCTGGACCCATCGGTTAGAGTTGTTCGATATATCGGATTTTAGTTCGAAAAAACGAAAATATCCGATAAAACTGACAGCCGACTATAACAGGCCGCACCCTGTTCGCCCACGGCAGTCTCACCTGATCAGGAGCCTGGTACATGCGTGACACTTTTCTCGCCCATCTGCGCGGCACGCTCGAGCAGATCCGCGCCGACGGCTTTTACAAGAGCGAGCGCGTGATCGCCAGCCCGCAATCGGCCGACATTCGCCTTGCCAACGGCACAGAGGTGCTGAACTTCTGCGCGAACAACTATCTTGGCCTCGCTAACGATGCCCGCCTTGTCGAGGCCGCGAAACAGGGGCTCGACACGGACGGCTTCGGTATGGCGTCGGTGCGTTTTATTTGCGGCACGCAAACCGTCCACAAGCAGCTCGAGCAGGCGCTCGCCGAATTTCTGCAGACCGACGACTGCATTCTCTATTCGAGCTGTTTCGACGCGAACGGCGGGCTCTTTGAAACGCTGCTCGACGAGAACGACGCAATCATCAGCGACGAGTTGAACCACGCGAGCATTATCGACGGCGTGCGGCTTTCCAAGGCGAAGCGCTTTCGCTACAGGAACAACGACCTCGCGGACCTCGAGGCGCGTCTGAAAGAGGCGGACGCGGCCGGCGCCCGTTTCAAGCTGATCGCGACAGACGGCGTGTTTTCCATGGACGGCATCATCGCCGACCTCGCCGGCATCTGCGATCTGGCAGACCGCTACGGCGCGCTTGTCATGGTCGACGATTCGCACGCGGTCGGTTTCGTGGGCGAACATGGACGCGGCACGCCCGAGCATTGCGGAGTGCTGTCGCGCGTGGACATCATCACCGGCACGCTCGGCAAGGCGCTCGGCGGCGCTTCCGGCGGCTACGTCGCGGCGCGCAAGGAAATCGTGGAATTGCTGCGCCAGCGCTCGCGTCCCTATCTGTTTTCGAACACGCTCACGCCGAGCATCGCGGCGGCGTCGCTGAAAGTGCTCGAATTGCTCGCGAGCGACGAAGGTGCGCAACTGCGGGCACGCGTGCGCGAAAACGGCGCGCACTTTCGCCGCAGGATGAGCGCGCTCGGCTTCACGCTCGTGCCCGGCGAACACCCCATCATCCCGGTGATGCTAGGCGACGCGCAGCTTGCGTCGAAAATGGCCGATGCGTTGTTGAGCGAAGGCGTCTACGTGATCGGCTTTTCGTTTCCGGTCGTGCCGCGAGGCCGCGCGCGCATCCGCACGCAGATGAGCGCCGCGCATACCACCGAGCAGATCGACCGCGCGGTGGATGCCTTTGCGCGCGTCGGCCGTGAACTCGGCGTGATCCAGGCGGAGGGCGCATGAAAGCACTAGCCAAACTCGAACGCGCACCGGGCCTGACGCTCACCGACGTCAAGGTGCCCGAAGTGGGCCATAACGACGTGATGATCCGCATCACGCGCACCGCAATTTGCGGCACGGACATTCACATCTGGAAGTGGGACGACTGGGCGCAAAAAACCATTCCGGTGCCGATGCACGTCGGCCATGAGTATGTCGGCGAGATCGTCGAAATGGGTCAGGAAGTGCGCGGCTTTTCGATCGGCGACCGCGTGTCCGGCGAAGGGCATATCACCTGCGGTTTCTGCCGCAATTGCCGCGCGGGACGCCGGCATCTATGCCGCAATACGGTGGGCGTCGGGGTGAATCGCGAGGGCGCGTTTGCCGAATATCTGGTGATTCCGGCGTTCAACGCGTTCAAGATTCCGCCTGAGATATCCGATGACCTCGCGGCGATCTTCGATCCGTTCGGCAACGCCACGCACACCGCGCTGTCGTTCAATCTGGTCGGCGAGGACGTATTGATCACCGGCGCGGGCCCGATCGGCATCATGGCCGTGGCGATTGCGAAGCACGTCGGCGCGCGCAATGTGGTGATTACCGACATCAACGATTACCGGCTCCAGCTCGCGCGCAAGATGGGCGCGACGCGTGCCGTGAATGTGTCGCGTGAATCGTTGCGCGACGTGATGGCGGACCTGCACATGGCCGAAGGTTTCGACGTCGGCCTCGAAATGTCCGGCGTGCCCACCGCTTTTACCAGCATGCTCGAAGCCATGAACCACGGCGGCAAGATTGCGCTGCTCGGCATTCCACCGGCTCAGACCGCCATAGACTGGACGCAGGTCATTTTCAAAGGCCTCGAAATCAAGGGCATTTACGGCCGCGAGATGTTTGAAACCTGGTACAAGATGGTGGCGATGCTGCAAAGCGGGCTCGACCTATCGCCGATTCTCACGCATCACTTCAAGGTCGACGATTATCAGCAGGCGTTCGCGACCATGCTCTCGGGCGAGAGCGGCAAGGTCATTCTCGACTGGACCGCTGCGTAGACTGACTTTGTTTTGTCGAACGGGAATGCCCGCACTGCGCTCAGGCGCCTGCGGGCGTCCTGCCAAATTCGGCTTCGATGCGCACATGAAGCTCGTCGCCCACCGCCGGATACCACGTCGCAAGACCAAATTTCGCGCGGCTGAAACGCCCCTCAGCGGAAAAGCCGAGCGTGTCTTTTTTCGTCAGCGGATCCCGCGCAAAGCCGTTGAACGTGACAGCTAGCGTGACGGGTTGCGTTACGCCGTGAATGGTCAGATTGCCCGTCAACGTGCCGCGGGAGTCGCCGGTACGCTCGAACTTCGTACTCGTAAAACGGATCTCGGGGTACTGCTCCACATCTAGCAGGCTCGCGCTTTTCACCATTTTGTCGAGCAGCGGCACGTTGGTGTCGATACTCGCGGCATCGATCGAAACGGACACGCTGCTGTTCTCGAGGCCCCCTTCATTCCAGTTCAACTGCCCCTTCTTGCGGTCAAAGCGCATCTGGAAACGCGAGTAACTGAAGTGCTCGACGTCGAACGTAATGCTGCAATGATCGGCGTCGAGGTCGTAGCGGCCCACAGGCACGCGCGCCTCGTTCTGGCTGACCGAGTGCGTCAGCACTTGCAGCGGTGTGCAGGCCATGGCGGTCAGCAGCGTTGCCCCGAGTAAAGCGCGTATGACGACGGCGCGGACAGTGAACGCAATCATGTGTGACTTCCGGTTGTTTGCTTGCCACGAAGATAACAGTTGCCGCGCGACTCGCGCAAAAGCCCAAGCAAACCTTGGGCACAATCCGCTGGCACTTGACGAGGTGGAATGATCGTTCTACCCTTCGCGTATGGCTGCAAATACTTCGACTGAAACGACACCAGCGCCAGGCGCTCGCGAGCGCCTGCTCGACGCTGCGGAGGCGTTGATCTACGCGGGCGGCATTCACGCCACCGGCGTGGACGCGATCGTCCGGCAGTCCGGCACTGCGCGCAAAAGCTTCTACACGCATTTCGAATCGAAAGACGCGCTTGTCGCGGCCGCGCTCGAACGGCGCGACGAACGCTGGATGAACTGGTTCATCGCGGGCACGCTGCAGCGTGGCACGAGCGCGCGCAAGCGTCTGCTTGGCATGTTCGACGTTTTGCGCGAATGGTTTGCGTCAGAGGACTTTCACGGTTGCGCATTCCTGAATGCGGCCGGCGAGATTGCTTCTGCCGAAGACCCGATCCGCGTTGTCGCGCGCCAGCACAAGGAACGTTTGCTCGCCTTCGTGCGGACGCAATTCGACGCGTTCGTCGCCGAAACGCATGGGGACGCGAGGCGCGCCGCGGGTCTGTCGCGGCAATGGCTGGTACTGCTCGACGGTGCCATAGCGGTGGCGCTCGTGAGCGGCGAACCTGATGCCGCGCTCGACGCCCAGGCCGTCGCCCGAACGTTGCTCGACGTGCAAGTTGCCGGATTGCGCAGCCAACGCGATGCGCCCGCAGGCAGCAAGTCCTCTCGCCCATCTTCAAGCAAGCCTCCGCCGACGAGGCGGACCACAACGTAGTCACCACTGACCAACAAGCGAGGTATCTTATGGCCGACCAGATCGAAACCCGCCCGCCGCTGCCGCCGTTCACGCGCGAGACCGCCATCCAGAAAGTGCGCGCCGCTGAAGACGGCTGGAACACGCGCGACCCCGAACGCGTGTCGCTCGCGTACACGGTAGACAGCGTGTGGCGCAACCGCGCCGAGTTCACGCACGGCCGCGCCGAGATTGTCGGCCTGCTGCGCCGCAAGTGGGCGAAGGAGCTCGACTATCGGTTGATCAAGGAGTTGTGGGCCTTCACTGATAACCGCATCGCCGTCCGCTTTGCGTATGAGTGGCACGACGATTCGAACAACTGGTTTCGCTCCTACGGCAACGAGAACTGGGAGTTCGACGAACACGGTCTGATGGCGCGCCGTCACGCGAGCATTAACGATCTGCCGATCCGCGAAGCTGACCGCCTCTACCACTGGCCGCTTGGCCGCCGTCCCGACGATCATCCGGGCCTTTCCGAACTCGGCTTGTAAGCCTTTAGCTCCCTACGTGAAGGCGCGCGCTGCGCCTTCACCGCTTTGCCATCGGTCCTCCGTTATGGTTGTGTTACCGCTTGCCGGCACGTCTTGTGCCCGCAAGCCCGAGTGCGTCTTCAACATCGCACGAGTGGCTTGCGGTACAGTGCGCGACGGGCGGCACGCGCCAATACCAACACAGCGTCACGCCGGCGCTCGACCGGCGATGGAGAGGACATGCATCTTCGGCAGATCGGCAGGCTTAACAGCACGAAGCTCGGCGGAACGTTTGGCGGATACATTCGCGGCAAGGTCGGCGGTGACCCGAGCGGCAAGGGTGGGCGCAAGCTTGGCAGCAACCTCGGCGGTCACGTCACCGGCAAGTTCAGCGGCCACGTCAGCGGCCACGTCAGCGGCAACCTCAAAAGACACCTCGCCCGCAGCTTATTCTTGCTTGCCGCGGGCCTCGCGGGCGCGTCCGCCGCGCACGCAGGCGACTGGTGCGGGGGCGGCATTTGGGTCGACGCGATGCTGGGCTCATATCACATACGCCCCGATCCCGATAAGCACTTCGAGCAGTTCAATCCGGGCCTGGGCGTGGAGTGCTGGCTGAACAATCAATGGGCGCTGACGGCTGGCGGCTTTCGCAATTCGCTGCGCCGGCCGTCATATTACGGCGGTGGTGTCTGGGCGCCCGAGTTCCTGCATTGGGGCATTGTGCGCATTGCGGCGATGGGCGGCATCATCTCCGGCTACAACTACGGCAACTGGGGGCTCGGCCGCGATCACACGATAGGACCGGTGCTGGCACCGCTCGTCATGGTCGAATACAAACGTGTCGGCGCGAACATCATCGTGATTCCGCCGATTCCATCCGACGACCTGCCCTTCACCCTTGGCTTCCAGTTGAAGGTCAAGTTCTAGTGATAACTGTGCATTATCAAAAAAGTGCGACTTGCGTGAGATCGCAACGTCTTTGGCAATAATTGCGAGCTGCCTTGCCCGGCGGGCGTGCAATGTGGAAGAACACGCCATCTTGGCATGTTCATTTTCCTGGCTATGCGAAAGACAGTTGCGACTTGCCGCCTCGCGAGGCTTTGTGGCATTACCAATGACGGCGATCTCGTAACGCATTGGACGTCGCTGTCGGTTGTCCGGCTTAGCGCGTTAACTTTTTGCAGACGCACGTCTACGCCTCCTGGGATGGCTCACCTTACTTGTGGGTGACGCTCCCCGTGGGGCCGAGCACACGATTTGCAGCTGTTGGTCACCTCCTGGAATGGCTCACCGTAGTTGTGGGTGAGGCTCCCTTCGGGTCCAGCGCACGATTTGGAGCTGTCGAACACCTCCTGGAATAGCTCACCGTAGTCGCGGGTGAAGCCCGCGCCAAATCCCAGCGCACCATTCGCAGCTATCGAGCACCTCCTGGAATAGCTCACCGGAGTTATGAGTGAAGTTCGGCATCAAATCCGGTGCACGATTCACAACTGGTGGGCACCTCCTGGAACCGCTCACCGTACCTGTGGGTGAAGCCCCGCGGCAAATCCAGCGCACGATTCGCAACTGGTGGGCACCTCCTGGAACGGCTCACCGTACCTGTGGGTGAAGCCCGGGGTCAAATCCAGCGCACCATTCGCAGCTGTCGAGTACCTCTTGGAATAGCTCACCGTAGTTACGGGTGAAGCCCCGTGTGAAATCCAGCGCACCATTTGCAGCGTTCCGGCACCTCCTGGAATGGCTCACCGTACGTTGTGAGTGACACTTCATCGGACCCAGCGCTGCTCGTGGTGGAAGACCCGTCTTTAGACAGAACGCGAATTCGCGGATGCGGAACGTTCCTGGATTCTTTCACTGTATGCATGAGTGGAAACTGATTGCCGCTTCACTCCACCGTTCCAGCTACCAAGCATTCCCTGGGCATGGCTCGGCCCGCTTTTCGCTGTCTATCAGCTTCTGCCAAAAGCTTCTCCTGGAAGTCCTCACCATAGCGGTTGGCATGCACCTTGAACAATTCCTGAAATGGTCCATCTAGCGAAGAATGAAGGTTTGATGGGGCGGGCCCGCTGCGCGATTGACCTTGCGCGTGACCTCCTCGAACAGGGTTGCCCCATGGCGAGTAAAGCGCGCCCCAAGGGCAGCTACCTAGTCCCTGTGAGTCGCTAGAAAATTGTCATAAGGATCACTGAGCAAACCGCCGCCGACACAACGATCATGTCGGGACACACTTACAGCCAGGTTATGCCGGACGTACGAATACACGCGCTTCGCTCACTCGTTAGTCTGTGTCTGAAGAGAACCCACCGCAGCGACAAGAATGTCCCCTGCGTCATTGATATGTTTTTCCATCAACGCACAGGCACTCCGGCGGTCCTTCGCTTTTATCGCTTCTAGAATCTTCAGATGCTCGTTTTCTGATTTGACATCCCACTCAATCAGCGTTGATGTCGCGTACATATAGCGAAGTCGTGCCTCGTGCAGGGCGTCGATATGTGAAAGTAGCCGAGGCATTTGGCACGGTCGATAAATACTTGCATGAAATTCCCGGTTGGCAGCCTCCCACGTGCTGATGTCACGGGCCGTGTTCCCTTTGTGTATAGCGTTTTCTGCACACGTCATGTCATCTTGAGTCAGGTTCGGTATGGCATAACGGAGCGCCAGAACCTCAAGTGCGGTACGCATCCGGGTAATTTCTATGATGGATGCCTGATCGAGCACTGGGACATACACTCCTTTACGCTCGCGCGAAACAAGCAGCCCGCGAGCTTCCAGGCGCCTGAACGCTTCCCGGACTGGAACGTGACTGGCATTGAATTCATCTGCGATTGCCTCCTGCCGAACTCGCGCTCCCGGCTTTAGATCGCCCCTGATAATCTGTTCTGCCAGTGCCGCTGCAATGCGTGCAGGAAGTGAATCCGAACTGTCAACATCCACGTTTGCTTTCCCTATGCCGAAGGTGCCCAGATATCGCCACACGCAGCCGAAATCGCTTCGTTCAGCATGCCGTCTTGTACTAGGCATTTTATCGCTTCGATGTCGTCATGCACCCAACGATCGTTACCCATCATCGCAGGAACGACTGACCTGACTTTCTCCAGCGCGGTGGACGCGCCAAGGCCGAGCGGCAAGTGTGAGAACACTGGGCGACTGATATCGAGCGCCTGACACGCAATCAGAATTTCGGTGCAGACAACCGCCTGCGCATTTTCCACGACCGTGCGCGTGCGCCGCGCAGCGAAACAGGAGTTACTGATGTGATCTTCCTGGTTTCCTTTCGCAGGCAGGCTCGTCACACTGGCTGGGCTACATAGCCCTATGTTCTCAAGCACGAGTCCGGTACCCATACTTTGAATAACGGCGAAACCCGTGTTAATGCCCGGCTCGGTAGCGATCATGTTTCTTGGCAATCCGTAGTTGCAGGCCGGATCGATCAGCTGATTATTACGGCGATCACAGATTGCGCTAAGGTCGGTCATCACCAACGCGAGAAGGTCCATTGCTTGCGCCACGTATTGTCCGTGAAAATGCCCGCACGAGACGATGTCGTAGCCTGCATCGGAAGCGAATATTAACGGATTGTCCGTTGCGCTATTCATTTCGGTGACGAGTATGCCGTCAATGTAATCGAGTGCATCAAGAACGGGCCCATACACCTGTGGCGCGCAGCGGAACGAATAGACGTCCTGTATGCGCGGTTGGGCCGTCTGGCCCGGCGCGGCGAGAGCATCCATTGGAATGGCACGTGCCTCGGCGGTGCACCGCATGGAGCCATTCAGCAGCGTGCGAATAGCCGCAGCGACGCGGCGCTGCCCCGGATGTGGACGCGCCAGCATGACACGGTCTTCAAAGCATGCCCGCTCTGCCCGCATTGCCTCCAACGACAACACCAGTGAGACCGTCGCGCTAGTCAGCAGGCGACGCGCGTCGAAAGCGGCGATGACCGCGTAGGCCAACGACGCGGTCGAGCCATTGATCAATGCTGTCGCATCTTTTGCTTCCACATCGAAGGTAGTTGGAAGGCCCGATCTCTCAAACGCTGACCGCGCGCTTGTTACGGCACCCTGGAACGTCACTTTCGATTGTTCCAACCCAAGCAATGCACCGCTCATGATCGCCAACGGGGCAAGATCCCCGCTGGCACCGACGCTTCCTTTTGCCGGGATGACGGGCGTAATGCCCTCGTTGAGCATGGCCATGAGCCGCTCGACCACTTCGACGCGTATGCCGGAGTGATTGCGAGCAAAGGTGTTCACCCGGATCGCCATCATCGCGCGCACAACCTCAAGCGGCATGTTTTCGCCCGTGCTAGCGGAGTGCGAGTGAATGAGATTGCGCTGAAACCGCGCGATGTCCGAAGCGCTAATACGTTGATTCTTCAAGGCTCCTACGCCGGTGTTGAACGCATACATCAGGGGAGCGTCGTCGACGAGCCAGTTTTCCTCAATGAATTCTCGAGTCGACAACAGATTCGCCCGAACGGCGTCAGACAGACGAACGCGAGCACCGTGACGCGCGATCGCGATGATCTGGTCAATCGTCAAGTCAGAGCCTGTAAGTGCGATTTCGGTTTTAGCCATGAGATCCTCAAGTGAGCGTTTTATCTATTATCGATAGAATGTGCTCGACCCGCAATCTTTTCGGCGATCGCAGGTCTTGGGGTTTTCCCGTGGTGAGCAAATGCACGCGTGGCTCTGTGGGCGGGTGGTTCGCGAAGATCGACTTTCCTGAGCGGCGTCCAGTGAAGGGCGCGCGCATGTCCGAGCCAGGAACTACGGCTGCTGCGGTGGTTGCGGCAAAAATTGGATGAAGCGCGTGTGCAAAGCGTGCCGCGCCCTCGGGCGGCAGCCCTTTGATTCAATCTCGCCCTAGCCCCGCGCTCAATCGCATTTATAGACAGTCGTCGGGCACCCGACTGTTTAGGCCGATAAGCCTGTCGACGGGAATCGCAAAGAGTGTGGGGCTTCGGGGCGTAGGCCCTGCGCTTGTGCTAACGCTTCCCGGTTCCTTCCTCGCGCAGATCGAGGAGGCCAGCCCGTCGTTCGACGCCGCCACAGACAACGTGACTTAAACCAAAGGGGGTCCTGCGGCGCGGTCCGGCCGGTTGTTCAGACGGGCTCGTCAATGCGCGCGCTGAAGGCGGGGCCGAGCGGAGCAATGCGCAAACCGGGTCGCAAGTCCTTCCAGGGAAGATCGCGCGGATCGGCGCGCATGCCTCCCGGCGCTTTTGCGACCAGTGTGGCGCAAGCAATCGCGTCGAAGTCGGCACGAAAGTGCACCGAGCTTTTGTTGACAAGAATGCGCATGTTCTCGGGTTCGATACCCGCCACCCGATAGAGATTGCGATCCATCATCTGAGGTGGGCGTTCGCTGCTGACAATGACGTAAATCTCGTGGATTTTCAGCAATGCAGTCGGCCCCAACTGAACCTGCATGCCATTGAGCATTGGGCCATCGAACACGCACTTTCCGTCCGACAGTTCGACGACCTCGAACACACCACGAAAGCGCGCTCCATTGGGCAAGCCGGATTCACCACCTAGTTCGATTTCCAGCCAGCGGCCGATGCCGGTCTGCTGTGCGGCGATAACGGCCTTTGCATCATGAACAACGCCGAATGCGGCTCTACTGGCACCTTGGGCGATGAGTGCCCGAAGCATTCCGGTGGTGTTGGATGCGCCCCCGGCGCCCGGATTGTCCTGTGTGTCAGCAATCACGACCGGTCTGTTCTTGCCGTCGGACAACTGCATGGCTTGCGTCACGGCGTCGTCCGGCGTGAGGAAATCGACGGCCCAGTCCGCCTCCGAAACCACTATCTCGTCGAAAATTTGGCCGACGGCGGTTTCCACAAAATTCCTATGTGTCCCGTACGCCCACACCATCGGCCCGCATTCGGGGAAGTCGGCGGCAGGAAAGCCGAGTGTGAACGACATTGAGGCAAGACCGGCATTCTCACGTTGTTCGACCTTCTCAAAGGCCGATTTTGCCGGGTCGACGAGCGTGCACATTGCGTTCAGGGGAATGAGAAACGGCAACCGGCGCCATGCGCAGTGCCAACGCTCTCCATGCAGAAGCGCCCGCAAAATGCGAGCAGCTCGCGCGCCCGTTGCAGCCATGTCGACGTGGGGATATGTGCGGTATGCGACAAGCGCGTCAGCGCAAGCCAGCATGCGCTCGGTGACATTCGCGTGCAAATCGAGCGATGCGACGATAGGAACGCCAGGTCCGACTACGCTTCGCACGCGGGCCAGCAGTTCGCCTTCACCATCGTTGGTCTGTTCGGCCACCATGGCGCCGTGCAGATCGAGGTAAACAGCATCCGGCATATGCATTTCAGCCGCCTCGACGATTTCGCCGGCAATTTTCTCGTACGTGTCATGCGTAACGTGTGCCGAGGGACCCGCGCCTGCCCAAAGTACCGGGACGAGCCTATGGCCGTCCGGCTCGATCTCGCTAATGAAGCCCCCAATCGGAAGGTTGACGTTTCGCAAACCAAACACTTGCTGGCCGCGCCTTAACGCGGGGAACGTTTCGCCATTCACGAAGTTCTGGTAGAGGGCCTTTCGCTCGACGAACGTATTGGTTTCATGCTGGAAACCTGCGATCAATATCTTCATTCCGCTTTGTCTGGTGAGTTTGATGGGTAATTGCCATGCCGCGGGGCATAGTCCGATGCAATAGCGCAGGCTTCAATGCTCGGTCCCAGGCCGCGCGCGCGGCAACAGCAAAATGCGGCCTTCGACGCTGCCTGCTGGGCAGCGCGCTCAGAATGACCGGCCCCGCGCCCCTCAGATGCACGATCTGACATACTGCTAACATTTCAGCAGCGCGGAAGGTCGCAGGGCTGTCGGGCTCAACACGACTCGCTCAGACGGGATCATTCCGACAGATCAGGAGAACAGAATGGCCATTGGTGAAATCAACCAGCGCCGTCTGCGCTACTTCCACGAAATTGTGGCGCGCGGCTCGATCCGCGCGGCGGCGGACGCGCTCAACACCGCGTCCTCAGTGCTGACACGGCAGATGAAACTGCTCGAGGACGAGATCGGCACGCCGTTGTTCGAGCGCGGCAATCGCGGCGTCGCGCCGACCGAGGCAGCGCACGCGCTGCTCGCCTACTGGCGCGGCTGCCAGTCCGAGCGCGCCGTGTTTGAGAATACGCTGCAAAATCTGAGCGGCCTGCAGATCGGCAGTGTGCGCCTCGCCATCAGCGAAGGCTTCGTCGACCCGCTCATGGATCATGTGCTGACACCCTTCATCAACGCGCATCCGCAATTGAACATCAGTGCGAAAACGCTTGCGGTCAACGACGTCATCAGCGAAGTTGCGAACGATGAGGTGGACATCGGCCTCGCGTACAACCCGCAGCCCGCGGCGCGCGTAACGCAGCATGCGATCGCCGCGAACCCGGTCTGCGTGCTGATGTCGGGCGCGCACCCGCTCGCGTCGCGGAACACACCGCTGACAATCGCCGAACTCGCGCCTTTTCCACTCGCACTCATGTCGTCGGCTTTTGGGCTGGGCCAGATCGTGCGCGCCGTGGCCGACCTTGAGCGCGTGCGGCTGACGCCGGCGCTCGTGTCGAACTCGGTCGCGATGCTTAAGCGATTCGTGCGCAACGGCAACGGTGTCACCTTCCTCACGTACGCGGCGACGCTCATTGAAAGCGCGGATCCGGCCTTCCGCGTCGCGCCACTCGCGCATCCCCTGTTCGGTGCGGCACAGTCGTGCGTGTTGGTCCGCGAGGGTCGTCGACTGCCGAATGCCGCGCAACGCGTGCTCGAGCTGATTGTCGAGCAAATGCCGCTATTCGGCTCCGAAGTGCATCCGGGCAGCGCGCCTGTGCGACGCTGACGGAGCGATGCCGAAAAGGCAGCGCAACGGCGATGCGATTGCTGTTGTGCCCGGCATTTTGACCGGGAAACATTGTCTACACCTTCCATCCCCGACGGTGTATGACAACATGCAAAAAGACGCCACGTGGTCGTCGACGACCTCCACGAATCACCTGTTTGCGCGGATCAACTGGCGGCTCCTGCCATTCTTGACGCTGTGCTATGTGTTTGCGTATCTCGACCGGATCAATATCGGTTTCGCCAAGTTGCAGATGCAGGCCGACGTCGGCCTGAGCGACGCCGCGTACGGTCTCGGCGCCGGGGTCTTCTTTCTCAGCTACATGCTTTTTGAGATTCCGAGCAACATCCTGCTCCCGAAAATCGGCGCGCGCCGCACGCTGAGCCGCATCATGATCCTCTGGGGACTGACGTCGGCGAGCATGATGTTCGTCACCAGCGCGAACACGTTCTACGTGATCCGCTTCCTGCTCGGTGTGTTCGAAGCTGGCTTCGCGCCAGGGCTAATTTTCTACCTGACCTACTGGTACCCCCAAAACCGGATGGCACGCGCGATCACCGTGATCATGCTGTGCGGGCCGATCGGCGGGATCTTCGGCGCGCCGCTGTCGACCGGCACGATGATGCTGCTCGACACGGTCGGCGGCCTCCACGGCTGGCAATGGATGTTCATTGCCGAGGGACTGCCGAGCGTCTTGCTTGGCATGTTCGGCCTATTCTGGATCACCGATCGCCCGGCCGAAGCGAAGTGGCTCAGCGACACGGAGAAGTGTCTGCTCGCCGCCGAGCTGAAGCGCGACACAGCAGGCATCCAGCCTCGTCACCACTCGTTCCGCCACGTGATCTCTGATCCACGCGTGCTGCTTCTCGGCGTCTCGTACTTCTGCATCATCTGCGGGCATTACACCGTGAGCTTCTGGCTGCCGACCATCCTCAAGAGCGCTGGCGTCACCAGCACAATGACAATTGGCATCCTCGCGGCGATTCCCTACATCGCGGCGATCTTCGCGATGGTCTGGTGGGGGCGCCGCTCAGACCGCCTGGGCGAGCGCCGCTGGCACACGGTGTCGATGCTCACGCTAGCCGCCGTCGCGTTGCTGATCGCGGCGCTGAACGATACCAGCTTGCTGATCACTGTCATCAGCCTCACGGTGGCGACCGCCGGCCTGTGGGCCGCGTACACGGTGTTCTGGGCAATGCCGTCGGACTATATGAAAGGCGACACGGCAGCCGGCGGCGTCGCGCTTGTCAACACGATCGGACTGTTCGGAGGCTTCGTGAGTCCGACCTTGATCGGCTATTTCAAGACGCTGACGGGTACGATGCAGGCCGGTCTGCTCGGCATGGTCGGAGTTCTCCTGATCGGTAGTGTGTTGCTGTTGTTCAACCGCCTGCCGTCGCCGGCAGGCACACAGGGTCTGACCGCCGCGGAGCTCGAGTCGTCATGAATGCAGCCGCAACGCTGCGTGCGCGACTGAGACAGCGGATGAGCAGACCGCGCACGCTGGCTGCTCCCGGCACCTTCGATCCGCTATCGGCGTTGCAGGTGGAACGCGCAGGCTTCGAGGTCGCCTACGTCGGTAGCTACGCGCTATCCACCAGCGTCGGGCAGCCAGACGTCGGCTGGCTCGATCTGACGACGCTGTGTGCGAGGCTCGCCGAGTTCTGCGACGTACTGAGCATTCCCCTGATCGCGGATGCGGAAGGCGGCTTCTTCAACGCGGCAGGTATCGGCAAGACGATCCGCGCTCTCGAGCGAAGCGGCGTCAGTGCGATTCATATCGAGGATCACGTTAGCGGCAAACACACCAATATGCCAAAAGCAGTGCTCTCGACGAGAGAAATGGTGCATAAGATCCGCGCGGCACTCGATGCGCGCGAAGATCCGAACTTCCAGATCATCGCGCGTACTGACATCGCCGAGGTGAGCGGCAATCCACTCGATGCGCTAGAACGAATGCTCGCGTATCTCGACGCCGGGGCCGACGCGGTCATGCCGAGCGCGCTTGATGTCGCTCAACTCGCGACAATCCGCGCGCGGATTCCAGGCAAGGTCGCGCTGGTCAACACGGCCGGCGCGAGCATCGCCGACGAGCAGGCGGCCGGAGTCGACCTCGCGATCTATCACGGCCTATGCCTGCAAGCGGCACACCATGCTATTGAACAAACCCTGCGGACCTTCACAGAACAACGCGATATTCGTGCACTGGATGGATCGCTCGCGTCCAGCGCCGCGCTCGACGCACTTACCGGTTACGAAGACTTCAATCGGCGCGCCGCTAAATATGGCTTGATCGATAGATGAACGAACCTCCGGCTGCACATCTCTCGAAGTGCTCTGACACCTGAGCTGCGACGCCTGTTCAGCCGAACGTGTCGAACGCGGAGCGCGTCAGCCGATCGAGGAAGACCATCAGTTCATCGCCCGCGGCCGTGGCTTCGTCGGCCGCACCCTTCGCGATGGCACGCAGCACGGCCGCGTGGAGAGCGGCGCCCTCCGCAAAGGCCTCGCTCTGCTGTACGTGCACGAACCAGAAGCGCCGTGATTGAGCATGGATGACCTGCATGGTCGTCGTAAGCATCGAATTGTGCGTGGCGGTGACTTCCAGTTCGTGGATCGCGCGATTCACCCGGAAATATTCATTCACATTGCGCTGCTTGGCCGCCCGGATGATGTGGTCGGCGAGCGATTTCATCTGCGTGCGCTGCTCGCTTGTCGCGCGCGCGCATGCCGCTGCCACGACAAGAGGCTCCAAGGCGCGACGCACTTCCAGCAGCTCCAGTTGCTTGCGAACATCGACCGTTGACACGAATGTGCCGCGCCGCGGATGCGTTTCCACAAACCCGAAGTGCTTCAAGCGCGCCAGTGCCTCGCGCACTGGCGTGCGACCTACGTTGATCTCGTTTGCGAGCTGGACCTCGGAGACGAGCGCGCCTGGTGGCAGTGCCCGCGTCACGATCATCTCTTCTAGACGCCGATAGGCGTAATCCACTTTGGGCTCGTTTGCATCGGGGTCGGCGGGCGTGGCACGCGTGCTGGTTTTCGTCATGAAAGCCGATTAGAGAGTTCGATTGGACCAAGGTGAGTATTACATATCGGCCGCGTGAGGCGGCTCGCGCCGGCCGCGATTCTGTCGCACCGTGCGCCTCGCGATGCGCCCTCGGGGTTAACGTGCAATCGACAGCGGTTGACGCGGTCTCACTTTAATCGCTATTCTGATGTTCATCTGACATGTCAGGAGGATATCATGAGTTTATCAATGGTGGAGCGTCGTCCGGTCGACGCGCTTTCCACCGACGTTCTGGTCGTTGGCGGCGGCGCGGCGGGCGTGGCGGCTGCCGTCACGGCGCGAAGGCAAGGTCTGCGCGTCACTGTGCTCGAACGCTATGGTTTTTGTGGAGGCGGCGCGGTCGCGGGCCTCTCTGGCACTGTCTGCGGTCTCTATCTCGCGACGGAGCGCGCAGGCGCCAAACCCGAGCAGGTTGTCTTCGGTTTCGCGGACGAATTCGTGCGCGCGCTGGAAACGCGCGGAGGACTGGCGGACCCCGTCCGGTACGGGCGCACCTGGACGCGCGTACACGATCCGCTGATCTGGCGCGATACCGCCGACGCGCTGCTCACCGATACCGGCGTAAAGGTGATTTATCACTCGATTGCGACCGGCGTGCTGATGGAAGGGCAGCGCGTGGAAGGCGTACGGGCATGGACCAAGCAAGGTCCGCTGGATATCCGCGCGAAGCTGACCATCGACGCAAGCGGTGACGCGGACGTCGTCGCGATGGCGGGCCTGTCGAGCTTCATCGGTCATGACGGACGCGTGCAGAACCCGACGATGATCTTCCGCTTGCTGGGCGTGGATATCGGACGTTTTCTCGCTGCCTACGGTGACGACACCATCATGGGCGAAGAAGTCTCGCTGAAACTGCGCGCTGCCGCGGACGCGGGCGCGAATCTGCCGCGCGCCAAGATCTGGCTCTTCACGACAACGCGGCCCGGGGAATTGCTCTGCAACTGCACGCGCGTGACCGGTGCGGACGGCCGCGAGTTGAACCCGCTGCTGCGCGATGACTTCACCGAAGCGGAAATCGAAGGGCGCAAGCAGGTGCATGCGTACGCACAGTTTTTCCGGAAGAACCTGGCCGGATGCGAAAACGCCTTTGTCAACGACACGGGCGTGCAGGCGGGCATACGCCAGAGCCGGCAGGTCAGCGGAGTCACGCGCCTGCTAAACGACGACGTGCTCGCGGCGCGCAAGTTCGACGACGGCATCGCTGTATCGCCGTGGCCAATCGAGCTGCATGCGGGTGCGAAGCCGAAGGTCGAGTGGATTCTCGACGACTTTTACACGGTCCCTTACGGCTGCTTCGTGCCGCAATCGGGCGATGGCCTGCTTGTGGCCGGCCGCTGCCTGTCGGCGGAACACGAGGCGGTCGCCTCGGCGCGCGTCACCGCGCAGTGCTTCTCGTACGGGCACGCGATCGGACATGCGGCGGCCATCGCCATCAACGAAAGATTGGAGCCGCGTCAGGTGGAGCCGTCGGCGATCCGCCGTGCGCTCGATCGCGACGGCGCGCAACTGAGCTAAGGAGAATACAAATGCAAATCGAAGACATCGGCGGCGTGCGGCAACTCGTGCTCGACCGGCCGCAGCGGCGCAACGCGCTCGGTCAGGCGCTGATGGAGCAACTCGACCAGGAATTGTGGCGCGCGGAAAGCGACGCTTCCGTCGCCGCGATCGTGCTGTCGGGCGCCCCACCGGCCTTTTGCGCGGGCAGCGACCTGAAGGAGCTCGGTGGCCTCACGATCAATCAAATGTGCGAACACGAACTCGAAACGGCGCGGATCGCGCGCGGCATAGCGGGACTCTCGAAGCCGGTGATTGCCGCCGTGGAGGGCTTCGCGCTCGGCGGCGGCTTCATTCTCGCGGTGTCGTGCGATCTCGTCGTCAGCGCTGTCAACGCACGCTGGCATCTTCCCGAAGTGCCGAACGGCTGGCTGCCCCCATGGGGCCTGCAGGCGCTCATTGCGCGGGTCGGTGCGGTCCGGGCGCGCATGCTGGTGTGGGGCGACGAACCCATCGACGGCGTGGAAGCACACCGGTTAGGCGTCGCTGACCATTTGGCTGAAGCGGGTCATGTCGACGCGTGCGCAATCGCGCTCGCGCAACGACTCGCCAGACTTCCACGCGGTGCTGTCGCGTCGACCAAGCGCTTTTTCGAGCCGTTCATCGCGCTCGATGGCGAACGTCTGGACCGACAAGCAGCCCGCATTTTTGCCGACGACTGCAAGTCCGAGGCGGCCCAACAAACCTTCGCAAAATTCGCGGTGAAATCATGAACATGAGCAAGGTCGTGACGGCCAAGCAGGCTGTGGAATCAATCAGGGACGGCCAGACCGTCGCATCCGTCGGCGTGATCGGCTGGGTTGTGCCGGACGCCACGCTCGCGGCACTCGGCAAGCGCTTCGAGGACACCGGCGCGCCGCGCAACCTGACGTTCTATTTCCCATGCGGAACGGGTGACGCCGTCGGCATCAAGGGTATGGACCATGTCGCGCGTGAGGGCCTGATGAAGCGCATCGTTGCAGGTTCGTATATCAATCCCATTGATCCGCGCACGGGCAAGCGGCCCGCGCTGATGCAACTCATCCAGGAGAACCGCATCGAGGCGTATTCGTGGCCGATCGGTGCGTCGATGCACTGGCTGCGCGAAGTCGCGCGAAAGAGCCCGGGCTATGTGACACGCATCGGCGTGGGCACGTATGCGGACCCCGCTCAGGGCGGCGGCAAATTCACCGCGCGCTGCACGGACGATCTTATCCAGAAGATCACGCTAAACGGTGAGGAATGCCTCTTCTATCCCACGTGGCCGATCGATGTTGCAATCATCCGTGCAAGCAGCGCCGACGAATTCGGTAACCTCTCCTTCGAGGACGAGCCGCTCGTCTCGTCGGGTCTCGCACTCGCGCTCGCGGCGAAGGCCAGCGGCGGACGCGTCATCGCGCAGGTGCGACGCATCGTCGGACGAGGCGAGCGGCCCGCGACACAAGTGCGGCTTCCGGGCATCTTCGTCGATTCGATTGTCGTCGATGCGCAGATGATGATGACGACCGACACGCCCTACGATCGCAACTACCTTGTCTCGGCGGGCGACCGCCACGCGTTTCCTTCCATTCCGTTCGGGCCGGACAAGGTCATCGCGCGGCGCGCGGCGCTCGAGGTCAGGAAGCGCGAGCTCGGCATCTTCGGCTTCGGCGCAGCGGCCGACATTCCGCTCATTCTTGCAGAGCAAGGTCTGATTGATCCGCAGACCGGTTCTGAGGATTACTGGTTCACCACCGAGCACGGCTCTTACGGCGGCATCGTGATGAACGGCTGGCAGTTCTCTGCGAACCTGCATCCGAGCGCGCTGCTCGACGGCCTGCAGCAGTTCGACGTGATTGATGGCGGCTTGTGCGAATTCGCCGCGCTCGCATTTGCCGAATACGACTCGCATGGAAGCGTGAACGTCAGCAAGTTCGGACGCGCGAATCCCGGCGCGGGCGGCTTCACCGATATCGCGGCCAACGCGAAACGGCTCGTGTTCACCGGCACGTTCACAACGGGCGGGCTCGACGTCGACTATGCAAACGGCCGCATGAACATTCGCCGCGAGGGGAAGGTCAGCAAATTCGTGCGCGACGCGCAGAGCATCACGTATTCCGTTCGCAACGGCGTCGCGCGCGGCCAGAGCGCGCTGATCGTCACAGAGCGCGCAGTCTTCGAAGCCACGAACGACGGGCTCGTGCTGCGCGAGATCGCACCGGGTATCGACGTCCGGCGCGATGTGCTCGAACACATGGCGTTCGCGCCCGCGCGCATCCTCGATCCGTTGCCGCTCATGGACGCGGCGCTCTTCGAACCCGGCGTGCAGGCAGGCGCCGATCTCGACGAAACCGCGCTCGGCGAACACGAAGTTTCGTAGGCGCCACCCGGGCGCTCGAATCCGATAGATACGCGTCAGGAGAAGCGCCTGCAAGGCACTTCTCCCGGCGACGCGCGTCCATTGGTTGCGGGCGGCGACCCATCCCTATCGCATGCAGGAGACACTCATGCAGCTCCGCTCACTACGCTGGTTCATCGTATTCATGCTGTTTCTCGCCGGCGCGATCAGCTACCTCGACCGCGCTGCGCTGTCGGTTGCTGCGCCGCTCATCGCGAAAGACCTCCAACTTACGCCCGCGGAACTGGGCATTGTGTTCAGCGTGTTCTTCATCGGGTATTCGCTCTTCTGCTTCGTTGGCGGCTATGCGGCCGACAGGTTCGGAGCGAAGCGCGTGCTCGTTGCGAGCATGTCGCTGTGGTCCGTGTTCTGCGGACTGACGGCGGGCGTGGTAGGCATGGGTTCGCTGATCGTCGTGCGTGTGATCTTTGGTGCAGGCGAAGGGCCGTACGCGACGTGCACCAACAAGATGATTAGCGGCTGGTTCGAGCGCAGCAAACAGGCGAGCGCGGTCGGCTATGCGAACGCGGGACAGCAATTCGGCGGCGCGATCGCCGGGCCGATCGTCGGCATGCTGGCGCTTTCCGTCGGCTGGCGGGTGTCCTTTGTCGTGATCGCGGCGCTCGGGCTCGTCTGGGTCGCGCTGTGGGCACTGTTGGTCACCGACCGCCCGCAAGAGAACCGCTGGCTTGACGCAAAGCCCGCGCATCGTCGCGACGACGCGCCCGTTGAATCCGCATCTGTCACCGAAGACGACGGCCGGCCGCTCGGCGCGTGGCTGCGCAGCCCATCGATTCTTGCGACGGCGTTCGCCTTCTTCGGCTACGCCTACATCCTGTACTTCTTTCTTTCGTGGTTCCCGAGCTATCTGACGATGGAACGTCATCTCAGCCTGCAGTCGATGAGCTTCGTGAACGTCATTCCATGGGCGTGCGGGGCCGTCGGTATTGCACTCGGCGGTTTGACGTCGGATCTCATCTATCGCGCTACGGGCAGAGCTGTGCTGTCGCGCAAGATCGTGATCGTGACGAGCCTGGTCGTGTCCGCCGTGTGCGTCGCACTGGCGGGCCGCGTCGCGACCCTTCCGCTCGCCGTCGCGCTGATGGCCGTCACCGTGTTCTTCATGAACCTCACGCTCGGCGCGTATTGGGGAATCATTCTCGACACCGTCCCGCACACGCGCATGGGCAGCGTCGGCGGCTTCATGCATCTGATAGCGAACACGGCGGGCATTCTCGCGCCCGCAGCGACAGGCTTTCTCGTGCAGGCGACCTCAGTCTTCGCAAGCGCATTCATGCTGAGTGGCGCCATCGCCTTGCTCGGCGCACTGGCAGTCGCGGTCTTTGTACGCGCGCCGCGCGCACGGGCCGACCAGAGCCTCACATCCGGAATCGCGACGTCGACGCGATAAACACATACGACCAGAAAGGAGACAGAAATGCGGCCTCGCGTAGCTTACCGATGGGTCATCGCGTTCGTGCTGTTCATTGCGTACAGCATCCAGTATCTCGATCGCGTGAAGAGCAGCGTGCTCAATCCAGCGATCGCTCACGACATCGGATTGACAACCGCGGATATCGGTACCGGCGCCTTCCTGATGCTGCTCTTCTACGGGCCCGCGCAATACGTATCGGGCTTGCTAACCGACCGCTTCGGCGCGAGGAAAATGCTGATCTTCTCGGTCATCGTCTGGTCCGCCATGACGATGTATATGGGGCTTATCCAGACGCGTGAAGAATACCTCTGGCGGATGGCGATCTTCGGTATGCTGGTGGGCACCGAATACGTTCCTTCGGCGCGCGTGCTCATGCGCTGGTTCAACAAGGAAGGCCGCGCGCGTGCGCAAACCGTTCTGGCGTGGGCGTGGATTCTCACGCCCGCATGGGCGAGCGTCCTTGCTACGCAGTTCGCGGCGCACGCGGACAGCTGGCGCGTCGTGTTTTTTGTCACGGGCGCGCTTGGGGTCGTGCCGCTCGCCCTGATCGCGGTGTTCGTGTTCGACCGGCCAGAACACTATCGCCATGCGACGGAAGCCGATCTGGAATACGCGTACCGCGACGAGCTCGAAGCAGGCACGATCACACGCGGACAATACGCATCGGCGCAAAAGACCATTCTCAACGGCGCCGGCGTGCGCTTTCTCGATCTCTTCAAGAATCGCACGTATGTCGCGGTCGTTTTTGTCGATATCGTGATGCAGATTACGCTCTACGGCGCGCTTACGTGGATTCCGCTATACCTGTCCGACACCTTCGGGTTCAAAATGCAGACGATGGGTTGGTGGAGCGGCCTCTACTTCGCGGCAGGCGCAATCGGCAGCTTCATCTCTTCGTACATGTCGGACAAAGTCTTCAAGGGTAACCGCAAGATCATGATCCTTGTGTGCTTTGTCGGGCTCGCACCGTTCGTGATTCTGCTCGGCACGTTGCAACAGGCAAATCAGGTTCTGCTCGCGGTGGCCCTCTGCGGCATGGGATTCTTCGGGAACATGGCTTGGGGCCCGTTCCTCGCGCTGCCGGCCGAAATCTTCTCCCCCGAGGTTTATGGCAAGGCGATGGGCTTTGTCAATGGCGCGGGCTACTTCGTTGCGGCTTTCTCCGCGAAGATTTTTGCAGCGTTCGTGGTTGTCGACGCATCGGGCCACAAGACCTACACCAACGGCTGGTTTTTTATCGCGTTCTGTGTGGTGGCGGGCATTGTCGCGGCGAGTTTCATCCGGACCACGGGTCGAGCCCCAACCATTGCGATACGTTCGGCGACGTCTTCATGACGTGCGAAAAATCCGCTCCTGTTTCTCGCTGCGTAACCGGGTTCGGCTGCGGCACGCACAAGACCACGCGAAGCTGGCCTTGACTGTTCTCGACCCAAGGTCCGCTTCCAATCGAATCGGTGCTTATGTTGCATGATCAGCGTGAGAAGAAGCTAAGTTTTGCACGCGCCCTGAGTATTGCCTATGCCGTCGAGGAAGAGGTCGACGAGGTGGGCAACGCGCGATTTCGTTGCACCGCCTTGCTCGACAGCGAGAGCGATCGCCGTGACCACACACACCAGATCGTCGATAGAGACGTCCTTGCGAACCACGCCTGCCGTTTGGGCCCGCCGCAGTAGCCGGCGCCCTTCTTCGCGCCCCGCGTGGCAGCCGGGCGTCCCTTCCTGCAGTACCGTTCCCAGCAATGCAGCCAGCCCGCGATAGTGGCTCGCGTGGTTAACAAGTTCTTTGACGAAAACGCGTATCGAAGCCTGCGGCTCGAGCTTTTCATCGCGTGCGCGGCTTGCTTCGGCAAGGGCCAGGAGGCGCTCATCACTTGTCGCGGCAAGCAGCGCGTCGCGCGTCGGGAAGCGCCGATAGAGTGTGCCGATACCGACGTTGGCACGCTTCGCGATTTCGTCGAGCGAGGCGTCGGCGCCGCGTTCGATGAACAGTGCCTCCGCAGCTTCGAGAATGCGCGCACGGTTGCGAGCGGCGTCGGCGCGCAGTGGCGCATCGTCGGTCGTTGAATTCTGGCTTTTCATCCTTGCTCTGATTTCGCTTGATAAGTGGATGATGCCTCCATATACTAAATGGAGCAAGACTCCACTTATACCGAGGGCATATGACAAACCGATTCGAGAACAAGGTTGTGGCAATCACTGGCGGCAGCGAGGGCATTGGTCTTGCCAGTGCCAGGCTTTTCGCAGATGAAGGCGCGCGGGTCTACATCATGGGGCGTAGACAAAATCGACTGGACGAGGCGATAGAAGAAATAGGAAACGGTGCCGTGGGTGTTCAAGGGGACGCAAGCAAGCTCGCGGACCTGGATAAGCTCTATGAGCGTATTGAGCGGGATTACGGTCGGCTTGACGTGGTGTTCGCGAATGCGGGCGTCGCCGAAGTAGAGCCGCGTCCATTGGGCACCATTGACGAGCAGGCTTTCGACCAACTGTTCGGCCTCAATGTGCGTGGCATGCTGTTCACTGTGCAAAAGGCTTTGCCACTAGTTTCGTCGGGAAGCGTCGTCGTCCTGAATGGCTCGGTGGCCGGCAGTAAAGGTTTTCCTGGCCAATCGCTCTATAACGCAAGCAAGGCGGCTGTGCGATCGTTCGCGCGAAGCTGGACGACGGACCTAAAGGAGCGCGGCATCCGCGTGAATGTGGTCGCGCCGAGCGGGACCGAGACACGTCCGATGCGGAGCTATCTCGACGCGCGACCGGGAGTCGAAGACCTGCTGAAACAGGTCGTGCCGCTGGGGCGTCTGGCGCAGCCGGACGAAATCGCGCGCGCCGTGCTCTTCCTGGCATCGAGCGACAGCAGCTATATCGCAGGCGTGGAGCTCTATGTCGACGGCGGCTCGCTCGCCGTTTGAGTTCTCGGCTTGCCTGTCCGGCCGGCCTGGTCGGACGGGCTCCAATTTTTTGCGGTGCCGTTTGGAGGTTGTGACACCCTTTCCCGCCGTCGTTGCGTCGGGCTTGTGCAAGGCTCTGCGCGTTGGTTTTGCTTGCACACGCGGACGTTTTTTCGAATGGTGAGGGTTGATGTCGCCGCTGGCCGGCAAGTGCCCGCTCACCGGGCAGCGGCGATTCGACTTCAGTTTGGTCAGCCAGCTCGAGCGCGTCATCTATCTCGATGCCAAGGTATCGTACTGTGCTCTGGAGCTTCGTATGGCAGAAGAGTAGCTGAATCGCGCGCAGCTTCTCTGTCCGTCGATAGGACAACGCTGCCTTTGTGCGGCGCATTGTGTGAGTGCCGTACGCGGCGTCATCCAGTCCGATTGATGCGACTCAGCGATGCACGATCCGTGCAAACAGGCGCGTCGACGCATGTGCGGACGCGTGCTGGCAACTCGGAAACAGATAGCAGCGAAGCGGGAACTTCGAGCATCGGCGTCGCGTTGCTGAGTGAGATGCAACTTCTTGGCACAAGCAAACCGCGCTGAGGACTGAATTTGTTGCGACTGTTCAAAGCCTGGCCGGGCATTAAGGCCGCGACAGCGCGTCGGACGGCGGTCCGCCATTAGCCGCCGGTTGAGGTCGTCGTCCAGTTTGGTTGGCCGAGGTCTCGATGTCGCTTGCTCAATGGCCCCTCGCCGGCGGCCGAATTGCGGAGGACACTGCCTGGAGCCGGCCACTTTGAGATATTCGACAGAATCGCTCAGACCAGGCCGCGCCACTGGTGACTATCGAAGGTGTCGCAGATTCAACCGGCGTTGCCGCAGTGAAATTCCAAGGCGACGAGTACTGAACTCTCAAGATGACGTTAGAGGCGTGGCGCCTTATCGGGGTAATCATGCGGATTCGCCGCTATCGGTGCGGCGAACGGTGGATTTGGAGAACCTCGAGTTCTATGGATGGGTCGGACAGGGCCGGTCGTTTGCAACCGCTCGTGTGACTATGCGCGACGCATTAGTCCGCAGTCGGCCAGGAGCGGTCAGTCGACACACGGCCCGAAATCGCCGACAATCCGTGGACATTTTGGGAAGTCCTCAACCCTTCGCCCGTACCATTGGAAATGGCGCAATCAGACGACAAGGCTCGCATTTTTCGGGGCTACACGAAAGCCTATCTTTCCGTTGTCGGTGTCGCGGGTGCCTTCGTACTAGTGTCGGAGATGCGCGGGGCCGGGTGGAGACCCGCCTTGGCAGGGACGCCGTTGTACGCCACGTTGTTCCTTGGAATTACCTATCAACTGGTGAAGGACGTTCGCCAGTACAAACGGAAGCGCTAGCCTGTAGCGCACGCTTCGGACGGCTGCAGAGACTTTTGAGAGACTGAAACGGGTCGTGTTATGCCTTTTGCGTCGAATGCACAGCGGAAGCGACCGTCGCGCTCGGTCGTCGGGCTCTGGCCCGCCACGAAGAGCCATTCGACAGTACCCCCACAGATCGCCGACAATTGCACCGATTACGATGTTTCGAGTTGGGTCCAGTGATGAAGAAAGCGGTTTGGGGGCTGCTCATGGTAGCCATCGTCTCGTGGGGAACATGCTTCATATATCCGGCCAATATTATCCACTTTGGATGGATCGGAACCTTCTTCGCGTCGACTGCCGGCTTGCTTGCGACGATATCGAGCTATTACACGGAAGAAGTGGCCCATGCGCGCGGCGGCACCATATACAAGGCAGAATCGCCAGTAAAATTTCTGCTGGCATATGTTGCCATCGGGTTACTACTTGCCGCTTTTTGGCTTATAAGCATTTTCGGCAGCGTGGGCCGATTTGGGGCGTAACGGCCACTGCATTGAACTCTCTGGCATCAAAATGTTGAACACTCGATACTGAACGGATCAGGTGTACGCTCGGCACTTTGCCTTCACGGTCGAAACCACAGCGGGCAAGAAGGCAACTGATCAGTACGTTGGGAGTCCGGGTAGAAATGCTTCGCCAGAGCGGACGCTCGATCCGTGGCCAAGACTAAACATCATGATCTAGCTCAGCGCAACCCATGACCGGCAACCAGCCTTTACAGCCCTGACTCCGCACCCGGACCCATCAGCCAAAAAATAATGAACTGGACGCCTTCACCTCAAGGCAAAAGCAATGCGCCAGCGTGGCTCACGACTAGCCTTACCTGCCTTTATCGCTTCCTGTGCGGACTTTTGATATTAGACGCGCTTGTGCTCATTGCGGCGAATGTATTTGACATCCGGACTCAGTTCAATACAACTCGCACGTTTTTTCTATTTTTCCTTGCTTGCGGCCTGCTCTCCATCACAGACGCATGGCGCACTTGGCTCTTGCGCCTACCCGTCAAGACTCGGTTCTCTTCACCGGTGCCATATGGCTACCCAGGATGGCGCAGCATTCTCCAGGCTCAGTTTGTTGGGGGATGTTTCCTGTTTGTATTCGGCGCGCTACTGTCCTTGCTTTGAATCGCAAACCTCGACGAGTCCAAGGCCGCTTTGTAGAAAGATCGTTGTCTCCTATGGGTCGCATGCGTCTATGTGCCCACAGGCCGCCTGCAATGCGAACGGCATGAGGCGCTGATCGGCGACAAACCGTCCTTCGTCGTCGTGTGCGATAACAGCCGTTCGGCGATGCAGTGACGCAGACAAAATCAGGAGCCGTGATATGGGGGACGAGGTTATGATCCCACTTTAAATCCGCTCGATTTCGGCATGCTCGCGCTCAAACTAACGCTTGTCCCGCTGTTCTTGCTTGTCGTTTCAATGTCGGGTAAATGGTGGGGGCCATCGATTGCGGGCTGGTTGGCTGGTCTGCCGGTGGTAGCAGGTCCGATTCTTTTCATTCTTGTACTCGCGCATGGCCCGGTCTTCGGGGCGCGTGCTGCCACACTTTCCCTCTCCGCGATTCTCGCGTCAGAAGCATTCAACTTTGCATATGCATGGGCCTGCCGCTCGTGTACGTGGCCGGTTGCACTAGCAGTCGGGCTCATCGCATGGTTTATATCCGCGTATGGCCTATCAATGTTGCCAACTTCACCTATGTGGGCCGCAAGCGCCGCGCTCGCTGCTGTGTGCTTCGGCCAGTCGTTCTTGCCACGCAGCTCGGCGGTCGCAGCTGGCGCACCGCTTACACGGTCCGACCTGATAGGCAGGATGGTTGCCGGCGCGGTGCTGACGATACTAGTCACCTCGTTATCTGAATGGACAGGCCCCGCATGGAGTGGTCTGCTGGCGGTATTTCCACTCCTGGGAATCGTCTTATCGGTGTCGTCTCACCGCGCACATGGGCCGGCCTTTGTGATCTCGCTGCTTCGAGGCATGGTGCTTGGAAGGTTCTCGTTTGCCGCATTTTGTTTGCTGCTTTCGTTCTCACTGCTTTACCAGCGTCCACTCATAGCCTTCGCGGAGGCGGCAGTCTTGGCGATGCTTGTGCAATGGGGCACCAAGCGACTAGCAACCATGCGGCGCGCAAAGATCGCGGAGCCGAGTGTCGTTGCTACAGATTGACTCTTTGAACGGTATGTCTCCCGGTCGAGTGCCGTTGAGCGTCCGCTTTCAGGTGACTCGACTGTCCCTTGTGGGTCGGACTTTGTCCGCCGCCGATCGGCGCAGACTGACTCTCCTTCCGTCGAAAGGAGAATCGTCATGGAAGCCATTGATGTCGGCAGCGCGCGGCGCGTGCCATGGAACAAGGGAAAGCTGAC
>Ga0268254_10000356_pt1 | contig 30772 bp, 29 predicted proteins | sample AgamicOrSfrz_FD_200251 | JGI IMG/M metagenome (GOLD analysis project Ga0268254, IMG submission 200251) | Agave microbial communities from Guanajuato, Mexico - Or.Sf.rz (v2) (version 3) | ecosystem: Host-associated > Plants > Phyllosphere > Phylloplane/Leaf | place: Guanajuato, Mexico...
GTAGTCGGCCGTATCAGCTTGTTCCTGGAGACACTCCTCCCCAATGAGGATCTTGCCAAACTGGAGGCAGAGAATCGCCGTCTCAGCAACAAGGTCAAGCAGCTTGAGGAACAGGTCGGCGCCGACGATAGCAATGAACGCCTGACCTCGATCCTCAACAACATTTCCGCACAGGTGTCGCGATACATCCAGAAGTTCGACGCCGAATTCGCGCCCTACCCCGCGCGGCTAAACCTGCCGCAGCTGACGATCATCTTCGATCGACCTGAGCGTCCTGTGCCGATGGGCCGAACCGGCGGTGGCGAGAACCATTTGGCCTACCATCTGGCAGCACTGCTCGCCCTCCATCTATTCGCGGCGCAGAACCACCGTCCGATTCCGCGCTTCCTTATGATCGACCAACCAACCCAGGTCTACTTCCCTTCCGAGCAGGTCTACAGGGATGCCGACGGCTCAGTGCAGAAGACGGAAGAGGACGCCGATCTCGATGCGGTGCGTAGGCTGTTCGAGTTGTTGCTGAAGTTCACGCAGGAAGATGTCCCAGGTTTCCAATTGATCGTCACTGAGCATGCGAACCTGCGCGAGCAGTGGTTCCAAGACGCGCTGGTCGAGGAGCCGTGGACCAAGCCGCCCGCACTGGTCCCCGAGGACTGGCCGCCTGAAACAGCGAATTGATCGACCGAGGCGATGTGCAATGCCAGTGTCGGAAACTGCCGGTGCGACATTGCCTGGTACTCACCTCCACCACTAGATCAAGAAGGAATCTCTCCCCACGGGCTCTTCCATGCCGCCTCTTCGATGCGCTGAAAGACTTGGGCGACTGTTTCGAAGCAGACACGAAGAGGAATTTCATCCAAACGCTCGCTCAATGCAGCCCATTGCCCATGGGCGAACGCGTTTCGTATGCCACGGAAAACATGGACGTTGTCAATCAACTCGGCATCGATAACAAGGCGTAGCCCAGCTTTTTCCCTGAGGTGTTGCAGGAGGAACTCAAAATCGTTTATGGCGTGTCCGCGATTACGAGGAACAACTCCAGTAAGCTCCTTTGCGACAAGCTTCAGACCCCATTCCAAGAAACTGCAAAGAAGGACGATCGGCGTGGTCCTTCCAACTACCTCGACATTGTCCTCCCACAGAGGTATCTGATCATCGAGGTAGTCGAACTCGTCGGCTCTGCTGCCCTTGTTTGCTGCCGTAGATATCCTTCGACTCCTGAGCGAGCGCAACCGCGCCTCCGACGCCAAAAGCTGATTGAAGCAATAATCGTTGAGCTGCCTAAGTTTGTCGAAGATGGTGAAGAACGTGTCGGAAAAACGTTCGGGCTCGGATAGGTAAAAACCGTCTGCGAGCAAGGTTCCGTCTTCGTCTTCAACCAATGCGTTCGACCAAAAAAGCCCATACTTACTTGCCACTTCCAACTCGTCCAAGCCGGTAGTCTCCATGTTTGACGCCAGCGCCAGTTCCTTTGCATTCAACAGATCTTGATGACGGGAGATGGCCTTCACCTGATTCGCGATTGCGACCCGGCTATAGACGACTACGATCGCCTTGTCCATTCTTACCCTAAGTCAACCGAAACATCGGCGCAGCCCATCAAGGTTGCCGCGCCCTGCTCCTTCTTTTGCTCTCATTTAATCAATACGCCCCACTACGCTGTAGCGAGTTTTCACGATAGTCCGTGAAAGCCACCATCACTCTATGCGCCGAAAGCACGAAGCGCTGAGTTCTCATGGAGTTCAGTATGGAGAGTAACCTGCTGCAACCAAATAACCGAAACCGCGATGCCGAAAGCACTACCCGAGCTAAACCTGTCTCTCTGCCCGGCTCGGCGGGTTATGACGATCTTCCACAGTACCCTCAGCGCATGGTTTTGCCCTTCCGACGCACCATTCGCCGCCAGGAGCTGCGGCAGATCGTCCCCTTGGCCGAAACTACAATCTACGAAATGGAGCGCCGCGGCGAGTTCCCGCGTCGTTTCAATTTGACGCCGCGCTGCGTCGTATGGGACTTGGCCGAGGTGGAAGCGTGGATCGAGCAGCGCAAGCAAGCTCCTCGAAGCGGCGTCCCGAAGCCCGATGTCCACCTACGGAAAACCCGCCCTATCCGGGTGGGTTCGAGTAAGGAATGAGACCGAGCGACGGCGCCTATCCCACCAAGGCTTCCAGTTCTTTGGAAGCCGAGCGCGGCAACCGCTGTCCCTCCTTCGCCACGTTGACTTGCAAGGCCACCCGCGCCACATCAAACACGTCTTGGGTCAGCGAGTAGCTGCCCTTGGCCTGCAACCACGCCAACACGTCCGCCAGGTGCCAGATCGACGTGCGACCTTCATGTACCGGCATCGGGAAGCTGCCCGGATGGGCCAGCATCAGCTTCCGCATGTTCTGTCGCGACACGCCGACGATCGCGGCCACATCGGTCAACCCGACGAGATCCGGCGCCACCTCGATCAACCTGGCCGACGGGACGGCACGGCGCACGTCGGCCAATGCGCTGCGCACGGCCCCGTCTGCGCTTTCCGCTTCTCGGGTGAACTCCAAGGCCAGCCGCCCCGGCTGGCCGATGCCGACTAGGGCATCGTCACAGCCGGCCTCGCCTAGGCGCTCCACGAGGCCATCCGTAACGCTCTCGTCTTCGGCAAGCTGGTATTTCAGGGTGAAGGTGTATTCCATCTCACAACTCCTCGGCACCACCTTCAGCCTCGTGCCGCTTGCGGTGCGTGGTGCAGTTGTCCACAACGCGCCGCAGGGCGCGTGCGTGGTTGCCAGGGTTCTTCGGCGTGCTCCATACGCTGGTGATGCAGAACTCGCCGCAACGACACTCCTCATCGTTGTACGGGCAATAAATCCGCCCCCAGGCGTGGCTGCCGCCGACTTCGACGCGCCAGCCCTGCTCTTCGGCGTGCCTGAGAGCTTCCTCGACCTCTTTCTTCGGATGAGAGGGACGGGCCATCAGTGATCTCCAGTATGGGGATGTCCGGTTAGGTTGTCAAGTGACAACCTAACCGCCCTATCAGGCCATCGCGCCCAGTGCCGGCACCACAACGTTCTCCGGCATCAGCTTGGGTACGTAGGTCTGCCCGTCAATCCACGCGTCGACCATGTTCGCCCACTCCTGAAGCATGTGGCGCCGCTGCTCGGCGTATTCGGCCTTGTTGTAGATCGAGCGCGAGGAACGGCCGTCTTCGTGTGCCAAGCACTTCTCGATCCAGTCGCGGTTGAAGCCGATTTCGTTGAGGAGCGTCGAGCCGGTACGGCGCAGGTCGTGGACGGTGAACGGTTCCAGCGGCAGGCCTGCGGCCTTTGCCCGCTCGGCCACGATCTGCGTGACTCGATTAAGCGTGGCGTTCGACATGCAACGGTCGGCGTCATAGCGCGACGGCAGCACGAACTTGGAGCCAGCCGCGCAGGTGTGCAGAGCCACGAAGATGTCGAGTGCCTGGCGCGACAGATAGACCACGTGGGGATTACGCCCCTTCATCCGATGCTTCGGGATCGTCCAAGTCGCGTTCTCGAAATCCACCTCGTCCCAGGTGGCTTGAATCAGCTCACTCTTACGTACCAGCGTCAGCAGGATCATGCGTAGCGCCAGCCGGATGGTCGGATAAGTCGCCACGGATTCCATCTGTCGTGCCATCAGCCGGATCTCCAGCGGCGACAAGGCGCGATCCTTCGGCACGAAGGTCGCAATGGACGCGGCACCTACGTCCTCGGCCGGGTTGTCCACCTTCTCGCCGTGCAGGATGGCGAAGGCATAGACCTGCTTCACGATGTCACGGATGTGGACCGCGGTAGCTGGCGCACCACGCCCCTTGACCTTGTTGCAGAGGGCACGCAGGTCATCGGCGGTGATTTCGTTGAGCTGCCGGTTCTGGAATGCCGGCAAGATGTCCCGATCGACGATGCTCTTGCGCATCGCCTTCGTGCTGTCGGCCATCCGTGCACCCCCCAACCACTTCTCGGTCACCTCGCCAAACGTTTTGGCGGCGGTCAGGCGGCGTTTCTCGCGCTGCTTCTCCAGCGCAGGGGATCTGCCCTGGGCGACGGCCTTCTTGGCATCGATCAGCTTTTCACGGGCCAGGACCAGCGAAATGCCGGATGGCCCATAGCGGCCGATGGTCAACGTCTCGCGGCGACCATTGAGACGGTAGTCGTAGCGGAAGGTGACGGTACCGGTGGGCGATACCGTCACGTACATCCCATCGCGGTCGGAAACCTTATAAGTCTTGGACTTAGGCTTGAGATTGCGCAGTGCGGTGTCGGTAAGCATCGAGGTTTTCTTCCTGTTCGTGACGGCTTTTACCGTCAGGGGCCAGGAGACCTGCTGATGCTCGGAAAGCCGCATAAAGTCAGCTTTCCCGAGGAGACTTTTACCGTCAAAGACCGGTTACGTCTCAATAGTGAACGGGAAGGTCTTGATCCGGCCTCCAGTTCTTACCGCCGCTTTTACCGCCGACGTGTTCTGCTGGCCGGCGATAGCCACCGATAGCCACCGCTACGTATTTATTTATAAATCAATACGTTACGGTGGATTCTCGATAGCTGGCGATAGTCCCCGAAGGACCTGATTTCACTCCCACTCAATCGTCGCCGGCGGCTTGCCCGAAATGTCGTACACCACCCGATTGATCCCTCGCACTTCATTGATGATCCGGTTCGACACATGCCCCAGCAGCTCATGCGGCAGATGCGCCCAGTGCGCGGTCATGAAGTCGAGCGTCTGCACTGCGCGCAACGCGACCACGTACTCATAAGTACGCCCGTCGCCCATCACACCGACGCTCTTCACCGGCAGAAACACCGCGAACGCCTGGCTCGTCAGGTCGTACCAGGACTTGCCGGTTTCCTTGTCGATGAACGTACGCAACGTTTCGATGAAAATTGCGTCCGCGCGACGCAGCAGGTCCGCAAAATCGCGCTTCACCTCGCCGAGAATCCGCACGCCCAGACCCGGACCCGGGAATGGATGGCGATACACCATGGCAGGCGGCAAGCCGAGCTTTACGCCCAGTTCGCGCACTTCGTCCTTGAACAGTTCGCGCAGCGGCTCGAGCAGCTTGAGATTCAGCGTCTCCGGCAGACCGCCCACGTTGTGGTGGCTCTTGATGGTCTGCGTCGCCTTCTTGCCCTTGCCCGCCGACTCGATCACGTCCGGATAGATCGTGCCTTGCGCAAGCCATTTGGCGTCGGTCAGCTTGCCGGCTTCTGTCTGGAACACTTCGACAAATTCCGCGCCGATGATCTTGCGCTTGGCTTCCGGGTCGGTCACGCCTTCCAGCTTGCGCAGAAACACGTCGCTCGCGTCGACGTGAATGACCTTCACGCCCAGGTGATCCGCGAAAGTAGCCATGACCTGCTCAGCTTCGTTCAGGCGCAGCAAACCATGATCGACGAATACGCACGTGAGCTGATCGCCAATCGCGCGATGCAGCAGCGCCGCCGCGACCGAAGAGTCCACACCGCCCGACAAGCCGAGAATCACATGCTCGTTGCCGACCTGCTCGCGAATCTTTGCTACCGCCTCGTCGATGTAATGGCCCATTTCCCAGTCGGCCTTCGCGCCGCAAATCTGCAGGACGAAGCGCTCGAGCATCGCGCGGCCTTGCACCGTGTGCGTGACTTCCGGGTGCCATTGCAGGCCGTAGAAACGGCGCGCCTCGTCGGCCATCGCGGCGATCGGGCACGATTCCGTGGATGCCATCAGCGCGAAGCCCGGCGGCATTTCCAGCACCTTGTCGCCGTGGCTCATCCACACCTTCAGCATGCCGTGACCTTCCGGCGTCGTGAAGTCGCTGATGCCTTCGAGCAGACTCGTGTGGTTGCGCGCGCGCACTTCGGCGTAACCGAATTCGCGCAAATGGCCGATGTCGACCTTGCCGCCCAGTTGCTCGGCCATCGCCTGCATGCCGTAGCAGATGCCGAGCACCGGCACGCCCAGCTCGAAGACCGCCTGCGGGACGCGCGGCGTGTCGGTTTCGGTGACCGAGCTCGGACCACCGGAGAGGATCACGCCCTTCGGCGCGAAGTCGCGGATAAACGAGGCATCGACGTCATACGGATGGATTTCCGAATACACGTTGGCTTCGCGAACGCGACGTGCAATCAGTTGGGTGACTTGCGAACCGAAGTCGAGAATCAGGATCTTGTCGTGCATGGCAGCGGACGGTATGAAAAGTGAGCGGATACGGAATGCACCGCATACAGCGCGGCGTTGAATTCAAAGCGGTCCACGCGGCAAAGAATGGCCGGGGCTTGCAGCGGTGAAACGCGGCGGCGACTCACGAAGCCGGACTCTGCCGGCCCTGCGTTCGCGACGCCTTGCAGCACCACCGCGGCGGTCTCGTTGCGCCGGGCGCATGTGGACTGCGGTTGCTTCAGCAGACGAGTGGCGCGCCGCGGCTCAACCATGAAACGGAGGCCGGGGCGCATGCGGCGAGTCGGCGGCGTCGTCGCGCGCGGCGGCTTCTGCCCGTGCCGTCCGCTCCGACGGGCTCAGCGCTTCGCCCGTGCTTGCATGCAATGGCGCCGAGTTCGTGGGGTTGGCAGGCCTCGCGTGCGACGCCGCGGGCTCGACAGGCGTGACCGTAGCAGCCGTAGCCGGTGGCACAACAGGCTTGCCGGCTGAATCGACGACGGCAGCGGGAGCGGCAGTGGGAGCAACCGGCGGCACCATTGCCGGTTCCATTACCGGATCGGCGCGATAAACCGGAAACCCCGCCGTAGCAGGCACGACCGGCTCGCGACGATTCGCCTCGCGGTTTGCCGCGTTCTTCTCGGCATCTTTTGCCGCCTGCCGGTCGGCGCGCTCAGCCGCCGCGGACTCAGCCACGCGCAGCTTCTCGCGCCGCCGCACCGCGCCCGACAAACGCACGCCGCCAAGCCCCAGTACCAGCAGCACGACGCCCGTGAGCACCGCGACGATCTGCCCAAAGCCGGTCAGCGCCGGCGTGTGCAGCCCGAGCAGCCACACCAGCATCAGCACGCCGGTCAGCCAGTTCACGTGCCCCACCGCCCTTGCCACCGGCGAGGTCAGCGCGCCGTCGATTGCAGCATGCAGCGCAAGCCACGCCAGCCCGAGGAGCGCAACGCCAAACGCCTGGCCGGCCAGAGCAGGCTGCGTTTGCACCAGTTGCAGCGCGTCGTACAACGAAGTCCATGGGGTCAGCAGGAACAGCACGCCGAAGGCGAGCAGCAACAACGCATCGACGACGAGTACAGCGCGCAGCAATGGCTTCATTGGCGTTTAGTCCACGTGGTAGTTGGGCGCTTCCTTGGTGATCTGAACGTCGTGCACGTGCGACTCGCGCAATCCGGCCCCCGTGATTTGCACGAATTCCGCCTTCTCGTTCATTTCGGCGATCGTGCGGCAGCCGCAGTAGCCCATGCTCGCGCGCACACCGCCGATCAGCTGGAACAGGATCGCGTTGACCGAGCCCTTATAGGCCACGCGCCCTTCAATACCTTCCGGCACCAGCTTGTCGATGTTCGCCGAGTTGTCCTGGAAGTAACGGTCTGCCGCGCCGTCCTTCATCGCGCCGACGGAGCCCATGCCGCGGTAGGACTTGTACTGGCGGCCCTGATACAGGAACACGTCGCCCGGCGCCTCTTCGGTGCCGGCGAACATGCTGCCCATCATCACGGCATTTGCGCCGGCGGCGAGCGCCTTGCTGACGTCGCCGGAAAAACGCACCCCGCCGTCGGCGATGACCGGCACGCCGGTCCCGCGCAAGGCCTCCGACACGTTCGCGATGGCCGTGACCTGCGGCACGCCGACGCCGGCGACGATCCGCGTCGTGCAGATCGAGCCCGGGCCGATGCCGACCTTCACGCCGTCTGCGCCGTATTCGACGAGCGCTCTCGCCGCCGCCGCGGTGGCGATGTTGCCGCCGATCACCTCGACATGCGGGAAATTCTGCTTGACCCAGCGCACGCGCTCGAGCACGCCCTTGCTGTGGCCGTGCGCGGTGTCGACCACGATCACGTCCACGCCCGCTTGCACCAGCTGCTCCACGCGCTCTTCGTTGTCCGCGCCGACACCCACGGCCGCGCCCGCGCGCAGCTTGCCGTGCTCGTCTTTGCAGGCGTCCGGGTGCTCGGTCTGCTTGGTGATGTCTTTGACCGTCATCAGGCCGCGCAGCTCGAATGCGTCGTTGATGACAAGCACGCGCTCGAGGCGGTGGCTGTGCATGAGGGCCTTCGCCTCGGCGAGCGACGTGCCTTCCTTCACCGTCACGAGACGCTCGCGCGGCGTCATGATGTTGCGCACCGGCTCGTCCAGACGCTCTTCGAAGCGAAGGTCGCGGTTGGTCACGATACCGATCAGTTGCGAGCCTTCCACCACCGGAAAGCCGGAAATGCCATGCTGGTGCGACAGCGCGATGACGTCGCGCACCTTCATTTGCGGCGGCACCGTGATCGGGTCGCGCACTACGCCAGACTCGAAACGCTTGACCTTGGCAACCTCACGCGCCTGCTCGGCAACCGTCAGGTTCTTGTGGATGATGCCGACGCCACCCATTTGCGCCATCGCAATGGCGAGGCGGGCTTCGGTGACGGTGTCCATGGCGGCGGACACGAGCGGCATATTCAGGGAGATGTTGCGGGTCAGCCGGGTCTTGAGGCTGGTGTCGCGCGGCAAAACATCGGAGAAGGCCGGGACGAGAAGCACGTCATCGAACGTGAGTGCTGTTTGGATCAGACGCATGGCAAATCCTATAGGCGCAAAAGCGAATTATACGCGATACCTCCCCGCTTTTCACTGCGCGAACAGCAGCTTAGCGAATTTCGGGCGCTTTTTTTCGTGGCTTGCCGCCCCTCGATTTCGCTTCGCCGTTCGCCTTGGGTTCGATCGCGTTTCGTTTGCTCGGGCCCGAATGCAGAATCAAACAAGACACCCGCGACGCCGAGCGGCTACGCTGCGCCCAATTCCGTTTTTTTCGCAGGAGCAGTCGATGCAGCGCGGTGTGGCATATGGCGTCATCGCCGGGGCCCTTTGGGGCATGGTTTTTCTGGTCCCGCGCGTGTTGCCGGACTTTTCGCCACTGTTGCTGTCCGCCGGCCGCTATACCATGTACGGCGCGGTTTCGCTGGCGGCGGCCTTGCCCATAGCGCGCTCGCTCGTCAAGCGGCTCACGCGCGAGGACCTCGTCGCGCTCGTCAAGCTCGCGCTGGCCGGCAATCTTCTGTATTACCTGCTGCTGACCGCGGCGGTCCATCTGGTCGGCATCGCGCCGGCCTCGCTGATTGTCGGCGTGCTGCCCGTCACGGTCACGCTCATGGGCCACGGCGATCGCGGCGCGGTGCCGCTCGCCCGCCTGGCGTGGCCGCTCGCCATGGTGATGGCGGGCATTGGCTGCATCAATATCGACGTGTTCACTGCCGCCGAGGGCGCATCGGTCAGCGTCGCGACGCGCCTCGTCGGCCTTGCCTGCGCAGTCGGCGCACTCGGCTGCTGGACCTGGTTCGCGGTCGAAAACACCCGCTATCTGCAACGGCAGACACATTTCAGCGGCAATGAGTGGTCCGTGCTGTGGGGCGTCGTGACGGGCATGCTCGGCGCGGCGCTCTGGCTGGTCACCGCGGGGTTGCCGGCAGGCGGCCCGCAGGGCGAACTTGCGGGAAGCCGCTGGCAGAGCTTCTGGCTGCTGAATCTCGGACTCGCGATTGGCGCGTCATGGCTTGGCAATGGCCTGTGGAACGCCGCCTCGAAGCGGTTGCCGCTCACGCTTTCGGGGCAACTGATCGTGTTTGAGACGCTGTTCGCGCTGCTCTACGCGTTCATCTACGACGCACGTTTGCCGCGGCCGCTGGAGATTGCCGCGATCCTGCTGCTGGTGGGCGGTGTGTGCTGGTCGGTGCGCCAGCATGCGGACGACCATTCGGACAACGCGGCGGCCATCGACAAAGAAGCTCGGAGCGCGGCACCTTGATGTGAGCGGCGCGTTTCGCATTCGCGTTGCGCGGCTTTAAGCGGTCTTGAACGGTCTTGAACGGTCGTCAGCGGCCTTGAGCGGCCTCGAGCGCCCTCGGTCTCTTAGGCGGCGTTGGGCGTCTTCGGGCGTCGTGAAGACGGCGCGCGCCGCCTCCAGCGGCTATCGCTGCGACGCGGCGCTGACCATCACGCGCCTAGCGCGAGTCCTTGTTCATCCAGCGGCGCCCTTCGATTGAGCCCGCCTTGCGGCTTTTCTCGACGCGGCGCTGCCGCGACACCTTCGGGTCCACCAGCAGCGGCCGGTAGATTTCGACGCGGTCGTGGTCGGCGAGCACGGTGTCGAGCGGCTTCAGCTTGCCGAACACGCCCACTTTTTGCGTGCCTAGATCGATCTGAGGATAACGCGCCAGAATGCCGCTCGCCTCGATGGCCTGCGCGAGGGTGGCGCCCGCCGGCACTTGTACGGTGACGAGCGCCTGCTCGTTCGCGAGCGCATAACAGACCTGAACCGTCAGACGCTCGCTCATGCCTTGCCGTAGCGCTGATCCGCGCGCTTCACGAAAGATTCGACGAAAGTATTGGCGATGTGATTGAACACCGGCCCAATGATCTTCTCGAGCAGGATGTTGGTGAACTCATAGTGCAGCGCGAACTCAATCTTGCAGGCGTCGGCGCGCAACGGCGTGAAGCGCCAGAAACCGGTGAACTTGCGAAACGGCCCGTCTGCGAATTCCATGTCGATGCGCGTGGGCCGCTCCATGCTGTTGCGCGTCGCAAAATGCTGCTTGATGCCCTTGAAGTTGATGTCGATCTTCGCCTCCATGCTGGTTTCGTCCCGATGACGAATCTCCACTCCGCCGCACCAGGGCAGGAAGTTGGGGTAATCGGCGACATCGGTGACGAGGTCGAACATCTGTTCCGCCGAATGGCGAATCAACACGGTTTTCTGGACATCTGCCATAAATTGAACAGCACGTGGCAAGGGTGGACGGGCGCCGCGGGCTTTCCTTGCCCCGCTTTGCTAAAATCGTGATTTTAAACGAGTTGGGCACTTTCCATTCATGAGCATCATCGACAACAGAAAAGCCTTCTTCGATTACTCGATCGAAGAACGCTACGAGGCAGGACTCGTGCTCGAAGGATGGGAGGTCAAGGCACTGCGCGCCGGGCGCGGCCAGATCAAGGAAGGCTACGTCGTGATCAAGGGCGGCGAGCTGTTTCTGATCGGCACGCACATCAGCCCGTTGCCCGAAGCCTCGACCCACATCAAGCCCGACCCGGTCCGCACGCGCAAGCTCCTTTTGCACAGCGAAGAAATCAGCAAGCTGATCGGCAAGGTCGAGCAGCGCGGCTACACGCTCGTGCCGCTGAACTTTCACTACAAGGGCGGCCGCGTCAAATGCGAGATTGGGCTCGCCAAGGGCAAGAAGCTGCACGACAAACGCGAAACCGAGAAAAAGCGCGACTGGGAGCGCGAAAAGGCGCGGCTGATGCGCTCGCCTACCTGATATTCAAACGTAGCTGTGCGGTTGCAAGGCGCGCGGCGCATGCAGTGTCGTGCGCCTGTTTATGCGCCGTGTCGTGCGCCGTGTTGTGCGCCTGTTTGTGCACTGATGCCGCACCTGGCCCGGGCGCCTGAGCGCTGCTCGCCCTGCTTCACAACGCCGCAACGAAAATGGCCCGCATTTCAACCGTGCGGGCCATTTCTTTTTGGTAGCACCGGGAAACTCCGCGCTGCGGCGCGAGTGCTCCCAGGTCGCTGCGCAAGTGCTCTGAGCTGCTGTGCAAGCGCTCAGAGGCCTCCCAGCCAGCGCTCAGCGCGCGTCCGGCACGCCCTTGCCCTTGTTCACGATGGCAAGCGCCGACGCGATCATCGAACTCATATCCGCGAGATTGCCCGGCACGATCAGCGTAGTGCCCTGCTTGGCCAGATTGCCGAACGCATTCACATATTGCTCGGCCACCTTCAGATTGACCGCCTCCATGCCGCCGTTCGACTGAATCGCAGCGGCAATCTTCTGAATGGCCTGCGAATTCGCTTCAGCAACCGCAAGAATCGCCGCGGCCTGACCTTGCGCCTGATTGATCGCCGCCTGGCGCTCACCTTCGGACTTCTGGATCGCCGCCTCCCGCCCGCCGGACGCAATGTTGATCTGCTCCTGCTTGCGCCCTTCCGATGCCGCGATCAACGCGCGCTTTTCACGCTCGGCGGTAATTTGCGCCTGCATCGCGTGAAGGATTTCCTTGGGCGGCGTCAGATCCTTTATCTCGTAGCGTAGGACTTTGACGCCCCAGTTGGCGGCAGCTTCGTCGAGCGCGGACACGATGCTGTGGTTGATGAAGTCGCGCTCCTCGAAAGTCTTGTCGAGTTCCAGCTTGCCGATCACCGAGCGCAGCGTGGTCTGCGATAACTGCGTGATTGCGAACACGAAGTTGCTCGATCCATACGACGCTTTCATCGGATCGGTGACCTGGAAATACAGCACGCCGTCCACCTGCAACTGAGTGTTGTCGCGCGTGATGCAGACCTGGCTCGGCACTTCCAGCGGAATTTCCTTGAGGATGTGCTTGTACGCGATTCGGTCGACAAACGGGAACACGAAGCTCAGGCCCGGCGTGAGCGTGCGGTGATAGCGGCCCAGCCGCTCGAGCACCCATGCGTGTTGCTGCGGCACGATCTTGATGGTCTGCGCGGCCAGCACGATCACGATGACGAGCAGCACCGCGCCGACAATGGTCGAATCCATTTACGCCCTCCAACCTTTAGTTCGATTAATTAACCTGGCGAATTTGCGACACCTAGAGCGGTTTAGCGTGGTGTCGCGCAGACTGCTTTGCGCCGACGACGAGACAACTGCCGCGCAACTCCGTGATCTCGTAGAACTGCGCGTCTTCGGGTTCGCCCGGCGCAAGCTCCACGTCCCATTGCGCGCCGCGATAGTTCACCCGCGCGCGGCGCTGGTTCCAGGCCGGCACTGTCAGCGTCTGCCCGATGTCCAGATTGACGTCGGGATTCTTCGACGCCTCCTTGCGCGGCCTGCGGCCAAAGCGCGACCGCCTCAGCACGAACACGGCCGCCAGTGCGACCACCGCGGCAACGGCGAACTGCACGTCGGCCGTAGCGCCCGCGATATGCGCAATGGCCGCCGCCACGCAACCCAGCGCGATCATCAGCAGATAGAACGTGCCGCTGAGCAATTCCAGCACGACCAGCACGCCCGCTGCGACCCACCAGAACAATCCACCTGGCGCCACGTCGACCTCCACAAAGCAAAACACCCCGGATCTACCGGGGTGTTTATAGCACGAAGCGCAGCCGAAAAACCGGCATTGGAAGGCGCCGTTCAGCACGCCTTCATGTGGCTTTGATCTGCCGCACTCTCGTTATGCGTGCCGCTTGGGACGCGGCTCGCACTGCGCTTACTTCGTCGACGATTTCGCCAGTTGCTGCCACGTCTCGATGATCGTGTCGGGGTTCAGCGAGATCGACTTGATGCCTTCGTCCGTCAGCCATTGCGCGAAATCCGGATGGTCCGACGGACCCTGACCGCAAATACCGACATACTTGTTCAGGCGCAGGCAGGTTTCGATTGCGCGCTTGAGCATGAACTTGACCGCCGGATCGCGTTCGTCGAAATCGACTGCGAGCAGTTCCATGCCCGAGTCGCGGTCGAGGCCGAGCGTGAGCTGCGTCAGGTCGTTCGAACCGATCGAGAAGCCGTCGAAGTATTGCAGGAACTCTTCGGCGAGAATCGCGTTCGACGGCACTTCGCACATCATGATGAGACGCAGGCCGTGCTCGCCGCGCTTCAGGCCGAACTTCTCCAGCAGCCCGACCACGCGCTCCGCCTGCTTCAGCGTACGCACGAACGGCACCATGATCTCGACGTTATCGAGGCCCATTTCTTCGCGCACCTTCTTCAGCGCGACGCATTCCATCTGGAACGCCTCGGCGAAGTCTTCAGCGATGTAGCGCGACGCGCCGCGGAAGCCCAGCATCGGGTTTTCTTCGTCCGGCTCGTAGCGCGAACCGCCAATCAGCTTCTTGTACTCGTTCGACTTGAAGTCCGACAGACGCACGATCACGGGCTTCGGATAGAACGCCGCTGCGATCGTGGCGATGCCTTCGGTCAGTTTGTCGACGTAGAACGCGCGCGGCGAGGCGTGACCGCGAGCGACGCTTTCCACGGCCTTCTTCAGGTCCTGGTCGACGTTCGGGTACTCGAGAATCGCCTTCGGGTGAACGCCAATGTTGTTATTGATGATGAACTCGAGACGCGCGAGACCCACGCCTGCGTTCGGCAGTTGCGAGAAGTCGAAAGCCAGTTGCGGGTTGCCGACGTTCATCATGATCTTCACCGGAATCGGCGGCAGTTCGCCGCGCTGCACTTCGGTGATTTCAGTTTCGAGCAGACCGTCGTAGATCTTGCCTTCGTCGCCTTCCGCGCACGACACCGTGACGAGCGCGCCGTCCTTCAGCACGTCCGTCGCGTCGCCGCAACCGACCACTGCCGGCACGCCCAGTTCACGCGCGATGATCGCCGCGTGGCAGGTACGGCCGCCACGATTCGTGACAATTGCGGACGCGCGCTTCATCACCGGTTCCCAGTTCGGGTCGGTCATGTCGGCAACCAGCACGTCACCCGGCTGCACACGGTCCATTTCCGACGGATCGTGAATCACGCGCACGGGGCCCGCGCCGATTTTCTGGCCGATCGCGCGGCCGGTGGCCAGCACGTTCGACTGGCCCTTGAGCTTGAAGCGCTGCTCGGCTTTGCCGGTAGCCTGGCTCTTCACCGTTTCGGGGCGCGCCTGGAGGATGAAGATCTTGCCGTCGCGGCCGTCTTTGCCCCACTCGATGTCCATCGGACGCTCGTAGTGCTTTTCGATGATGACGGCGTACTTGGCGAGCTCGATCACGTCTGCGTCCGTAATCGAGAAGCGGTTGCGCTGTTCGTGCGGCACGTCGACGGTCTTCACGCGGCCTTCTTCGCCGGCCTTCGTGAACTCCATCTTGATGAGCTTCGAGCCGATCGAGCGGCGGATGATCGGGTACTTGCCCTGCGCGAGCGTCGTCTTGTAGACGTAGAACTCGTCTGGATTCACGGCGCCCTGCACGACGGTTTCGCCCAGACCGTAGCTCGACGTAATGAAGACCGCGTCCTTGAAGCCCGATTCCGTGTCGAGCGTGAACATCACGCCGGCCGCGCCCACGTCCGAGCGCACCATGCGCTGCACGCCCGCCGACAACGCGACTTCAGCATGCGTGAAGCCTTTGTGGACACGATAGGAAATGGCGCGGTCGTTGTAGAGCGACGCGAACACGTGCTTCATGCGGTCGAGCACGCCTTCAATGCCGACCACGTTGAGGTAGCTTTCCTGCTGACCCGCGAACGATGCGTCCGGCAGGTCTTCCGCCGTGGCCGACGAACGCACGGCGAACGACAGCTCTTCAGGAGAGCTGTTCTGCAAGGTGTCGAAGCCCGCGCGAATGTCAGCCTCGAGCTTGGGCTGCAGCGGCGCCTCGACGATCCACTGACGGATCTCCTTGCCCGCTTCGGCAAGCGCCTTCACGTCGTCGACGTCGAGCGTCTCGAGACGTTTGGCGATGCGTTCGGTCAGGTTGTTGTGATGCAGGAAGTCGCGGAAAGCCAGTGCCGTCGTGGCGAAACCGGTCGGCACGCGCACGCCCGCTTCGGCGAGCTGACTGATCATCTCGCCAAGCGACGCGTTCTTGCCGCCGACAATTTCCACATCGGTCATCCGCAACTGCTCGAACGGTACTACATACGCCTTATCCTTTGCGACGGTAACTGCGTTAGTCATACAAGCCCCTAAGTGTGAAAGAAATTCACGGCTGTGCAAGTGGGCTCGAACGCGGGGCGCTCATTGAAAGCGTGATCGCGCGTCTTGCACAACCTGTTGGAGAAGCAATCGCCAGCTCGCGACGCGTGCGGCCGATGCGCCGCCGAGCGCCACCGAACAACACGCCAAAGCCGCACACAAAGTGCGACGAAGCAGACGAATGAACGGATTTAGCGGCGGTTCCACTGCTTTCTGTTCACTTTGACGCCGGATAACATCGCGATGAACGACCGTTCGCGGTAAGTTAGACGCCAATCGCCTGCAATTGCTTATCCAACAGGTTGCCGCTATTCTACCGTGCTGACTCTCCAAATGTGACTGTCGGACGAGAAATGCGCCTCGAATTGCGCCCGAACGTGCCGTGGCGCTCTCTCAATGCTGTCAAGGAGTCTCCGGCCCGTGCTGGCGCAGTAGCGGTGCCAAAGGCGCGCTGCTTTGACGCCGCCCGCGGCAACCCATCGCCGCGCAGCGTGATCGAAGCAGCCATGTTCCATTCGAGCGCTTTTTGCCGCTCACGTTCCCTGCCCACTGATGCCGCCCACCGTATTCATCGTCTCCGACGGTACCGGGATCACTGCCGAAACCTTCGCGCATTCGATCCTCTCCCAGTTCGACCAGAAATTCCGCCTGGTTCGCGTGCCTTTTGTCGACTCGACCGAAAAGGCCTACGCCACGCTAGAAAAGATCAATGAAGCGATCCAGCAGGACGGGCGCCGTCCGATCGTCTTCACGACGCTCGTGGACAGCGCGTCGAATCAGATCGTCAAGGGCTCGAATGCGCTCGTGCTCGATATGTTTCAGACCTTCGTCGAGCCGCTCGAACAGGAACTGGAACTGAAGTCGAGCCACGCGATGGGACGCGGCCACCAGAACGCGGATACCGAGGAGTACAAGAACCGGATCGAAGCGATCAACTTCTCGCTTGCGCACGACGACGGTCAGTCAAACCGCAATCTCGCGGATGCCGACGTGATCCTGGTCGGCGTATCCCGCAGCGGCAAGACGCCGACCAGTCTGTACCTCGCCATGCAGTACGGCGTGAAAGCGGCAAACTATCCGCTGATTCCGGAAGACTTCGAGCGCGGCAAGCTGCCCACGCCGCTATTGGCGCATCGGCAGAAAATGTTCGGCCTGTCGATCGATCCGCAGCGGCTTTCGGAAATCCGCAACGAGCGCCGGCCTGGCAGCAAGTACGCGGCGCCGGAAAATTGCCGCTACGAGATCAATGAAGCCGAAGCGATGATGCGTCGCGAAGGAATCAAGTGGCTATCGTCCACGCATAAGTCGATCGAAGAGATCGCGACCACGATCCTGCAGGAAATCAAGCTGGATCGGCCGTCTTATTGAGGGGCGCAGGGGCGCCGGCGCGCGGACGCTCCCCGCGGCCGCTGCTCGTTAAAGGCGCCGTTCCTGCCTCGCCTTACAGCCGCCCATACAGCCGCCCCATACAGCCGCCGGGTCACCGCGCAGCGGCGCGCCGCTGCCGGCATTGCTCGAACACGCAGACAGCCGCGGCCGCCGCCACATTCAGCGATTCCATGCCGCCCGGCTGAGGAATCGTCACGCGCAGCGAAACCGCGTCGCGCCACGCCTGCGACACGCCCGCGCCTTCGTTACCGAACACCCACGCCAACTCGCCGCTCAGGTCGCAATCGTAAATCGCCTCAGCGCCGTGCGAATCCGTGATCACGACCGGCAACGCGAGGCGCTCGATCAGCGTCTGCGCGTCCACGTCTTCATGGATCTGCAGCAGGAAGTGCGCGCCCATGCCCGAGCGCAGCACTTTGGACGACCACGCGTAAGCCGTGCCCGGCGCGCAGAATACCTGCTGAATGCCGGCCGCGGCCGCGCTGCGCAAAATGGAGCCGACGTTGCCCGCGTCCTGCACGCCGTCGAGCACGATGCAGGTCTGCGCGACGGTCTCGGGCAACGGCGTGTCGAGCTTCTCCACAAGCAGCAGCATGCCGACGCCGTGCACGACATTCGACAATTGCCCAAACAACGCGTCCGGCAGCGTGACAATGCGCTGGCCGTCGATGCGCGAGACGATGGCCTGCGCTTCGTCGTGGCGAAGCGCGCCTTCGGTGACAACGCACATTTCCGGCTGCCCGGCGACGTCCAGATAGGCGCTCGCAAGATGAAAGCCTTCCAGCAGCGCGTGGCCGCTGCGGCGCTGCTGGTGCGTCGAACCGGCAAGCGCCTTCAGGCGTTTATAGAGCGGATTGTCCCGCGAGGTGATGGCTTTCACAGGCAGCGAGGGCGGTGAGAAATCAGAGAAAGGGTCTGGGCGACATTACCGGACGGCGGACGACGGACGGCGGGCGGCGGACGGCGGACATTGCGGCGGCGACGGTATGCTCGAGGAACGCGCCAGGTCAGCCGCGGCGCCTCAGGTTCACGCCCCGCTGTGCTCGCCGAATGCGTCGCCGTCGAGCATCGCATCGTCCAGCATGCTGCCCGCCAGCATCTCCGGCACGGCGATAATCTCGCCTGCCGGCAGCGGCACACCCGTACCGAAGCGCAGATGCGCTTCGCGCACGGGCGCAAATGAGCGCCGATGATGCTCGCACGGCCCGTGCTCGCGCAGTGCCGCGAGATGCTGCGGCGTGCCGTAGCCGGCGTGCGCATTGAAGCCGTACATCGGATAAGTCTGGTGCAATTCGAGCAGCATCCGGTCGCGCGTGACCTTGGCGAGAATCGACGCGGCCGAAATGCTTTTGACGAGCGCGTCGCCGCCAATTACCGCTTCGCTGCGGACACTGAGCGTCGGGCAACGGTTGCCGTCCACCTTGACGAGCGTGGGCGTGACCGACAACCCTTCCACCGCGCGCTTCATCGCCAGCATGGTGGCGTGCAGGATGTTCAGCGAATCGATTTCCTCGACCGTTGCTGAAGCGATGCAGTAGGCAAGCGCGCGGTCGACGATCTTTTCGTACAGTTCGTCGCGCTTTTTCGCAGTAAGCACTTTGGAGTCGTCGAGGCCGCGAATCATCGGCTTCGACGGGTCGAAAATCACGGCCGCAGCCACGACCGGGCCGGCCAGCGGTCCGCGCCCGGCTTCGTCGACGCCGCAGACGATGTCGTCGGCCGTCTCGAAGTTCAGGCCGACCTGGCGACTGGCCACACCGGCCACCGCCTTGCGGCGTGGCGCGGCGGCCGCCGTGCGGGCCTTGGTGCGTTGCTCGCTCACGGCCGCGCCCTGCGCTTTTCGACGACGCTCGCCACGACCTCCGCGGCACGCTGCGCGGTATTCTGCTTCAGCACGTGATGCATCTCCGTGAATATTTCCGTCAGCGTGCGCCGGTTGGCCTCGTCGCGCAACTGTTTCAGCGTGGCTTCGGCAAGCGCCTGGGGCGTTGCGAAATGCTGCAGGATTTCCGGCACCACGAAGCGGCCCGCCAGAATGTTGGGCAAACCGACATAAGGCAGATAACCCTGGCGGCGCATGATCTGGCCGGTGAGCCAGGGCACCTTGTACGAGATGACCATCGGCTTTTTCAGCAGCGCGGCCTCCAGCGTGACCGTGCCGCTTTTTACGAGAATCGCGTCGGCTGCCGTCATGGCGAGTTGCGACTGGCCGTCCGTAATGGTGAGCTCGAGTCCGGGATGAGAGTCGACCAGCGGGCGCAGCATCTCGCGCAAGGCCGGCGTGGCCGCCGGCATCACGAAGCGCAGACCGGGCTCCTGGTGCTGCATCATTTCCATGGCAGCGAAGAACGTCGGCCCGATCAGATCGATCTCGGAGCGGCGGCTGCCCGGCAGCACCGCGATGATCGGACCGTTTTCCGCAAGACCCAGCGCGCGGCGCGCGCCCAGCGTGTCCGGTTCGAGCGGAATCTCGTCGGCAAGCGGATGACCGACGTACGATGCCGCGACGCCCGCCTTTTCGAGCAGCGCCGTTTCGAACGGGAACACGCACAGCATGTGGTCGACCGCCTTGGCGATCTTCTTGATGCGCCCGCCGCGCCACGCCCAGATGGATGGACAAACGAAGTGAACAGTCGGAATGCCGGCCTCGCGCAGCGGATGCTCGAGCCCGAAATTGAAGTCGGGCGCGTCGACGCCGACGAACACCGCAGGCGGCTCGGCGAGCAACTGCCGCTTCAGGTCGTTGCGGATGCGCAGAATCTCGGGAATGTGCCGCAGCGCTTCGACATAGCCGCGCACGGAGAGCTTTTCCATCGGCCAGTGGGCGTCGAAACCCGTGGCGATCATGCGCGGACCGCCGATCCCGTAGAAGTGCGTGGTGCCCGGCAGGCGGCTTGCGAGGCCGCCCAGCAGCGAGGAAGCCAGCAGGTCGCCGGACGGCTCGCCGGCCACCATCGCAATACGCAGCGGACTGGGTTGCAATGCCATCGCTTAGCGGATGATGCCGCGCTGCGACGCTTCGACGAATGCAAGCAGCGTTGCCACCGGGCCGTCGCCGTCTCCGCCGGCGGACGCCAGTTCGCGCAGTTGCACCTTCGCCTCTTCCAGCGACAGGCTGTTCTTGTACAACAGACGGTACGCCGAGCGCAGCGCAGAAATGGCGTCCGGCGAGAAACCGCGGCGGCGCAGGCCTTCCACATTGATACCGTGAGGCTCGGCCTTGTTGCCCGCCGCGATGACGAACGGCGGAATATCCTGCACGAGCGCCGAAGCGCCGCCCAGCATGGAATGCGCGCCGATGCGCACGAACTGATGCACGCCCGACATGCCGCCGACGATCGCGTGGTCGCCGATCGTCACGTGGCCGGCCATCTGCGCGTTGCTCGACAGAATGACGTTGTTGCCGACGTGGCAGTCGTGCCCGATGTGCACGTACGCCATGATCCAGTTGTCGTCGCCGAGCGTGGTCACGCCCGCATCCTGCACCGTGCCGGTGTGGATCGTCGTGAACTCGCGGATCGTGTTGCGGTTGCCGATTTCGAGCCGGGTGGGCTCGTCCTTGTACTTCATGTCCTGCGGACGGCCGCCGACCGACGCATAGTGGCCGATGCGGTTGTCTTCGCCGATCGTCGTGTGACCTTCGATCACGCTGTGCGAACCGACCGTGGTTCGCGCGCCGATCGTCACGTGGGCGCCGATCACGGCGTACGGTCCGATTTCGACGGATTCGTCGAGTTGTGCGCCCGGTTCGACGATCGCAGTGGGATGAATCCTGCTCATGCGTCCTCGCTTCTGATTCTGTTGCGTTGTCTGGATGGGCTGCGGCAAGCCGGCTGCGCGACAGGCGGCGCCGGCTTGCCGGACGTTGGGTGGAACCTCGAGCCGACCAGCGACCCGAGCGCCCCTGACCGCTTCGTCAGGCGTCTTTCTCCGTGTGACGCACTGCGCACATCAGGTCCGCTTCCGCCGCCACCACGCCATCTACCTCGGCCCGCGCCTTGAACTTCCAGATGCCGCGCATGTGCCGCTCGAACGTGCAGTTCAGGATGAGCTGATCGCCCGGTTCCACAACACGCTTGAAGCGCGCGTTGTCGATACCGACGAACAGGTACAGCGTGTTCGACGGGTCGCTCGGCTCTTCCGAGAACGTCAGAAGCGCCGCCGTTTGCGCAAGCGCCTCGAGGATCAGCACCCCGGGCATGACCGGACGGGTCGGAAAGTGCCCCTGGAAATACGGCTCGTTGATCGACACGTTCTTCAGCGCTTTGATGCTCTTGTGCGGCTCGAGTTCGAGCACCCGGTCGACCAGCAGGATCGGGTAACGATGGGGCAGCAGCGTGAGAATCTTATGAATGTCGAGATTGATTTTTTCGGTGCTCATGGTGTTTCTGCTCACGCATTGACTGCGCGATGATGACTGCGGATGCTGGTGCAGGTGGGTTGTCAGCGGGTTGCGAACGCGTGCTGCCGGCGCTCGCCGTGAACGGGCTGCCATGCCACCGGGTCACGGCAACCGTCTTCACTTCCTGATATTCGCCCGCCATTTTACGCGGTAGCGGCGGGCCGCCCGGAAAACTAGCTCTGGCCGCTCCGTGCGGCGCCTGCCGCGCCGGATGCCGCAGGCGCCGACTGACCGTCCGGTTGGGCCGCGGCGGCGTTTTCCAGCGCCTTGATACGCTCGCGAAGCTTGTCGATATTGCGCAGCAACGCCGCGCTTTTGTTCCAGTCGGCGTGATTCACCGCGGGGAATGCGCTGGTGTACATGCCGGGCTTCAGCAACGACTTGGACACGCCCGACTTGGCCGTGACGATCACATAATCGGCGAGCGTCACATGCCCGGCAATGCCGACCGCGCCGCCAATCATGCAATGCCGGCCAATGGTCGTGCTGCCCGCAATGCCCGCGCACCCGGCAATGACCGTGTATGCACCGATGCGGCAGTTGTGGCCGATCTGCACGAGGTTGTCGATTTTCACGCACTCCTCGATGACCGTGTCGGCCATTGCGCCCCGGTCGATCGTGGTGTTCGCACCGATTTCAACGTCGGCCGCAATCGACACCCCGCCGACCTGCGGAATCTTGACCCAGCTGCCGGTACGCGCCTCGCCTTCGCCAACGAAATCCGGCGCAAAGCCGAAGCCGTCTGAGCCGATCACCGCGCCTGCGTGCACGATCACGCGCTCGGCCAGCTTGCAGCCGTGGTACACCGCCACGTTCGGATACAGATGCGAACCCGCGCCGATGCGCGTGCCGCGGCCAATCACCACGTTCGCGTCGAGCCGTACGTGGTCGCCGATCACGGCGCCTGCTTCCACCGTGACGTGCGGTCCGATTACCGCGCTCGCGGCGATCTGCGCGGACGGGTCGATCGTCGCGCTCGGATGAATACCGGGCGCCACCTTCGGAGCCGCGAGGTCGATGAAGGTTTGCGCGACGCGCGCGAAGTAAGCGTACGGATTCGGCGTGACGATGAAGTTACGGCCACTGCTGGATGCGAGCTTCGCGAGGTCGTCAGCGTTGATCAGCACCGCGCCCGCGCGAGTCGTTTCCACTTGCGACAGGTACTTCGGGTTGGCGAGGAACGCCAGCTGGTCCGGGCCTGCCTGGTCGAGCGGCGCCAGACTGCCGACGCGCTGCGAACCGTCTCCCACTACTTCACCGCCGAACCGCTGAACGATGTCCTCGAGCGTAAAAGCCATGCCTATCCTGTCTCCTGCTGTTCAGTACAACTTGTCGGTGCGACCTGTCATTGCACGTGCCCCGCGACCTTGTGAGCGGGCTCATGACCGCCCTTTGCCAAGGCGCGCTGCGAGCCTTGCGACGCCGCTTTCAGTTGCCCGAAGCCGCGAGAGCCTTGAGCACCTGATCGGTAATGTCGATGCGCGGGCTCACGTACACCGCTTCCTGCACGATCAGGTCGTAGTGCTGCGCCTCGGCGATCTGCTTGATCACCTTGTTCGCGCGGTCGAGCACCGCCGCCAGTTCTTCATTGCGACGCTGGTTCAGGTCCTCGCGAAACTCACGCTGCTTGCGCTGGAAGTCGGTGTCGAGCTGCGACAGATCGCGCTGCTTTTGCGCGCGGTCCCCCGTCGACATGGACGGGCCGTTCCTGTCGAGCGCATCGGACATTGACTTGAGTTTCTGCGCCATGTCCGCAAGGTCTTTGTCGCGCTTGGCAAACTCGGCCTCGAGCTTGGTCTGCGCCGCCTTCGCTGCAGCGGACTCGCGCAGAATCCGGTCTGAATTCACCGCGGCAATCCTGGCTTCCTGCGCGTGTGCCACGCCGACGCCCAGCGTCATTGCCAGCGCCAGCGCGCAAGCCACACGTTTCGAAAACATACCGGTTAGCAAAGTGATCCTCTCGATACTGTTGTTTGGCGAAGCGTCCGCAGCGCGGTCAGAACGCCGTCCCAATCTGGAACTGGAACTTCTGATACTGGTCGCCCGTATGCTTCGTGAGCGGGAAGCCCAGGCTCAGCTTGAGCGGCCCGATCGGCGAAATCCATGCAAGGCCGAGACCGTAGCCGTAGCGCAGGCCGTTCGCGCCGTTCGCCGTGGCGGCGCTGCTCGCGTCCGCCCAGACGTTACCGGCGTCGAGGAACGTGAACACGCGCAAGGTCCGATCATAGCCTGTGCCCGGCAGCGGGAAGGTCAATTCGATATTGCCGACCAGCAGTTTCGAGCCGCCGATCGGGTCGCCGGTCGTCCTGTCGCGAGGACCGAGCGAGCTAGGCTCGTAGCCGCGCACCGAACCGATACCGCCCGCATAGTAGTTCTTGAAAATCGGGTACGGCTTGCCGCCCATACCCTTGCCGTAGCCGCCCTGGAAGTTGAAGCCCAGAACGAAGCCGCGCGCGAACGAGTAATAGTACTGCGCGTTGATGTCGGCCTTGTAGTACTGCGTGCTGCCGATCGGCGTGCCGTACTCGGCGTTGGCCTGCGCGAAGTAGCCACGGCTCGGCACGAGCGCGCTGTCGCGCGCGTCGCGCGACCAGCCCACGGTGACCGGCACGTTGTTCGATACGCGGCCGAAGTCCTGCACGTACTGCTTGTAAGACGCCGGCGTGTTCGCGTCGACGTCCAGCTTGTTCTGCTCGAGACCCGCGCCGAAGTAGACCGTGTCGACTTCGGAGAACGGAATGCCGAACTTCAGGTCGCCGCCCATGGTGACGATCTTGAAGCTCGAATCGGTCGAGTAATAGAGCGGCTGGTAAGTGCGGTAATAAACGTCGGTAATACGCTTGATGCCGTCCACCGTGAAGTACGGGTCGACCTGCGTGACTGTCAAGGTACGGTAGGTCTTCGCGGTGTTCACGTTCACCGCGAGGCTCGTGCCCGAACCGAACACGTTGTCCTGCGAGACGCCCGCGGAGAGCACCACCTTGTCAGTGGACGAGAAGCCCGCGCCGAGCGTAATCGCGCCGGTCGGCTTTTCGGCAACCTTCACGTCCACGTCCACCTGGTCGGGCGTGCCTTCCACCGGGATGGTGGTGACGTCCACGTCGGTGAAGTAGCCAAGGCGGTTGATACGGTCTTTCGACAACGCGAGGCGGTTCGAGTCGAACCACGAGCTTTCGAGCTGGCGCATTTCGCGGCGCACCACTTCGTCGCGCGTGCGGGTATTGCCGACCACGTTGATCCGGCGCACGTACACGCGGCGGCTCGGGTCGACCTGCAACGTGAGGTCGACCTTGTGGTTGGTCTGGTCGATCTGCGGCTGCGCGTTGACGGTGGCGAACGCGTAACCGTATTCACCGAGTTTGTCGACGATTGCCTTGGTGGTGGATTGCAGCTTTTCGGCAGAGAAACGGTCGCCCGGCTTGATCTTGATGAGCTTGGCGAGCTCGGGCTCGCGGTCGAGCAGATTGCCGGCGAGCTTGATGCTCGAGATCGTGTACGGCTCGCCTTCGTGCAGCGTGACCGTCAGATACATGTCCTTCTTGTCCGGCGTGATGGACACCTGGGTCGACTCGATGTTGAACTCGAGATAGCCGCGGTTCAGATAGTACGAGCGGATATTTTCCAGGTCGCCGGTGAGCTTGTCTTTCGCGTACAGGTCGTTCTTCGTGTACCACGAGAACCAGTTCGGCGTGGACAGCTGCATCTCGTCGCGCAGCGTACCCGTGCTGAACGCCTTGTTGCCGATAAAGTTGATCTGGCGAATTTTCGCGCTCGGCCCCTCGGCCACCGAGAACAGCACCGAGACGCGATTGCGGTCGATCGGCGTGATCGTGGTGGTGACCTCAGCGGCGTAGTAGCCACGCGTGAGGTATTGGCGCTTCAGTTCCTGTTCGGCTTTGTCGACGAGCGCCTTGTCGTAGTAGCGGCCCTGCGACAGGCCGACAGCGCGCAGCGCCTTGGTCAGGTTTTCCTTGTCGAACTCGTGAATGCCTGCGAAGTCGATCGTGCCGATGGCCGGACGCTCCAGCACCTGCACGATCACCACATTGCCTTCGGTTGCGATCTTGACGTCGTTGAAGAAGCCCGTTGCGTACAGCGCGCGAATGGCTTCGGACGCCTTGTCGTCGTTAAACGTGTCGCCCTGCTTGATAGGCAGATACGCGAACACGGTACCAGGTTCGACGCGTTGCAATCCCTCGATCCGGATGTCCTGCACCACGAACGGCGTCGTTGCGTGAGCAACCAGCCCATGCGCGGCAAGTGCCGCGGTTATAACCGTCTTCGGAACAAAGCGATGAGGTTTAAACAACGTGCTTCCCCAGTGTGTATAGCTGCATCAGGTCGGACGGCCGCTATGGTGAGCGCCGCCGGACACTTTAAAAGTGGATTAAACGAGCGAGATCGTTGAACAGCGCAATCGCCGACAAAGCGACAATGCAGGCGAGACCCGCCCTCTGAAAAACGAGTTGCCAGCGATCGGAGACAACTTTCCCGGTCACAGCTTCAACCAAATAATATAACAGATGACCCCCGTCCAATACCGGAATTGGTAGCAGGTTCAGTACACCGAGGCTAATACTGACGAGGGCAAGGAACGAAAGAAATGCAGAAGGACCAAGACGTGCGCTCTTTCCTGCATAGTCGGCGATCGTCACGGGGCCCGACAGATTCTTTAGGGACGCCTCACCAACGATCATGCGCCCGAACATTCTCACGGAATAAACCGCAAGGTCCCACGTACGATGCGCGCCGAGCCGCAGGCTTTCGAAAGGTCCGTACCGCACGTCGATGGACGGCACCTGGGTCGCGAGTTCGGCGCCGATGCGGCCCACCTGCTCTCCGGTGGCGGCGTCGCGCTGCGCTTGCGGAACGATCCGGATGTCTTCGAGCCTGCCGGCCTGCTGACTTTGGGCTTGGCCGGGTGCGTGGGTCTGCCCTTGCCCCGCGCCTGCGCGCTCCACCTGCAGCGTCAAAGGCTGGCCGGCGTGCGATTTTACATACGCGATAAAAGCCGTGGCGTTATCGGTCGCAATACCGTTGATCCCGCGCAAACGGTCGCCAGGAAGAAGTCCCGCCTTCTGCGCCGCGCTGCCAGGCTGCACACCTGCGACCGTCAGCTTGCCGCCGCCGGACTCGAAACCGAGCCGCGACATGAAGTTGTCGTCGACGTCTTTCTCTGTGAGACCGCGCAGATCGAGCTGGAACTCGGAAGTGCCGTCCGCGCCTTTTGCGCTCAGCACGACGCGCTTGTGGTCGAACGCCGCGCCGAGCAGTTTCCAGCGCAGGTCCGACCAGGAACGCACCGGCTCCGCTTCCGCAGCGTTCTCCGCGCGCACGCCGACCACCGTTTCGCCGCCCTCGAAACCGGCGACCGCAGCCGCCGTGTTGGGCGCGGGGGTGGCGAGAATCGCCGCCGGTTCGGTCACCCCGGTAGCGAACACGAGACTGAACAGCAGGATTGCCAGCAGAAAATTGGCGACCGGCCCGGCCGCGACGATAGCAATGCGGCGCCATACCGACTGCCGGTTGAACGCGTGCGGCAACGCTTCCGCGGGAATGAGCGCGCCGCCGGCCTCGCGCTCGTCGAGCATCTTCACGTAGCCGCCTAGTGGCAGCGCCGCAACTGTCCACTCGGTGCCGCTCCTCGGACTGACCCACTGAAAAAGCGGCTTGCCGAAGCCGATCGAAAAGCGCAGCACCTTGACGCCGCACAGCCGCGCCACGCTGTAATGCCCGTATTCGTGGACGACCACGAGCACGCCAATCGCGACCGCGAAGGCGAGCACCTCGATCAGCAGATTCATATGCGCCTCACTGGACGGCGCGTTCCGTGCGGCGGGCGGCGTCGGGCAGACGCGCAATGTATTCGGCTGCGGCGCGACGCGCGGCGGCGTCCGCTTCGATCACATCTTCGAGCGCGTGCGCGCTGCGATTGGGCAACGCGTTGAGCACCGAGTCGACCACCTGCGCGATCGCCATGAAGCCGATCTGGCGCGACAGGAACGCTTCAACAGCAATTTCGTTAGCGGCGTTGAGCGCCGCGCTGGCGACGCCGCCTTCGGCGAGCGCCTTCATGGCCAATGCCAGGCACGGGAAACGCGCGTAGTCCGGCTTTTCGAACGACAGCGACGCGACTTCCACGAGGTCCAGTTGCGCAACGCCTGAATCCACGCGATCCGGGAACGCCAGCGCATGAGCGATCGGCGTGCGCATGTCGGGATTGCCGAGTTGCGCGAGCACCGAGCCGTCGGCGTAGGACACCAGCGAATGGATCACGCTTTGCGGGTGAATCAGCACGTCGATGCGCTCGCCCGGCAGGCCGAACAGCCAATGCGCCTCGATCACTTCGAGGCCTTTGTTCATCATCGTCGCGGAGTCGACCGAGATCTTGCGGCCCATGACCCAGTTCGGGTGCTTGCAGGCCTCCTCCGGCGTCACGTCGACGAGCGTAGCCGGTTCGCGCGTGCGGAACGGGCCGCCCGACGCCGTCAGGATGATCTTGGAGACGCCGCCATGCAGCGCGGCTTCGCGCGGCAGGCACTGGAAAATGGCGTTGTGCTCGCTGTCCACCGGCAACAGGATGGCGCCGTTGTCATGGACCGCGTTCATGAAAATCGCGCCTGACATGACGAGCGCTTCCTTGTTCGCAAGCAGGATCCGCTTGCCGGCGCGCGCCGCGGCGAGGCTCGGCGCGAGGCCCGCCGCACCGACGATCGCCGCGACCACGGTGTCGCAGCCGTCGCTCTTCGAGACCTCGACGAGCGCCTCGGGGCCGTAAGTCACCTCGGTCGTGCAGCCGGCTGCACGCAGCTTCGCCGCGACGCGGGCGGCCGTGTCGGCGTCGCCCACGACCGCGACTTCCGGCCGGAACCGCAGGCATTGCTCGACCAGTTTGTCGCCGTTGCGGTGCGCGCTGAGCGCATAAACCGAAAAGCGCTCCGGATGACGCGCGACGACGTCGAGCGTGCTGTCTCCAATCGAGCCCGTGGAACCGAGCAATGTCAGACGTTTTTGCATATCTCTTTCTCTAGCCGAGCAGCAGCATGGCAAGCGGCAGCACCGGCAACAATGCGTCGATGCGGTCGAGCACGCCACCGTGCCCCGGCAACAGGCCGCTCGAATCTTTCACGCCGGCCTGGCGCTTCATCATGGATTCAAAAAGGTCGCCCACCACGCTGAACACCACCAGCAGGGTCAGCGCAAGCAGCGCACGCGGGGCGCCCCAATGCGCCCACAAGCCGGAATACAGGGTCGGCTCGAACGCATGCAAAACGACCGCCGCCAGCGCGACAATCATGACGACGAGCCAGCCGCCGATCGCGCCCTCCCACGTCTTGCCCGGGCTGATGGCGGGCGCGAGCTTGTGCTTGCCGAACGCCTTCCCCGAGAAGTATGCGCCGATATCGGCGAGCCATACCAATAGCAGCAGCGACAGCACGAACGGCACACCCTGCACGCGCGCGGCGACGAGAGCATGCCAGCACGCGACGAATATCACAATCCCGGCAAGAAACAGGAAGTTACGCCACGCGCCCTGCGCGAGCGTCGGTTTGCGCAGCAGCACGAACGGGCCGGCGATCACCCAGAAAATGGCGGCCGCTTTGTAAAACGGCCGTGCATCGTCGACGCCGATGCCGAGACGCGTGCTGGCCACTAGCGCCACCGCCGCCACCAGCGCGTAAATGACGGGGCCCGCGCCCCCCAGCTTGAGCAGGCGCGCCCATTCCCACGCAGCGAACACGACGACGAACGCAATCAGCGCGCCGAACGCGCCGACCGGCGCGAACAACGTGACGGGCAGGAACACCGCCAGGAGGACGACCGCCGTGATGACACGGGTTTTTAGCATGGAAGCGAATCGACGTTTTGCGATTGCGGCTCGAGTTGAGCACTGGTGCGGCCGAAACGGCGCTCGCGCTCCGCATATGACGCGATTGCGTGGCCGAGGGCGTCGGCGTCGAAATCCGGCCAGAAGATGTCGGTGAAGTAGAACTCGGTGTAAGCGAGCTGCCACAGCAGGAAATTGCTGACGCGCCGCTCGCCGCCCGTGCGGATGAACAGATCGGGCTCGGGCGCATAGGCCATGGACAGATGTTCGGCGAACGATTCCTCGTTCACCTCGACCGCCTTACCCGCCAGCGCCGACTGCTCGGCGAGCTTGCGGGTGGCCTGCATGATGTCCCAGCGACCGCCGTAATTGGCTGCGATGGTCAGCGTGAGGCGCGTATTGCGCGCGGTCTTGGTCTCGGCGCGCCTGATCAGATCGCGGATGCGCGTATCGAAACGTTCGAGATCGCCGACCACCCGCAAACGGATGCCGTTCGCGTGCAGCTTGCCGATCTCGCGCTCGAGCGCGGTGACGAACAGGCGCATGAGGAACGACACTTCCTCGTTCGGCCGACGCCAGTTCTCGGAACTGAAGGCAAACAGCGTCAGATATTCGACGCCCTGACGGGCGCACGCCTCGACGGCTGCACGCACAGCGTCGACGCCGCGCGTATGACCGGCCACGCGCGGCAAGCGGCGCTGGGTGGCCCAACGGCCATTGCCGTCCATGATGATCGCGATGTGTCGCGGCACCGCAGCGACATCAGGCACGCGCACGGTTGAACTGGTGTAGGTCATGGCCGTCGGGACAATAACTGCAAATGAAGAAGTGCAAACCTTGAATTGGTGAATGCTCCCAGACCTGGCGCTGCATGACTGACATTTCGCGCCAGCCCCTGTAGGGGGCAGGAAAACCCGTGCCGGCTCCGTGTCTGCACGGAGCCGAGCAGCATCACACCGTCATGATCTCTGCTTCTTTGGTCACGACGAGCTTGTCGATTTCAGCGACGAATTTGTCCGTCAGCTTCTGAATGTCGTCACCTGCACGGCGCTCGTCGTCTTCGGAAATTTCTTTGTCTTTGACGAGCTTTTTCAGTTGCTCGTTAGCGTCACGGCGCAGATTTCGGACAGCGATCTTGGCCGTTTCGGCTTCGCTCTTGACCACTTTCGTCAGCTCGCGGCGGCGCTCTTCGGTCAGCGCGGGCATCGGTACGCGGATCACATCGCCCTGCGTAGCCGGGTTCAGACCGAGATCCGACTCGCGGATCGCCTTTTCGACGACTTGAACCATCTTCTTTTCCCACGGCTGAACGCCGATCGTGCGTGCGTCGATCAGCGTCAGGTTCGCGACCTGAGAAATAGGCACCGGCGAGCCGTAGT
>Ga0268254_10000360_pt1 | contig 30071 bp, 28 predicted proteins | sample AgamicOrSfrz_FD_200251 | JGI IMG/M metagenome (GOLD analysis project Ga0268254, IMG submission 200251) | Agave microbial communities from Guanajuato, Mexico - Or.Sf.rz (v2) (version 3) | ecosystem: Host-associated > Plants > Phyllosphere > Phylloplane/Leaf | place: Guanajuato, Mexico...
CAGAATCGTTAATTGATGCAACTACTGCTTACGGTGTGGACGAAAAAACAGCCAAAGATTTAGTTATTCAAATGATGTATGGCTCTGTACAAATGCTGCATGAAACCAAAGATCCTGCGTCTTTAAGGGAGCAAGTAACAACTCCAGGCGGCGCTACTGCCGAAGGGTTAAAAGTGATGAAAGAACAAGACTTTTCCTTAATAATAAAGCAGGCAATTGAAGCAACGAATAAAAAAGCAATGGGTGGAAGCTAAAAAAGCTCGTACAACCATATGTTAGCTGAAAAATCCGAACTATAGTTCAGCATTCTTTCATTAGAATGTTGAATCAGTTCGGATTTTTTAATGAATAGACTTCCTTAACATACATATATTCCTTTTTGGAACTGTTTTTTCTCTATGTCCCAAACTTTTTTAGTCATCAACAAACCGCTTTTTCATATCAGAAGTTGGGAGCATGCAGTGCTGCTGTTTGCCAAACCACTTATATCGGTTGCGAGCGATCCAGTTGTATACTATATCTCGAATAGGTGCAGGAATGATAATGAAAGCATATAAAAATTTAACGGGTCCATCTAAGCGCTTGGCGATTTTTAAAGCAGCCGTTGATTTTACATATCTTTGGTTTCCATGAATATATACAATGCTGTCTAATTGCTCAGGAAGTAAGCCGTGAGAGGCTAGCTGCTGCTTTCCGAAATCTGATTGAAGAGAAGCGAAAGAAAACAAAGCTTGTTCATCATGTTTAATAATATATTGAACACTGCTATTACATAAATTACATATACCATCAAAAAGAATTAAATGTTTCATTAGACGATTTCGCTCCTATTCCATAAAAAAAGTATAGTTACTTGTCATTTTTGAAAAATAAAGGTACGTTTAAAAGATGTGAAAGTGATCCAAATTCAAAGGTAATTCGATTATATAATAAGGACTCATAAGAGTTAAAGGAGAAGGGTATGAAAGAGCAAAACGACATTGTCTTATACAATAGAATAAAAGAACGAGACAAAAAAGCCCTTGAACTGCTGTATGACAAGTATGAGCGAATTCTTTATTCGTTTATATACCGGTTAACAAATAGCTCTGATATTGCTGAAGAAGCTGTTCAAGAAGTGTTTATTAAGCTGTGGAGAGGAAAGGGAGTTTACAGCGATGAAAAAGGGAAGTTTTCATCCTGGCTGTTTACGATTACAAGAAACACCGCCATTGATATTGTAAGAAAAAGAAAAAACGATCCTATTTTCTCGGAAGAAATTTTTGATTTTATTGAAGATGATCATCCTCAGATTGACGAGCAGCTTCAGTGGAAAGAAGAACAGCAGAGAGTACGGCACGCTGTATCAAAATTGTCTGAAGACCAAAAAAAGATTATTCAATCCGTTTATTTTAAGGGATTAACGCAGCAAAAAGTAGCAGAAGAGCAGCAAATCCCATTAGGAACAGTAAAGGGTAGGGTGCGATTAGCGTTGCGGAAATTAAAAACATATTTAGGTACTGATGCAGAAGGGAGAGCTGATTCATGAGTATGTGCAATAAACTAATTGATTACTATAATGATCAGTTGACTTCCCATGAGAAAAAAGAGTTTGAAATGCACTTGAAAAACTGTCAAAGCTGTCAAGAAGAACTAAGAGAGCTGGAGGAAGTTCTTGGAGATCTAACGTATTTGACACCAGAACAATCTCCTCCGCCAGAAATGAAACAGCGAATACTTGCGAATGTATTCGAAGAAGAACAAGGTGAGACAAAGAGAGAACCAATCGCTTTAAAAAATGAAAAACAACATGCTGCGTCTAAGAAATCAAATAAAAAGTCCATCATTATTGGATTAGCTGCGGCACTTCTTTTATCTCTTGCAGGAAACAGCTACTTTCTGTTGAAAGATGGAGACAAAGGCAAACAAGAGCCAAATGTTTCGGTTGCTCCTCAAAACGAACCTCTTACATCTGAAAAAACAATGAAGCTGCAGGCAGAGCCGAACGTTTCTGGCGAAGCAACAGCATCTCTTACGAAAAAAGGTGGAAATCTAAATGTGGTTATTCAAGCGAATAACTTGAAAAACGTAAAGGGGAATGAAGTCTATCAGGTGTGGCTCATAAAAGGTGATAAGCCTCATCCGGCAGGTGCTTTTGTAACAGATAAAAATGGAAACGGGACAGTGGTCTATACGATGAGCCAAAAAGAACAGACTGAAAAGTGGGATGTTATGGCGATTACTTTAGAACCGAATGCGAATAATAAGACGCCAAAAGGAAACATTGTGTTAAGTTCAGCGCTCTAACAAAAACCCTTCTGCTAACAGAAGGGTTTTTGTTACGTGCAGTTAATCATCTTCAAATTGTATGGCAATGGTTTGATCATTTTCTATCTTATTCAGTCGAATTTCCAATAATCCATTTTTGTACTTAGCGCGAACTGGTTCGTCTGTGTAGTGAAAAGGAAGTTTGACCGTGCGAGAAAATACGCCTGTATGGCGCTCGTTCAGCTTTAACTTTTGTTTAGATGCTTCATAAGCATAAGGAACGTTTCCTTCAACTGTTAATATATTTGCGTCCAACTTGATTTGAATGTCGTTAGTTGAATGCAGTCCAGGAACCTCAACGACAATAATGCCTTCTTTATCAGTTTCATATAAGTCGACGTTTGGAAATCGCTTGGGCAAGATGTGATTTAAATCGCTCCAAAAGTGATTTCCAAGCATATCTTCTACCTTATGCTGAATCGAACCCCAATCAATCTCTTCATATTTTTTACTCAAAGGAACCCCTCCTTATATTCACGTAAATTCCTTCTATATATATGAAAAAAAGAAAATTCAATGCCTGCTTACAAAAAATGAGAAAAACACGTAAATAAGTGAAAAAATGTGAGAAAAAAAAGAGATTTTGAGTGAAAAAGAAGGATTATGTAGAATAAAAAAAGTATAATTACGTATAGAGCTTTCTATTATCCTGAATGAAAGCAAGTATGTGAAGGAGGAAGTTGAGATGAGAGAAAAGCGTACATCCAGTGGTTTTCTATTAAAACAACGTGCTTTCTTAAAATTATATATGATTACAATGACGGAGCAAGAGCGTCTGTATGGCCTTCGGTTATTAGATGTGTTGAGAGATGAATTTCGCCCTTTTGGGTTCAAACCTAATCATTCTGAGGTATACAAAGCTCTTCATGACTTGATTGAAGACGGTGTCCTCAAACAGGTGAAGCGTAAAAAAGAAGGAATGAAGCTTCAAGAAGTGGTTTATTATACATTTACAAATGAGGGAGAAGAGAAAGCTAAATTATATAAAAAACAATTAAAAGTAGAGCTGGAGCGGTGTGAAGCTATGATTCAAAAAGCTATTCGTGACAACTTCGGGTCCAAATGAACGTGTCTTTAGTTAGAAAAGACACGTTTTTTCTATAGCTGATTTTGTCGTCTTATGTCGGAATAAAAGTTATAAAATGGGTACAAAGTAGTGTAAAAGATGGATATATAGTTATATTATGGATAAAATACACACTTTTAACATATATGGATGAATTCGATTTTAAAGATTATGCACTATTCATAAATAGTGTGCGAATTGATATGATACAAAGTGTATATAAATCTATTTAATGCGTTATTTGCCATATTTTAAGAACTTATAAACCGTTATCAGACCATCATTGAAGCATTTTGGTTTTAGCAACTCTGACGAATTTGACTAGATTTGTATCGAGAAGATATTATTTGTTTACTATGAAAGGAATGGATTTTATGAAGTCTACAGGAATTGTAAGAAAAGTAGATGAATTGGGTCGCGTAGTAATTCCTATTGAATTGCGCCGCATTTTAAATATCAACACAGGTGATCCAGTAGAAATATATGTTGATGAAGATATTATTATTTTACAAAAGTATAGCCCGTATGGTGCTTGCTTAGTAACTGGGGAAATTACGCGTGAAAACTTAACCTTTGGGAATGGAAACGTTGTGTTAAGTAAAAAAGGTGCGGAACAGCTTTTACAAGAGTTAGAGCGTACCTTAAATAAATAAGAAGTTTTAGGCCTTAGTATAAGGAAGAGTATCAATCCATTTTTAAACTAAAAAAGAACGTTCTTTTGAGAACGTTCTTTTTTTGATTAAGCCGTTCGAGAAGATTTATTCTCCTCTAGCAGCTGCTTTTTTTGTATTTTTATCAAACGATACGCAAGTCCTGTTGCTCCTGCAGCAAGCCCCGCAATTAGTCCAATCCAATAGCCAAACGCCTGCAAATCGGTGTATTTTGCTAAAACAATGCCTAAAGGTAGACCAATTACCCAATAAGATACCAAGGACATTAAAAAGGTAACATTTACATCCTTATATCCTCGCAGAGCGCCTTGAATAGGAGCTTGAAGAGCATCAGAAAGCTGAAAGAAAATTGCATAAATCAAAAAATGAGAAGTTAATGCGAGTACCTCTGCATCTTTTGTATACAAAGAAGCTACTGATTCTCGAAGAGTAAATAAAAGACCTGCGCAAACAAAAGCCATGCCAACAGCGATAGTTACACCGATCCTGCTATAGCTTCGTGCATCTTGATGACGCTTAGCACCCGCTTCAAATCCCACAACAATCGTTAAAGCCATAGAAATACTCAGCGGAATCATATAGAGAAATGAGGCAAAATTAATAGCTGCTTGGTGAGAAGCGATCGTAATGGTATTATACGAGCTCATAAACAGCGTGACGGCTGAAAAAATACTTGTTTCGAAAAAGACCGAAAAACCGATAGGTAAACCAATTTTTAATATTTCTTTCCAAGTAGAAAAAGAGATACGATGAAATCTTTTAAATAAATCGAAGTTAGAAAAAGGTTCTTTTTTATGAATAATTACAATGGATACAATGAGTATGCACCAATACGTAACGGCAGTTGCATAACCAGAGCCTACTCCACCCAAGTGGGGGAAGCCCAGCTTACCGAAGATTAATACATAGTTTAAAGCTACATTAACCGGAAGCCCTAAAATGGTGATAAGCATAGACGTACGAGTTTGCCCTAAAGCATCAATAAAGTTTCGTAAAACCGTATAAATAAAAAGCGGAATAATACCAAAAGATAAAGCAATTAAATACTGTTTGGCAATGCGCATTACGTTTGCTTCTAAATTCATCCCTTTTAAAATAGGATCAACAACAAAAAAGCCGATTAAAATAATAACAACGGCCATTAAAATGGAGACATAAAGCCCTTGAATGACGGAGAACGGAACTTTTTTCTTTTGATTAGCTCCGACAAGCTGTGCAACAATTGGCGTAATAGACATTAAAATTCCGCTTAGCCCTGTAAAAACAGGTACCCATAAGCTTGAACCAATTGCTACCCCTGCCAAGTCATCTGCACTTACCCTTCCTGACATCATCGTATCAAAAAAAGTCATTGAAAACATTCCAAACTGGGTGACCAATATCGGAAATAAAATAAAAACGAACTGCTTAACTTTTTGAGACGTTGAAAACGTTTGTTGCATTAAAAAACCCCCAATTTGAAAACATTTACACCAAAAAGCATTATATCACGCCGTGGCTTGTTTTTGCTAAGAGTTCTGACAATAAATTCAAAGAATGTATCCATAAAACGCGGTGATTTAAAAGGAGTAAAAAGGTAAAACAGTATATGATTTTAATTTTGACATGCAGTGAGCTATGATAGAAAGTATAGTAATTATCATTTAACGTGGAGGGATACGTGTGGATTTACAGTTGCAAAGTAAAAATGTACTTATTACCGGCGGGTCAAAAGGAATTGGGAAGGCTATTGCTGCTTTGTTTATTCAAGAAGGAGCAAACGTTGGAATTGCGGCAAGAGGAGAGGAAGCGTTACAGGATGCACAGTCAGAATTAGAAAACGTGCGTACATATACAGCAGACCTAACAAACGAATCAGACAGAGTTGCATTAATTGAGAAGTTCATTAACGACTTCGGAAGCATTGATATTTTAATTAATAACGCTGGAGGAAGTAATGGAAGCACCGCCATGGAAACAGATTTATCCCTTTTCAAAGAAGCAATGGAGCTTAACTACTTTTCAGCTGTCCACTTGAGCAAGCTAGCAGCGACGCGTATGACAAAAGATGCGGCAATCGTTAATGTTACGTCTATTTTCGGAAGAGAAAGTGGAGGGAAAGTCACGTACAATAACGCAAAATCAGCACTTATCAGCTTTACAAAGTCGTTTGCAGATGAAATGATTTCTAAAGGAATTCGTGTAAATGGAGTAGCGCCGGGAAGCATTTTGCATGAAACGGGTAATTGGAAAAAAAGAATGGATGAAAATCCGGAAAAGATTAAGCAATTTGTTGAAAATGAAATACCAGCAGGGCGCTTTGGAGAGCCGGAAGAAGTGGCAAACGCCGTTGTTTTTTTAGCATCTTCTCAAGCTTCATGGATAGTGGGTGCGACGTTAAACGTAGATGGTGGACAGTCAAAAATGAACTTTTAACAAAAGTGCAGGAATTTCCTGCACTTTTTCATTACCCAATATCTTTTTGCATACGAGGAATCTGAAAATCTTCATTAATTGCGTCCGCTGTTAGCTGACCTGATAATGTCACCATTGGCACGCCGCCTCCAGGGTGTGTAGAGCCGCCTACAAAATAAAGGTTAGAAAGAAGCTGACTTCTTGCCGGAATTTTAAAACCTCCATTTTTCTTACGGTCAGTTGCTACGCCATAAATGGACCCGCCGTTAGCACCGTAAAGCTCTTGGATATCGTTAGGAGTAAACGTATATTCAAACTCAATGCTTGAACGTAAGTCTTCTAATCCCATTGCCTCAAGTTTTTTCAATACGACATCTCGGTAGCGGTCTTTTAATGCAGCCCAGTCGACGCCTTCTTTTAAAGGAGGTACATGAGTAAGAACGAACAGGTTTTCTTTTCCTTCAGGAGCTTGCGTAGGGTCTGATTTAGACGATACGCCAATGTAAATTGTCGGATCCATGGCTACTTGACCTTTGTTAAAGATTGTATCAAACTCTTCTTTCTGATCCTTTGAGAAGAAGAAATTATGATGTTGAAGCTGCTTGTACTGTTTGTTAACCCCTAATAAAAGAACAAGGCCAGAAACAGTAGGTTCAAATTTTGCAAGCTGCTGAGTTTGCTTAGCTGCTTGCGCATGATTTTTTAATAAATAGCGGTAAGTTGGAATTGCTTCTAGATTAGATACCACAATATCTGCTGATAGATTCTCGCCATTTTCTAGTGTAATTCCAGTTGCCTTTGCTCCGCTTGTTGTGATTTCTTTTACCGGCGTATTTAGATGTACAGTGACGCCAAGTTCTTGAAGGAGCTTATCCATCGCTTCAGCAATTTTGTACATTCCGCCTTTTACGTAATAAATACCTAATCCTAGCTGAACGTGAGCAAGCTGTGTTAATACAGCTGGTGCATGATAAGGAGAAGAACCGATGTACATAATTAAAAAATTAAACAATTGACGCAAATGTTTGTTTGAAAAATATTTGCGTGTAGTAGCATCCATAGATCTCATTGGATCCATTTGAAGCAGTTCTTTTACCGTGTGCATCGTTCGTAAATCGTGAAGTCCAGATAAACTTTTTTTATAAAAACTTTTTAAGTTCGATTCATACATTTTACTTGCATAAGATAAATAGTCAAAAAAACCTTCAATGTCTTCTGGAGCAAGTTCTTGAAGCTGCTGAAGCATGCGAGGAAGGTCACTGGTCAAATCAATTTGTGTTCCATCTTGGAAAAAAGTTCTCCACTGAGGCTCAATTCGTTCTATTGTTAAGTAGTCGTGGATATTGCGGCCTGCACTGTCAAACAGCTGCTCTAGCACCCACGGCATTGTTAAAATAGAAGGTCCCGTATCGAAAGAAAATCCTTTGCCGCTGCGAATATTTAACTTACCGCCAATTCGCTCGCTTTTTTCAACGACTGTTACATCATATCCATCAGCTGACAGACGAATAGCAGCTGACAGACCACCTAAACCTGCGCCTACAACAATTACTTTCTTTTTCATCTTTTTCCTCCTTATAAAACAAAAGCGAGTTGTCAACAATGTGTATAAAATGACTTCACGCAAAATAAAAATAGGTCTACAACTTTTTATTTTGTCCAGTTCGCTAATTTTCATACGTGAAGGAAAGGAGAAAAGGATGTCTTTTTTACTGGTTGCTCTTGTCTTGACAGCTACGCTTGTCATCACTATCCCTACATTTAAACGTGTAAAAATAGTAAGAAACGATATGTCATGTTTGTCCATTATTATTCCAGCTAGAAATGAAGAAAGAAACCTTACCTTTTTATTGCAGTCACTCCAGTTACGGAACGCTGACTTTGAAGTGATTGTTGTAGATGACAACTCAACAGATAATACTGAGAGGGTAGCCAAAGCATTTGGCGTAAAAGTAGTGCAACCGGGCGCACTTCCAGCTGGGTGGCTAGGAAAGTCATGGGCATGCTGGAATGGAGCACGAGAAGCAAAAGGCTCGGTGCTTTTGTTTTTAGATGCTGATATTACAGTAGAGAACGACGGAATTGAAAAAGTGTTTTTCTATTATCAACAGCAAGGGGGTGTGCTGTCGGTTCATCCTTATCACCTTGTTAAGAGCCCTTATGAAATGTTTTCTGCTTTATTTCACTATGTTACGTTTGCATCGATTGGCGCGTTTCACCCCTTTAAAAATTGGAAAAGTCCTTCTGTCGGTTTCGGGCAGTGCTTGCTTTGCAGCGCAGCCTCCTACTTTCAAAGCGGAGGCCACGAAGGGATAAAAAAAGAAGTGGTTGAAAATATGGCGCTGGTTGAGAAAATGAACAAACAAGGTGAATTTATTACGTGTATGAGCGGACAGGGAGCTCTTTCCATGCGCATGTATCCAAATGGTATGAAAAGCCTTATAAGAGGGTGGAGTAAAAGTTTTGCTTCAGGTGCGGGGAAAACGGAAGCCATTTATTTATTTCTAGTAAGCTTGTGGCTTACTAGCATGATTAATTATATCCTTTTTTTACCTACTCTATGGAATCAACATACAGGCTTGGCAATTAGCAGCTATGTTTGCTATGTAAGCCTCTTATTTAATAGCTTAAGAAAAATAGGTTCGTTTACTTTTTTTTCTTTGTGCTTATTTCCTATTCATGTACTGTTTTTTCTGGGTCTATTCGTATGGTCTTTCGTCCAAACGGCGGTGAGAAAGCAAGTTAAATGGAAAGAACGCAGCATATCTATAGAAGAAAAAAAGAAGAAAGTGATAAAATGACAGGTGCTCAGCTCTTAATTAATATCATGGCATGGTTTGTGATTCACATGTTGATCGCCTACAGATGCACAAAAATTTCTGCCTTTTATTTAAAGAAGGACCTTGCGCTGTTTAAGGTTCAAAGCTGGGAAACAGTTGGGATGTATAAAAAATTCGGGGTGCACCGATGGAAAACGTGGCTTCCTGATGCAGGAAAGCTATTTAAACGAGGATTTTATAAAAAGAAATGGGAGAGTAGAACGAAGGAATATGCACAGCTTTTTTTAATTGAAACAAATCGAGCAGAGTTAACTCACTGGATCAGCATACTTCCTTCTATTCTTTTTTTTATATGGAACTCTCCTTCTATAGGTGTTTGGATGGTTATTTATGCGATTGTTGCAAACGTACCGTTTATTTTGGTTCAACGATATAATCGAATACGGATCCATCAAGTCGTTTTGAAACTCAAATGAAATTAATTCACGTGCCTTTGGCTCCGAGTAGGGGCCTCGGTTTTTATTTTTTTCTCTTTATTCGAAGACAATAACTTCTTGGATAAAAGGAAAAAAGAAGCAAAGGCGATATAAATACTAAAAAAGACTAAAAACCCCCATAAACCTGCTATGGCATCATCAAATTCCATATTGCCTCGGGTGGTAATTCCTTGCTGAATTTCAATGGCAAAAACTAAGACAAGCATAACGGTAAGGGTATAGATAAAAGAAATAGCTGTAATACTAAATTTCCATTTTGACAATAATTTAAAGATCATATAAACGCTTAAAAACGTGAGCAGTCCAATAATACCAATAATCCAGAAGTGAAGTTCTTTATCTGAAAGAGAAAATCCTAGTAAATAAAAAATATAAATTAATCCGTCGTGCAATACATTAATAATATTTGTAATGAAAACAATACATTCTTTCATTTTTTCTCCTTTATAAAAATGTAAGACGTTTAAACTTCTAGGTATACAAGCATGCATAGCCCATACTCATTCCAATTTTATATAAAAAATGCACTTTCTAGATCAGACGTTAAAGAGATCTGAAATTTCAAATAATATTTATAATTTATATTATAAACAAAAAGGTAAAAAAATAAAAATTTTCGATGCAAACTGACACATTTTTTTCAAATTTAAAGAAAGAAATAACTCAAAATATGTGGTTTACTGTAGAAAGAAAAGAAAATAAGAGGTATTGGTATAACAAATATTCACAAGTGCTTTTATGCATTCTCTTGTAAAGGAGAAGGAAAACTAAGGCAAGTGTTAAATTTATATGTATAGTGGACAAAATAAAAAATAAATATAAAATAGTGAAACTTAAAGAGAAGCTGTCCGTATTAAATAGTGAGAAGAAAAAAAGCATAGGAAACATTTGTGTTTGAAAGCCGATATAGCTGGGAATAAGAAAGTAGTTATTTTCTCACGTTTGGTGAAAATTATACGTAGCGGTGTTGACAATTTTTTTTAAAGAGTTAAAATGTGAAAGAACAGATTAGCTCTCTTACATTTTTTGTAAGGGAGATTTCTTTTTACATTTACTATAAAAATAAAAGTGAGCTTAAATTTCAATAGAGACAGAGGTGGGAATATGAAACAGCTCATGACAAACGGTAAAAATATTTTTTCGAAACAGCTGCCGTTATTTCTAATTGCAGTTTTGTTGTTTTGGATTAAAACGTATACCGTTTATCGTATCGAATTTAACTTAGGGCTAGATAATTTTATGCAAAAGTTTTTACTTTTCATAAACCCAATTGGTTCGGCAATTTTCTTTTTTGCCATTGCACTACTATTTAAAGGGCGCGGAAAAGTACGAGCACTGCTTGGAATGAATTTTTTACTTTCATTCATCCTGTACGCAAATGTAGTATACTATCGCTTCTTTAATGATTTTATTACTGTTCCTGTATTGACTCAGTCAAACAACTTTGGTCAATTAGGTGGCAGTGCCATGGCTTTAATTAGCCCAACTGATATTTTATACTTCACAGATTTCTTTATTCTTTTAGTTTTAGTACTATGGAAAAAAGTTGACTTACCAGCAACAATTAGTCGACGTACTGTGACAGGTGTATTTTTATCAGGGATTTTATTCTTAAGTGCCAACATCGCACTAGCGGAAATGGATCGTCCTCAACTATTAACAAGAACATTTGACCGCAACTATTTAGTAAAATATTTAGGAACGTATAACTATACGATCTATGACATCATCCAGAGCTCGAAATCTTCAGCACAGCGCGCGCTAGCAGATAGCAGTGATGTGGCTGAGGTAGAGAACTATGCAAAAGCAACATATGCTGAGCCGAACAAAGAATATTTCGGTCAAGCAAAAGGCAAAAACGTCATCTATATTTCATTAGAGTCACTTCAGTCATTTATGATTGGTTATAAGTTAAATGGTGAAGAAGTAACGCCATTCTTAAATTCACTACTAAAAGATCAGAACACAATGTATTTCGATAACTTCTTCCATCAAACAGGGCAAGGTAAAACGTCAGATGCTGAATTCATGATGGAGAACTCATTATTCGGCTTACCTCAAGGTTCTGTATTTACAACAAAAGCAAATAACACCTATCAGTCGCTATCTGGTATTCTAGATCAGCAAGGCTATACAACATCTGTGTTCCACGGAAATGGAAAATCGTTCTGGAACCGTGATGAAATGTATAAATCAATGGGTGTAGAAAAATTCTTTGATTCAGCTTATTACAATATGTCAGACGAAGATACGCTGAACTATGGTTTAAAAGATAAACCATTCTTTAAAGAATCAATGCCGTACCTAAAAGGCTTAAAGCAGCCATTTAGCGCGAAGTTCATTACGTTATCAAACCACTTCCCTTATCCGCTAGATAAGGAAGACCAAACGATTGGACCTCACAATACGGGAGATAAGTCAGTTGACCAATACTTCCAAACGGCTCGTTATTTAGATGAATCAATCAAGCAATTCTTTGAGGATTTACAGGCCTCTGGTTTAGCAGACAATACGATGGTCGTGATGTACGGTGACCACTACGGTATTTCTGAAAACCATAAGCGTGCAATGGGCAAAGTAATGGGTAAAAACATCAATGATTTTGAACAAGCTCAGCTGCAGCGCGTACCATTATTTATTACTTCACCAGGCCTTAAAGGCGGCGTAAATCATACGTATGGCGGAGACGTAGATGTTCGTCCAACAGTGATGCATTTATTAGGTCTTGATACAAAAGACTATATTGACTTTGGTACAGACTTATTATCAAAAGAACATCAGCAAGTTGTACCTTTCCGTAACGGTGACTTTGTTACACCTAAGGTAACAAAAGTTGATCAGAAAGTGTATGACAACGCAACGGGCAAGCAGCTTTCAGATAAGGAAGCGAAACAGTATGATAAGTATGATGAACTAGTTAAGAAAAAGCTAGAACTATCAGATAAACTTGTTTACGGAGATTTACTCCGCTTTCATACACCAGAAGGGTTCAAACCAATTGAACGCTCGAAGTATGATTACAACAAGCGCGAAGATCAATAAAAAACAGGCAGCTTTTAATAGCTGCCTGTTTTTTTGTTTTATGAAACCTTTAAAGGTTTTATCCGTATATAAATTATAACAGTAATCGTTTTAAGAGACGGGAAGACAATGGTATAATATGTATACGTTTAAAAGTTCGGTCACATTTGAGATAGGAGTGAAAGCGATGAAAGTCGTTCGAATCATAAAAAAGATTCTTGCCATTTGGGTAACAGGAGCAGTAGCCGTTCCGGTCAGCTATTTTGGATTTAGTACCACGATGATTCAATCCTTTGGCATTAGTATAGGAGTAATGGTCGTGATGAGCCTGTTTTTTATTATGAGCAGTGCTCGACGTCATTATCAAAATCCGTATAGAGAAGAAATTGCATACGTTCGTCATCAAGTAAAAGAGGCAAAAAAGCAATTAAGAACCATTGGAAGCTATCGTTTTAAAATTCGGTCTGTTCATATGTGGACAGAACTTTCTAAACTATACAAAGTAGGTAAAAGCATCATTGAAATGGTAGAAAAAGAGCCCGCACGATATAAAGATGTTCAGCCCTTTTTTACGAACTACTTACAATCAACGGTTACCGTCATTGAAAGGTATATGTTTTTATTATCAAAACCAACGAAAAGCATAGAAGTAAAAGAAAGTCTTCATGAAGCGGAAGACATGCTGCGCGGGTTATCAGGGAAGTATGAGCATTTATTAACAAATGCCCTTTCACAAGATAAGCTGACATTAGATGTAGAGCTTAAAGTGCTAAAACAAGCATTTGAAGAAGAGCAGCCGTATATACCGACAGCTACTAATCGCACAAAGTAACGTAAATGCAAAGGATGGGATTTTATGATGAAAGAATATAATCAAAATCAATCGTTAGATGCGCTGCTTGATGATCCTTTTGCGTCGCCTACCCCGCAGGTACAATCGGACTCTCGCGCTGCAAAAAGAAACACATACGATGATTTGACGCCGGAATATCAGGAAAAAGCACAGAAAATCGCAAATCAAATTGATTATAAAAATCAGCAGGCTATCTTACAGTACGGGGTAGCAGCTCAGTCAGAACTATCTCAGTTTTCTCAATCTGTACTACAGCATGTGCAAACGAAAGATACGGGACCAGTAGGAGACGTTATAGGAGATTTAATGAGTAAGATTCGCCAAGTGAATCCCGATGATTTTTCTGCAAAGAAAAAAGGAGTCATCGGTCGATTATTTTCAGGAGTCTCTAGGCCTATTCAAAATTTATTAACAAAATATCAAAGCATTAATGTTGAAATTGATAAAATTGCAGATAAGTTAGAGCGTTCAAAACAAATGCTGTATCGAGACATTACGATGCTAGATAGCTTATATGATAAAAATAAACAGTTTTACGAGGCGCTTAACGTCTACATTGCAGCGGCCGAATACAAGTTAGTGGCGCTGCAGAATGAAACGCTGCCCCAGCTTCAGCAAACAGCATCTCAAAAAAATGACTACTTGATGGCTCAGGAGGTCAATGATTTAAATCAATTTATCAATAGGCTAGAAAAACGAGTGCATGATTTAAAACTGAGCCGTCAAATTGCCATTCAAAGTGCACCGCAGATTCGATTAATTCAAGAAGTCAATCAGACCCTTGTGGAAAAAATTCAAAGCTCTATTTTAACAGCTATTCCACTTTGGAAAAATCAAGTAGTAATCGCAACCACTTTATTACGCCAAAAGAAAGCAATGGAAGCCCAAAAGCAAGTATCTAAGACAACAAACGACTTGCTTACTAAAAATTCAGAGCTGCTCAAGCAGAACACGATTGAAGTAGCTCGTGAAAACGAGGCGGGGATTGTCGATATCGAAACATTGAAAAAAACGCAGTCCGATTTGATTACCACGTTAGAAGAAGTGCTAAAGATACAAGAAGAAGGACGTACGAAGCGTACCGAGGCAGAATCAGAGCTGTATCAAATGGAAAAAGATTTAAAAACTAAACTATTAGATATGAAATAAAGAAAAAGTCGGTTTACACACTTTGTAAACCGACTTTTTCTCTGTTTTATGCATTTTGAAGCGTTCTCGCCATTTCTAAAAACGGAGTTAAATCTCTTTCAGATTTAGGAGCAAAGATCGTTAATCGGAAAGTAGGGTGTTGATTTTGCTTTCGAACGAGAAAACCGTATGCGTTACTTTTATCATCTGATGCTTTGTACGCAGCTGCTATCTCTAAGTTATGATGAATGAGGTGTGTATCAAGGGAAGCCACTTCTGAAAAGCCAGCTCTTAAAATTTCTTTTGTTTCTTTATTGAGCTCCTTTACACTTTTATTTGGTGGAAACACTTCAATCCGCATCCACAAAGCATCATTTTTTTTGTTGTAAATGACATCTCTTCGTGGCTCTTCTTCTGTAAACTCGTATCCTTCTAGTACGTAAAGCGTATAGTTTTGATTGGTGCTTCTTTTAAGATAACCCGCATCTGTTCTGCTGCTTCCTTTGTAAGGATAGGTGAACTTTTGCTGTGGCAGGCGTTCTTTTGGAATTTCTTCTTGTGTGTTAATAAGCTCTTCACGAAAAGCAGTTGAGCAGCCACTCATCAAACATATAAAGCAAACAAGAAATATCTTTTTTTTCATAGCTGGCTTCCTTATCTATTTTCATTCATGCATTCTTACTGAGTTAACAATTGAAATTAACTTTTTTTCATCATCAGAATTTTTAGCTGTAACCATCGTGATTTTTAAAGCAGGGTGCCCCTTTGTTTCTCTCAGTACATATAGCTTTGCCGTTTCTTTTTTACTCCCTGATGTAGATGCAAACACAACGGGTTGAATAAATAGGGATGTAGAAGAAATTTTTAACGATTTTCCAAACTGGTCATCAAACAATTCTTTTGAACGATCTAGATATGATTTGCTTGTACTTTCTTTCCCGGAAAGGACTTCAATTCGCATCCACGTATAGGGAGTCTTGGTTGAAAAAAGAATATCTTTTCCATCCTCTTCTTTTTGAAGCGTATATTCACCGGGCAATGAAAGAGAATATCCTTGTTCGCTTACGGTGAGTTGCTGATGTTTCTCGTTGCTTTCACTGACTGCTTTAACAGAAGGCAGTATAACCATGGTTGTGCTTATCATTAACAGAAAAGCTAAATAAAATTTTCGCATGTATATATCTCCTATTCAAAACGCTAGACAGCGTGTAGTTACTATAAAAAATGTTTTCGCCATGTTAGAACCCGTAGGTTTATTTTTGACTTTTTGGTAAAGCTAAAAACACAATCAATTAGTAATGGAGAGAAGACTATGAAAAACCGTAAATCAACTTCTGCAGCTAATCGCCGTCAACAGCGCGTGTGTTTGGGTGATGAACGATTATTTGCAGTTGGTATCAAAGCGTTTATTGACAATACGCATGAATCACACCTAGACAAAAAAGGAGGTCATTGAGTGAAATGGTGCTTGTCAATTATTATTATTGTTTCCATTAATTTCTATGGTATTCAGGCGGATGCTGCAAAGAAGAGCAGATTTTATTATGAAAAAAAAGGAGATATCGTGTGGGAAGTTCCCATGAGAGACGAAAAGTTGATTGCGCTTACATTTGATGATGGACCAGATCCTAAATATACGCCGACCATTTTGAATTTATTGCAAAAGTACGGTGCCAAAGCAACTTTTTTTGTAGTGGGCGATCGAATAACGTCTTTTCCCAAGCTTGCTCAAAGAGAAGTTCGTGAAGGTCATGAACTTGCTAATCATACATATAGCCATTTGAAAGTAAGGGGCCAGGAAGTAGAGAGAATTGAACAAGAAATTGAAAAAGCGGATGAACGTATACAAGCTATTACAGGAATAAAACCTTACCTGTTTCGTCCACCTACTGGCTATTATGACGATCGGGTAGTAAAAGCTGCTAAAAATCAGCAGTATACCATTATTCTTTGGTCTTGGCATCAAGATACATTTGATTGGAGAAATCCAGGCGTAGGTAAAATTGTAAGTCAAGTGCTTAACCATGCCAGGTCAGGAGATATTGTATTGTTTCATGATACGGGAGGAGATCGAACCCAAACCATTGAAGCATTAAAACAAATTTTACCGAAGTTAAAGGAAGAGGGGTATAAATTTGTAACGGTCTCAGAACTTTTAAAACATCACCCCAATTATAAATCTCTTTATTTGATGCAGCAGCAAAAACAGCACTCCGTTCAATAATCGGGTGCTGTTTTTCTCGTAAAGACTTTAACCAATTTTTTAACTGGTTTTTCCTTCTCTTTCGTCCCCATCAGACGTATTTTTTTGGAAAAATGCTTTTACTTTATCTCGTTTTCTCTTCGAAATAAGAATATATAATGTATCACCTGCAAAAATTTGTGTATTTCCTCTAGGTGTAAGTAATTTATCATCTCGAATAACAGCAGTCACTAAAATGTCTTCAGGGAGGTGAAGTTCTTCAAGCGATTTTCCTGATATATCTGCATGTTCCACGAGCTTCAACTCAATCATTTCATTTTTGGTTTTGCCCATCGAAACAAGCTCGAGACTGTGAGGAACCGTCTCTTTTTCACCTTGAGAAAGGTTTAGAAATTTGGCTAAAGGAGCGATTGTTGCTCCTTGAAGAAGAGCGGAAGTTAAGACAACAAAGAAAACGACGTTAAAAATGAGCGTGCTGTTCTCCAAACCTGCCATCATAGGATAAGTAGCCAATACAATTGGAACAGCTCCTTTTAAACCGGCCCAAGAAATAAACAGTTTTTCTTTGGATGAGTATTTAGCAAACATCATCGAAAGAAATACGCCGAGTGGACGAGCGACAAACATAAGTAAAAGAGATAACAGTATACCCTGCCAAATGATATCTAGCAGTTGATTAGGAAAGACAAGAAGGCCGAGTAAAATAAACATTAAAATTTGCATCATCCATGCAAAACCTTCGTTAAAGCGGACAATTGTGTGACGATAAGTTAGATCTGCATTTCCTACTACCACTGCCATTACATATACAGCAAGTAGACCGCTTGCTTCTACAAATGTGGAAATTCCATAGGTTAAGGCGGCCAATGACAATGTAAGCACAGGGTAAAGACCTGAAGAATCCAAATTAATTCGATTAATAATCCAAACGGATGCTTTTCCGAGTACTAAACCAAGTACCAGCCCGATTCCCATTTGCCAAAAGAAATTAAGGATTAATGAGAGGATAGGAGAGTCCGGATGTTGAATTAATTCAATAATAGAAACAGTTAAGAAGATGGCCATCGGATCATTGGAACCAGATTCTGCTTCTAGCGTGGAGTTTAGTTTTTGGCGGATATTCTGTGTCCCTAGTACAGAGAACACGGCTGCAGCATCTGTAGAGCCAACGATTGCCCCAAATAAAAAGCCTTCAAGCCAAGTAACGCCCAAAATATATTTGGCAAGTACACCCGTTAAAACTGTCGTAATGAGGACTCCGAAAGTAGCTAATGAAACGGAAGGGCGAACAACGCGTTTGACATCTTTCCATTTGGTCTGCACGCCTCCATCAAAAAGAATAATGATAAGCGCTAATATTCCGAATCCTTGTGTTAAAAGAGCATTGTCAAAGTAGATGTAGTGGCTAACAACCATTCCTACAATAATAAAGAGTACAAGCGAAGGGACGCCAAGGCGAGTAGAGAACTTGGCAGTGAGTACCCCTATGACAAGGAGAATAGATAATAAAAGAATTGAATGGTCTACCGTAAAATCCAAAAAATACACCTCATTTGGTCAAAATTTTTATGTAAGCAATAAGTGAGGTTCCTCTATAATAATTGTAGCATAATGAATTTAAAACCTTGAGAAATCTGCTTATCAAAAAAAGAGATGCATAAACATCTCTTTTTTGGTCATGTATGAATAACAGGGATAGATTCTTATTTGACATCTTGCTCGTGATAAAGATGAGGTGCTTTAAATGTTGCTTTCTTTTTAACGGAAGGACCTTGTTGGTCGGGACGGGAACGATCGTAAATAGCTGTTCCAACAATCTCAGCCACATCTTGAAGTTTTTCTTTGCTTATTTTGTCAAGGGTATCTTCAGGCGTATGATACCAAGGTTCAGACGGACTGTGAATAAATAGAGCAGCCGGTATTCCTGCCTCTGCAAAAGGAACGTGATCACTGCGGCCTCCAGCTTGGAATGGCGTAGGTGATCCATTTAATCTTGTACTTGAAGCTTGAGCTAATTCTGTGACAAGATTTGGTGTTCCATCAGCTGTATTCATCACCAAATCTCCCGCATCTCGACTTCCTACCATGTCTAAATTAAACATTCCAACAATACGATTTTTCTCATCTTCAGATAGCTCACTAACATAATGCTCGGATCCTAGTAAGCCTACTTCTTCAGCTCCGAATGTAACAAATCGCAGTTCTGTATCAGTAGGAAGAGTTTTAAATACGCGAGCTAATTCAAGCACCATTGCTGTTCCAGAAGCATCGTCGTTTGCCCCAGGCGCTCCGGCCACAGAATCATGATGAGCACCTACTACAATAATATCATTTGTTCTTTTTTTCTTAAAAGTAGAAGGTTTAGTAGCGGTTACATTATAAGATGTTCGCTCACTTACGACAGCTCCTTCAATTTTTACTGTACCTGAAGGCTTTTCGCCTTTTTGAATAGAAGTAAGAATCTTTTCACCTTCTTCTTTGGTAACAGCAAGAGACGGAATGTAGTTATCATTAGCGCCGCCAAGCGTTCCGTTTAGCTCACCGTCTGTATTATTAAAAATAATGACGGCTGCAGCCCCTTTTTCAGCAGCATTTAATACTTTTTCACCAAAAGTAATAGTGCCTCGCTGAACTAATACAATTTTACCTGTCACATCTTTGTTTGCTAAATTATCTTTTGTACCCAGCCCTCCATCTACAATTTCAGCTGTGACATTTCCATTGGTGCTATAAGTAAAAGTTGTTGGAGAGTATCTGGTACCGTTTACGCTTAGTGAAAAACTAGCTGCTGGTGTGTAACCGGTAAAGGTAAAAGGCTCTACTGCGCTCTCATAGCCTAGTTTAGACAAACGTTTTTGAACAAATGTAGCAGCTTCGCGTTCAGCTTCAGTTCCTGCCACACGAGGTTTTTTTGAGAGATACGCAATGTCTTGATAAATTTTCTCAGTATTGACTTTTTTTAATACTTTTTGTTCAGAACTTTGATGGTGAGAAGCATTTGCAGAAGTAGAAGCTTGTACACTTGTAAAAGATAAAGTCAAACTTGTTGCTACAGCCAAAGAAATCACGGTTTTTTTCATTAAAATCCCCCTAAACTTATCGATGTAGTTGGTACTATTTGAATTTACAATATTAAGAAAATACAAAAAAGAGCATTACTGCCTAAATGTTCCAGAGTATTCCGTATCTAAATTCCTATTTTGATAGAGAAAATAATTCAAATAAATGAAAATGCGGAAAAAAATAAAGGAGGATAAAAGAAACTGTGTCAAAAGTAATGAAAAAAGGTATTAGATAAGAATAAAAAAATAAGGTAAACTAGTTTAAAAGTAAGAAGAATGTTCAGAACTTAATTGATGAGACATAGAGAGTGTTAACGTAAAAAACAAAGGCTGGTGGGAAATATTGATAAAAAATAGGGAGGGTATACGAAAAGCAGCGGCGGTAGCGGGTCTTCTGCTTGTAGGAGTGTACATCGTCTTTCAAACAATGGCATTTTTTAAAGGAGCATATGCTCTTAGCAGTTTGATAAAAGATAGTTTACTAGTGGGCGTAACGGCTGGCACGTTTTATTTACTTTATAAGCGTTCGGTTCATACCCAGGTGTCTGATGAACAGTATCAGCTTGCTACATTAATAAATTCAATGCCAGATTTTATTTGTTTTAAAGATGGGACTGGCAAATGGGTGGCGGTGAATGATTTTGGAAGAGAACTTTATCATTTAAAGGGTATTGATTACAGGGGTAAAACCGATGCAGAACTTGGGGAACTTGTGCCTTTCTTTCAAGCCGCTTTCTTACACTGTATTTCATCGGATGAAGAAGCTTGGAGAAAAAAGGAAAAGGTACGCACGGAAGAAGCATTTGAAATACCAAACGGCGAGGTCAAAACATTTGATGTTATTAAAGTACCTGTGTTTTTTGATGATGGCTCAAGAAAAGCTCTTATCACGATTGGACGAGATATCACTCAGCAAAAGCTTGCAGAAGCGCTTCTGATAAAAAAGGAAAAGCTTTCTGTAGTAGGCGAATTAGCTGCTGGAATTGCTCATGAAATTAGAAATCCGCTTACGAGTATTAAAGGGTTTGTTCAGCTCATGAAAGAAACAGACCGATCCGCAATAGGGTATGCTAACATCATGCTTGATGAGCTGGAACGAATTAATGGTATTGTCAGTGAAATGCTCCTTTTGTCAAAACCTGAAAGTGAACATTTTCGCGTGTTTTCTCTTACAGAAGCGGTTAAGTATGTAATGAGTTTAACTTCCCATGAAGCTTTATTGAAAAACATTGACTTCTTATACGATGAACAAACAAATAACGCTAGTGTGTATGGAAATAAAAATCACCTTATTCAAGTATTACTTAATGTTTTTAAAAACGCAATTGAAGCCATGGATAGGCCTGGAAATATTTACATTACGATCAAAACAGCGCAGGATAACCATATTTTTATAGAAGTTAGAGATGAAGGAGTAGGAATTTCTAAAGACCGTCTAGAACATATAGGAGAACCGTTTTTTACTTTAAAAGAAAAAGGAATGGGGCTTGGATTAACAATCAGCTCCAAAATTATTCATGATCATCACGGTACCCTGCAGATTGAGAGTGAGCAGAACAAAGGGACGATTGTTAAAATCCGACTGCCTCTGTATGTCAAAGATACGGTGGTTTTTGCAAGCAAATGAAATGTTGTAAACGAAAAGTAATGAAAACGTCATCCATTTCTTATTGCTAAACGCAGCCGTACATGATGTAATAAAAGAAACGAACATGTCAGGAAGGTAGCAAAATGAGACGTGCAGATCAAAAAATTATATTACCGTATACACCGGAAAATTTAAGAATGCTATTGCTTCAAGTATGTGACGGAGAAAATCCGTTTTCCCATCAGGATCTTACGTATTGGTGTGATAAATACACTCTCCATTATTATGAGTATGAAGCGGATGAAACGCAGTGGATGAATGATATGCAGCAGACAGATAATAGACAAGATCTAGCTAAATCCTATGCCATTGCTAAAGATATTGGCTGGCAGTGGTACTTTTATATGGCTAGAGGGACGACGCTGTCTGATATTCAATATGTCGAGCTTCACGAACTAGAATTACCCAGACATTTGTTTGTAAAATGGCTAAATGAATTATATGAAATGTAATCTTATATATGAATTGTAGTACATCCGGTGTGATGAAAAAAAGACTATCTCTGGTAACGGAGCAAAAGACCACTGAAGTACATACAAGCGTAAAATAGAAAGCTAAGGAAAATCCTTAGCTTTTTTGTTTTGTCAAAATTATTCAAAAAAACTGTCTTCAGGAAAAAACATAAAACCTAGTTGACTTATTGGTATTGTTATATTATAAGTAATAGAGACATAATTTATGGAAAAAATTACAGGGGGAACATCTATGAATAACTTATTAGTCATCCTAAACATCCTCATTATGCTCGCATTGCTTGCGGGGCTGTTTATGATGCAGAAAAAACATGTATCATTTTCAAAGCGTGTGTTTACAGCGCTTGGACTGGGGATTATTTTTGGCTTTGCTCTTCAGTGGGTGTATGGTCCGACTCATGAAGTAACGATGATGACTGCCGATTGGTTTAGCATTGTAGGAAGCGGATATGTTAAGTTTCTTCAAATGATTGTTATGCCGCTTGTATTTGTATCGATTGTAGCGGCATTCACTCGCTTAAAATTGACGAGCAATATTGGAAAGATTAGTAGTTTAATTATTGGGATTTTGCTTGTCACAACAGCGGTAGCAGCTGCAATTGGTATTTTCACAACAACGAGCTTTAATTTAGAATCTGTCCAAATCACAAAAGGGGAAGCGGAACTTCAGCGCGGAGAGGACTTAGAAAACAATTTATCTAGTTTAGAAGCAAAAACAATCCCGCAGCAAGTAGTAGAATTATTACCTGCTAACCCGTTTCTTGATTTAACAGGCGCACGTTCAACTTCCACGATTGGCGTTGTCATCTTTGCGGCATTTGTTGGAATTGCGTATTTAGGCGTGAAGCGTAAAAAGGCTGAGGAAGCGGCGTTGTTTTCAAAAATTATTGATACGCTTTATGCAATTGTAATGCGTGTAGTGACGCTAATTCTTCGTTTAACTCCTTATGGGGTACTTGCAATTATGACCAAAACAGTAGCAACGAGTGATATTGATGCAATTGTTAAACTGGGAAAGTTTGTTGTAGCATCATATGTCGCATTGGCAGCTATGTTTATTGTTCACTTAGTTATTCTAACAATCATCGGTGTAAATCCGATCACATATGTTAAGAAAGTATTTCCTGTATTGGCTTTTGCCTTTACTTCCCGTACAAGTGCTGGAGCATTACCTTTGAATGTTAATACACAAACAAGACAGTTAGGGGTTCCAGAAGGAATTGCGAATTTCGCAGGTTCATTTGGTCTTACAATTGGTCAAAACGGATGCGCTGGAATATATCCAGCTATGTTAGCCGTTATGATTGCACCAACGGTAGGTATTGATCCCTTAACGCCTTCATTTATTTTCACGTTGATTGCCATTGTAGCAATTAGTTCGTTTGGCGTAGCAGGCGTTGGCGGAGGAGCGACATTTGCGGCTTTACTTGTATTATCTTCTATGAATTTGCCCGTAGCGCTAGCAGGCTTATTAATTTCAGTAGAGCCATTGATTGATATGGGGCGTACGGCGCTTAATGTAAGTGGAAGCATGACAGCCGGAGTCGTCACTAGTAAATTAACAAAAGAGCTAGATACAAACGTATACAACGATCAAACCATCTCACCTGAAACAGCAGAAGTGTAAAAGAGATACGTCATCCATAGTTAACATTGTTAACTATGGATTTTTTTTCTTTATCCACATAAAATAGGAAAAAATACTTATGATAACGCTTTCAAAAAAGGTTATAGTGAAAAATGTGTACGTATTTTATTTTATGGGAGGGTTTTCATTGAAATGTAGTTGGACTAAATATGCAATGGTACTGACGGCTTTACTCTTACTAGTAAGCTCTTTTTTTAGCCCATTTATGCAATCGTTTGCATCTGCGGCAGACTCAACAAAAATCACGATTCACTATCAGCCTGCTCCAAATGATACAAAGGAATGGGGGTTATGGATTTTTCCTGAAGGAGGAGAAGGGAAGCCTTACACATTTACAGGGGAAGATCAATTTGGAAAAGTAGCGGAAGTTGAATTACCCGGTACTTATGACAAAGTAGGTTTTATTGTTCGAACAGAGTCGTGGGAAAAAGATGGAGGAGACCGCTTCGTTTCAGTGGAGAACGGTGAAGGAGAAGTATGGGTGAAAAGTGGAGATGAACATACATATACGTCTCCTCCTGACGGTGAATACCGAGATTTACCGAAGTTTGATAAAGTAAACGTTACCTTAAATTATCATCGGTACGACGGAGATTACAGCGGGTGGAACATTTGGACATGGCCAGGTGATGAAAAAGAAGGCAGGCAAATCGAATTTACGGAAGACACGAATTTTGGGAAGAGAGCGACTTACGTCATTAACAGTGGAAGCGGTAATTTATTTGACAAAATTGGTTTTATTGTACGCCATTCTACTAGTGACAGCGATTGGGAAAATAAAGACGGAGGAGACCGCTTTATTACCAAGGTTGGTAAAGATGGGAATGTAGAAGTATGGATTGTTCAAGGACAAAATCGGATTTACTATGATAGAGCTGGAGTAGATATCACTCGGAAAATCACGAAAGCGACGATGGATACATTTAATCAAATCACCTTAGAAACAAACGTGCCGTTTGACTCTTCTAAGAGCTTAGGAGACATTGAAATTGACGGAGCTCAAATTGAGAAAGTGATACCTTATAAAGAGGGAGAAGACGCTGCTACTACTAAAGTTAAAATCATAACAAAACAGCCTTTGGACGTTACAAAAACGTATAAAGTTAAGCAAAAAGGCTACGGCTCAGCTGATGTAGTTAATGGAAATGTCGTTCGCACGAAAGAATTTGACGAAAAGTATGCATATAGCGGAAATGATTTAGGAAACACGTATTCTAAGAAACAAACAAATTTTCGCGTATGGGCTCCAACCGCAAGCGAAGCAAAGCTAGTGACTTATTCGTCATGGAACTCCAAAGCTGTAAAAGAAAATTCTATGACTAAAAGTGAAAAAGGAACCTGGAAAGCGGAGTTAAAAGGAAATCAAGATGAACTAATTTATACGTACCAAGTAAAAATTGGGAACAGCTGGAGCGAAGCGGTTGATCCATATGTACGAGCAACAACGGTGAATGGAGATCGCGGAGTTGTCGTAAATTTGGCTAAGACAAATCCGAGAAAGTGGAGTGCAAATAAGCCGAAATTTAAAAATCCAGAAGATGCGATTATCTATGAACTTCACGTACGAGATTTATCGTCTCAAAAAGAGAGCGGTATCAAAAATAAAGGAAAATATTTAGGCGTAGCGGAGTGGAATACGAAAGGACCAAATGGAGTAAAAACAGGACTCAGTCATATTAAAGATTTAGGTGTGACGCACGTTCAGTTCCTGCCTATTTACGATTATCGTACGGTGGATGAAACAAAATTAAACGAGCCGCAGTTTAACTGGGGATATGATCCAAAAAATTACAACGTCCCAGAAGGTTCCTATTCAACAAACCCATATAATCCTAAGACGAGAATTATTGAGCTTAAACAAATGATTCAAACGCTTCATGACAAGCAGCTTCGTATGGTAATGGACGTTGTCTATAATCATGTGTATGCAGTGAGTGAGCATAGCTTTGATAAACTAGTTCCAGGCTACTACTTCCGTTATAAAGAAGATGGAACTTTATCAAACGGAACAGGTGTTGGAAACGACACGGCGTCTGAACGGAAGATGGTTCGGAAGTTTATTGTAGATTCCGTTGCTTATTGGGCAAAAGAGTACCACATTGATGGGTTTCGATTTGATTTAATGGGGATTCACGATACAAAGACAATGAATGAAGTGAGAAAGAAGTTAGATGAAATTGACCCTTCCATTATCGTCTTAGGAGAGGGCTGGGATCTAGGAACCGAGCTTGATGCTAAGCTAAAAGCTAATCAGAAAAACGCTCAGGATATGAAGCGCATCGCTCACTTCAATGATGGTATGCGAGATGGTCTTAAAGGCAGCGTGTTTTTTGATCGTGAAAACGGATTTGTTAATGGAAAACAGGGTCAAGAAAAGCTCATACAGCAAAGTATAGCAGCGGGAATTGATTATGATCGTTCAACTGCCACGTATGAAGACCCGGATCAAGTTGTGACGTATGTAGAAGCACACGATAACCATACGTTATGGGATAAGCTTCAGCTGACGAACCCTGCTGACACCGAGCAAACGAGAAAGCAGATGCATAAGCTTGCTTCTTCTATTATTTTAACATCTCAAGGAATGAACTTTATACATGCAGGTCAAGAGTTTATGAGAACAAAAGGCGGAGATCATAATAGCTATCAGTCACCCGATTCTGTCAATCAGCTAGATTGGAAGCGTCGAGCAGCTTTCAGCCAAGAAGTAGATTACATGAAGGGACTTATTGCGCTTCGAAAGCAATATTCCTCATTTAGAATGACGAGTGCACAGGCTATTCATCAAAACTTACGCTTTGTTGATGCACCAGCAAACGTAGTAGGCTATACGTTAAATGCTAAAGCCAATAAAGATAAAGCAAACGAAATAATGGTGATTCATAATGCAAATAAACAAGCTCAAACGGTTCATCTACCTTCTAACAGAACGTGGAGATTACTTGTTGACGGCGAGCAGGCAGGAACAAAAACGCTCCGTACGGTGAAAGGAAATACAGTAAACGTTTCGCCTCTTTCGACATTTGTGCTAGTAAGATAAATTTTAGATAACTAGAATATGTGTAGAAAAATTCAGAATATTGTATGCGAAATTGTTGATTTTACTAGATAACATGGTAAAATATTCATTGATAGCGTTTTCAAAATTCGTGGGGAGGTATGTATTTGATGCAAAATCTTGGAGCGAAAAAAGTTGAAATGAGTCCGAAAGTAGTGGAGTTTTTAAAAGGAGTTAAACAGCTATACATTAACGGCGAATGGGTAGACTCTGTTTCAGGAAAAACGTTTGAAACAGTAAATCCAGCAACGGGTGAAAAGTTGGCAGATGTAGCTGAAGCAAATCCAGAGGATATTGATCGTGCCGTCAGAGCGGCTAGAGAAGCCTTTGATCATGGACCTTGGACAAAGATGTCAGCAGCTGAAAGAAGTCGACTTATTTATAAATTAGCTGATTTAATGGAAACACATCAATTGGAGCTTGCGCAGCTTGAAACGCTTGATAACGGAAAACCAATTCGTGAAACATCAAATGCAGACATTCCATTAGCAATTGAACATTTCCGCTACTTTGCTGGGTGGTCAACTAAAATGGTTGGACAAACTATTCCTGTGCAAGGAGCGTATTTTAACTATACAAGATATGAACCAGTAGGAGTTGTTGGCCAAATTATTCCGTGGAACTTCCCGCTTTTAATGGCCGCTTGGAAGCTCGGAGCTGCTTTGGCAACTGGATGTACAATTGTGCTTAAACCAGCAGAGCAAACGCCGCTTTCTGCACTTTACTTGGCTCGACTAGCCGATGAAGCAGGGTTTCCAAAAGGCGTGCTAAACATTGTGCCAGGCTACGGGAAAACAGCAGGTGAACCGCTCGTTCATCATGATCTTGTCGATAAAATTGCTTTTACAGGGTCTACTGCTGTCGGAAAAGCAATTATGAAGCAAGCTAGCGACTCCTTAAAACGTGTGACGTTAGAGCTTGGAGGTAAATCACCAAACATTATCCTCCCGGATGCAGACTTAACAAAAGCAGTTCCTGGTGCGCTTTCAGGTATTATGTTTAATCAAGGACAAGTATGTTGTGCTGGGAGTCGTCTGTATGTCCAAAAAAGCTTATATGATAATGTCGTAGCTGATTTAGTTTCTCAAACGAAATCTATTAAACAAGGAAATGGATTAGCAGATGAGACGACAATGGGTCCGCTTGTATCTGCGCAGCAGCAAAAACGAGTGAAAACCTATATTGATAAAGGAATTGAAGAAGGAGCGGAAGTACTCGCAGGAGGAAACATTCCATTTGATCAAGGCTATTTCGTAGAACCGACTATCTTTGCAGATGTCGATCATTCAATGACGATTGCTCGTGAAGAAATCTTCGGTCCGGTTGTAGCTGCTATGCCGTTTGACGATCTCGATGATTTAATTGCCAAAGCAAATGATACAGCATATGGTCTAGCAGCGGGCGTCTGGACACAGGATTTAAAGAAAGCACACTATATTGCTCATGGTATTAAAGCAGGTACAGTTTGGGTGAACTGTTACAACGTATTTGATGCAGCAAGCCCGTTTGGAGGCTATAAACAGTCGGGAATTGGTCGTGAAATGGGAAGCTATGCGCTTGATAACTACACTGAAGTGAAAAGCGTATGGATCAATATGGAATAATAAGTAAGAATTTTTGTGAAAATCAATAGCATATCTTTGTGTGAAAAAGAGTAGTCTTTAGTGGACTACTCTTTTATTTGTTTAAGTCCCGCATTTTTAGAAAAGGAGTGATAACATTGCCGGTTATACAGGGCCCCTCGTCGTATAAGCTTACCGGTCACCTGCAAAAGTTTAGAGAGAACCCCCTGGGTTTTTTGGAAAACTTGACTCAGTATGGAGAAATTGCAACATTTAGAGTTGCGCACAAACGCTTTTATGTAACGAGAGACCCTCAACTTATTAAAGATGTAGTCATTACAAACAGCAAGGCGTTTCAAAAAATTAAACTAACGCATATGTTTAAAACGCTGCTAGGCGAAGAAATGTTATGGACAGATGAAGCATTATATATGAGCCCCATTCAACCCTCACAACTAAAACAACATCTAACTTATAATAAGGAAGCAATCGCAAAAATAATTGAAAAGCATACGGAAACGTGGGAAGAAGGGCAGCTTCGAACGATAGTAAAAGACATAAGACAGATAGTCGTAGCTGTACTCCTTCAACTTGTATTTGGCATTTCGATTGAGGAGAAAGATAAAATTCACTATGTTCAAGCGCTTATGAGAAAAAAAGAAAAGTTAGGCAAAATTTATATTCGTCTACCTTTGCACCAGCCTGACTCAGATGAGCAGCTAGAACAACTCCTTTTTGAACGCGTTCAAATGCGTGTTCAAAACAAAACCGAAGGAAATGATTTACTGCAGTATATATTGAATTCTTACGGAGAAGACAGCGATGAAAGAGAAATATACGAACAGCTAAATTCTATATTCCTTTCGATGTATGAAATGATTACGCACGTATGCAGCTGGTCTATTCATTTACTGTCTCAAAATACTAGGGAGCACCTTCAGCTGCATAAAGAAATTCAAGCCTATGCTAGCGGCGAATCACTTTCAACCAAAAATCTGACCTATATGCGCAAAATAATTGCTGAAAGCATGAGATTGTATCCGCCTCTTTGGCTATTTGGGCGTCAAGCACGTGAAGATATACAAATAGATGGCTACAGTATTAAAAAAGGGGAGATTATGTTAATTAGCCCTTATATGATGCATCGCCATGAAGATTATTTTTTAGAGCCAAGTGAATTTTTACCTGACCGTTTTGAAAAAGGAGGGTCCATTGATGTCCCAAGCTATATGTATATGCCACTTGGGATTGAGCATCAAGCGGAAAGGGGCATGGACTATATCACTGAAATAGTCACCATTTTTCTGTCAGAAATGACAAAGCGCTTTTTATTTCAGCTGACTAAGCCCGAATCTATTGCTCCGATGGCGGGCGTAATGCTGAATATGAAAGAAGAACTGAAGGTGAATGTTCACAAAGTTCACGCGCAGTCTTGAATGAACGGGAATACTTTCCCTCTTTATATCAGGCTGTCAATTTATTGACACATCCTGCATTGAGATTTATCATAGGGTAATATTTGATAGAGATTACTGAAGGATTTTTAGAGGGGACTATGGATAAAACAATTAAACAGTTGGTGTCGCTAGTTGAAACATCATTACTAACGCAAGTTACGATTCAAAGTGAAAGTGACTATGATCCAGTTGAAGTTACGAACAAAACAAAAGAGTGGGTACTTATTGGTAAAGGAAACTATG
>Ga0268254_10000366_pt1 | contig 29818 bp, 29 predicted proteins | sample AgamicOrSfrz_FD_200251 | JGI IMG/M metagenome (GOLD analysis project Ga0268254, IMG submission 200251) | Agave microbial communities from Guanajuato, Mexico - Or.Sf.rz (v2) (version 3) | ecosystem: Host-associated > Plants > Phyllosphere > Phylloplane/Leaf | place: Guanajuato, Mexico...
TGTCGCTTTCGAGCGTTCTTTGCAAGGTACGGGTGCGAGCCGCCGCCTGCGTAACTCGGGCAAGACCCCGGGCATCGTATATGGCGCTGGTGCTGAAACGCAATTGGTCGAACTGGACCACAACGCACTGTGGCACGCGCTGAAGAAAGAAGTTTTCCACTCGTCGATTCTCGATCTGGAAATCGGCGGCAAGTCGCAACAGGTTCTGCTGCGCGACGTGCAATACCATCCGTTCCGTCAGCTCGTGCTGCACGTGGACTTCCAGCGCGTCGACGCAACGAAGAAGCTGCACACCAAGGTGCCGCTGCACTTCATGAACCAGGAAACCAACCCGGCAGTGAAGCTGTCGAGCGCGGTGATCTCGCACGTCGTGAATGAACTGGAAATCGAGTGCCTGCCGTCGGCACTGCCGGAATTCATCGAAGTCGACCTGGCCAAGATCGAAGCCGGTCAATCGGTCCACGCCAAGGACATCCCGCTGCCCGCAGGCGTGTCGCTGGTTGCTCACGTCGAAGCTGAAAACCCGGTCGTCGCTTCGGCAACGATCCCGGCTGGCGCAGTGTCGGAAAGCGACGCTGCTGCCGCTGAAGGCGAAACGCCGGCTGCTTGAGCGCCCTTCGCGCACTGAGCAAGCAACTCTCTCGATCCGTCTGCATCAGACGGTCGACGTGACCCGCCGAGGTTCGCCCCGGCGGGTTTTTTTTCGGTTTTTTCGGCTCGGCCGTCGCCGGTTTCCGGGCCAGGTGGACCCACGCAATCATGATCAAGCTGATCGTCGGGCTCGGCAATCCGGGCGCCGAATACACCGCGACGCGCCACAACGCCGGCTTCTGGCTGGTGGACCAGCTGGCGCGCGAAGCAGGCACGACGCTGCGCGACGAGCGGCGCTTCCACGGCTTTTACGCGAAAGCACGACTGCACGGTGAAGAAGTGCATCTGCTCGAGCCGCAGACCTATATGAACCGCTCAGGCCAGTCGGTTGTCGCGCTTGCGCAATTCTTCAAGATTCTTCCCGACGAAATTCTTGTCGCGCACGACGAACTCGACATGCCGCCCGGCAGTGTGAAGCTGAAGCTTGGCGGCGGCAGCGGCGGTCATAATGGCTTGAAGGACATCACCGCGCATCTGTCGTCCCAGCAGTATTGGCGGCTGCGCATCGGCATCGGGCACCCGCGCGAGCTGATTCCGGAGAGCGCACGGGCAGGCGCGAAGCCCGACGTCGCCAACTACGTGCTCAAGCCACCGCGCCGCGAAGAGCAGGACGTGATCGACGCCGCCGTCGAGCGGGCGCTCGCCGTCATGCCGCAGATCATCAAAGGCGAGCTGGAACGCGCGATGATGCAACTGCATCGCAATTCGTAACCGGCGTTAGCGGGCGCGGCCCGGCCGCATTGCGCCAGGGCCGCACCGGCCGCCCGCCACCACCGCGCCCCGGCAGCATCTGAGCACATTGATTCGCGACCGGACGTCCAGTCGACCGCCTTGCATGGAGAAACCTTTGAGCCGATATTGGAGCGACATCGTTCACCGTCTGACGCCGTATGTGCCGGGCGAGCAGCCCGCGCTCGCCAATCCGGTGAAGCTGAACACCAATGAGAATCCGTACCCGCCATCGCCGCGCGTACTGGAGGCAATTCGCGAAGAGCTGGGTTCGGCCGGCGAATCGTTGCGTCGTTACCCCGACCCGACCGCACGGAAACTGCGCGAAACCGTGGCTGCGTACCACGGCATCCGCGCCGACCAGGTTTTCGCCGGCAACGGCTCGGACGAGGTTCTCGCCCTCACCTTCCAGGCCTTGTTGAAGCACGACAAGCCCTTGCTGTTCCCTGACATCACGTACAGCTTTTACCCTACGTACGCGCGGCTTTTCGACGTTGAGTATAGGACGATTCCGCTCGACGACGCCTTCGCCATCAATGTCGACGACTACGCCGTGGCCAACGGCGGCATCCTGTTTCCGAACCCGAACGCCCCGACTGGACGCGCGCTGCCGCTAGCGGATATTGAGCGCCTGCTGCAGAAGAACGCCGATTCGGCCGTCGTGATCGACGAGGCGTATGTAGATTTCGGCGCGCAGTCGGCTGTCACGCTGATCGACCGTTACCCCAACCTGCTCGTGGTGCAGACAGTGTCCAAGTCGCGCTCGCTCGCGGGAATGCGCGTCGGCTTCGCGCTCGGCAATGCCGAATTGATCGACGCGCTCAATCGGGTAAAAGACAGCTTTAATTCATATCCGCTGGACCGCCTCGCGCAGGTTGCCGCGTGTGCAGCTTACGAAGACGACGAATGGTTTCGCGACACGTGCTCGAAAGTGATTGCGAGCCGCGAACGGCTGGCTGCGGGCCTGGCTGAACTGGGCTTTGAAGTTGTGCCGTCGGCGGCGAACCTGCTGTTCGCCCGCCACAAGGTGCACGACGCAACGACGCTGCTATCGCGGCTGCGCGAAAGGGAGATTTTTGTGCGCCACTTCAAGGCGCCGAGAATCGACCAGCACTTGCGCATCTCGGTGGGAACCGACGCGGAGTGCGACGTGCTGCTCGACGCATTGCGCACTATCCTGAACGCCTAGCCGGCTAATCGCCTGATTATAACCGGCCCCAAAAAAACGGCGAGGCCCGTGCCTCGCCGTTTTCTCTTTCCGTCTTCTATTTTGAGGACGAGCCCAGCTTCAAGCGCTCTTTGCCGCCTGCAGTGCGTGATACTTCGCCATCAAGCCTTCCGGCGTTTCCAGATGCTCGGGATCCCGCGGTATGCACTCGACCGGGCACACCTGAATGCACTGCGGCTCGTCAAAATGCCCGACGCACTCGGTGCACTTCTTGGGGTCGATCACGTAGATTTCCGGGCCCATCGAAATCGCGTCGTTCGGGCACTCGGGCTCGCACACGTCGCAATTGATGCACTCGTCGGTAATCATCAAAGCCATACTTCTCTCACTTCGTACTGGCCAAGGCCAGCTTCGTTCCGTCAAACCGACAGTTTACGCCGGTTACGGCTGCGCCGCCGGAGCGCCGTTATTGGAGTCCAATGCTGCAACCTTTTCCTTCAGCCATTTTTCGACCGACGGGAACACGAACTTGCTCACGTCGCCGCCCAATTGCGCGATCTCGCGGACAATCGTGCCCGAGATGAACTGATACTGGTCGGACGGCGTCATGAACATGGTTTCCACGTCCGGCAGCAGATAGCGGTTCATGCCGGCCATCTGGAACTCATACTCGAAGTCGGACACCGCGCGCAGGCCGCGCACGATCACGCGCGCGTTATTGCTGCGGACGAAATCCTTCAGCAGCCCCTTGAAGCTCATGACCTGCACGTTCGGGTAATGGCCCAGCACTTCATGGGCGATATCGAGACGCTCTTTCAGCGTGAAAAACGGCTTCTTGTTGCGGCTGTCGGCAACGCCGACCACCAGCGTGTCGAAGATGCTCGACGCGCGCCGAACGAGGTCTTCGTGACCGCGTGTCAGCGGATCGAACGTGCCCGGGTACACGGCGACTACCATGAGATTTCTCCTCTCTTCAGACAGATGGGCACGTCAAAGCGTCCACGCGACGCATTTGGCACCGGCCGCGCGCGTGACGTCAAACCGTCCGGCGCTACTTATGGAAGGCGCATTATTCCTCATTTTCGCGTTGCAGCAAATGGAAGTGAACAGCGCCGGCTTTCCCTTCCCGCACAATTTTCCACCCGGCGAGCGCTTCGTTCGCGCCGGGCTCAAGGGCCACACCGGCCTCCACGTAAAGGAAGCCGTCTTCACTGACGAGCGGCGCGGCCAGCGCGAGCGCCTTGTCGAGCAGATCGTCGCCAAAAGGCGGGTCGAGGAACACCACATCGAACGAAGCGGGCGGCAGGCTCGCCGCGAGCCGCAAAGCGTCGGCCTCGGCAATCTCAATCATGCGTGCAGACAGCCGTTGCTGGTTCGCCCGCAATTGGGCGGCCGCGCGTGCGTTGCGCTCGACCATCAGCACGCGCGCGGCGCCACGCGAGGCCGCCTCGAAACCTAGCGCGCCGCTGCCGGCGAACAGGTCGAGGCAACGCTCGCCGTCCAGACGCTGCCCCAGCCAGTTGAACAGCGTTTCGCGGACCCGGTCCGGCGTGGGACGGAGTCCCTCCAGGTCGAGCACAGGTAAGGGCGTGCGTTTCCAGTCGCCGCCGATAATGCGGATGGCGTGCGGTTTGCCGCCTTTGGGCGAAGCGCCGTGGGCGCGTGAAGGTGCTGAACGGGGCATGCAGAATCGATTACGTTGGTGGAGGTGCCCGCCCACATTCACACAAAGGCAAAGCGAGCACACTGGAGCGCCAACGTTACCACAGGGGCGCCACGCGTCCAGCCTGGCCGTTCGGCCGATACGACGCGCGACGGCGCGCCTGATAAAATGTGCGGCTTCCAGCGTCCTGCATTCCCATTGCAACGCTGCCTGCCGCTCCCGCCGGCGCCGTGCCGGCCGCGCGCATTGGCCCGCACTCTCACCACGCCAGACCATGTTCAGCTTTTTCAAACGATTCAAGGGTTCGAAAGAGTCCGAAAACGCGTCAGACGAATCGCAAAGCGCACCCGAGGCGCTAGTCGACGACCTCGCGCCGCAAGCCCCGGCAGCGCCGTCGGCTGACGCTGCACCGCCGTTTGCACCGCCGTTTGCCCCAGAAACTCAGCCCGACACCCAGCCACAAACGCCACCACAAGCGCAGCCTGCTTCGCAGCCCGAAGCGGTTTTCGAGGAATCGTCGCTCGAAACCGTAGAAATCGTGCCACCGCCGGTTCAGGACGCGAGCGCGAAGCGCTCGTGGCTGACTCGACTGAAAACCGGCTTGTCGAAGACCAGTTCGAGCCTCACGGGCATTTTCGTCGGCACGAAGATCGACGAAGAGCTGTATGAAGAGCTCGAGACCGCGCTGCTCATGTCGGACGCAGGCGTCGACGCCACCGAATTCCTGCTCGAGGCGCTGCGCGAGAAAGTGCGGGCCGAGCGTCTCACAGAGCCGCAACAGGTCAAGGCTGCGCTGCGCGCGCTGCTGGTCGATCTGCTGAAACCGCTCGAAAAATCGCTGATGCTCGGGCGCGCCAAGCCGCTCGTTATGATGATCGCGGGCGTCAACGGCGCGGGCAAGACCACCAGCATCGGCAAGCTCGCCAAACATCTGCAGAGTTTCAACCAGTCTGTGCTGCTGGCGGCAGGCGACACGTTCCGCGCGGCCGCGCGCGAGCAACTGGCCATCTGGGGTCAGCGCAACAACGTGACGGTAGTGGCGCAGGAAAGCGGCGACCCGGCCGCGGTGATTTTCGACGCGGTCGGCGCCGCGCGGGCGCGCAAGATCGACGTGATGATGGCCGACACCGCCGGCCGCCTGCCCACCCAGCTGCATCTGATGGAAGAGTTGCGCAAGGTCAAGCGTGTGATCGGCAAGGCGCAGGACGGCGCGCCGCACGAAGTGCTGCTCGTGATCGACGCCAATACCGGGCAGAACGCGCTCGCGCAGGTCAAGGCTTTCGACGACGCGCTCGGACTCACCGGCCTCATCGTCACCAAGCTCGACGGCACAGCGAAGGGCGGCATTCTCGCGGCTATCGCACGACAACGGCCGATTCCGGTGTACTTCATCGGCGTGGGCGAAAAGGTGGAAGATCTGCAGCCCTTCAGCGCCGAAGAGTTTTCGGACGCGCTGCTCGGCGGCTGAGCGCTCGTTCAACGGCCGCTCAGGAGAGTGCCCCTTCAGGCGAGCATTCAGCGAACAAAAAGGGCACTCCGCGGAGTGCCCTTTTTTCCTTCACCGCATGCACCGCCGCGGCTTCATTCCGCGTCCGGCTGCGCACCCGGCGCCGCGCGCGTGAACGCGTCGATCTGCATGGCGTGGTCGTAGATGCGCTGAATCGTCGGAAACCTCGCCGTGTCGACCTTGAAGCGCTGCGCGTTGAACACCTGGGGAATCAGGCACGCGTCGGCGAGCGTGGGCGTGTCGCCAAAACACAGCTTGCCGGTTCGCGACTCGCCTGCGAGGTGCGCCTCCAGCGTCGTAAATCCAGCCTCCACCCAATGCCGGTACCACGCGTCTTTCGCATCGTCGTCCACACGCAGCGTGTGTTTCAGATACTTCAGCACGCGCAGATTGTTCAGCGGATGAATCTCACACGCCACCTGTAAAGCCACCGAGCGCACATAAGCCCGGTCGGCCGGCGCCTTGGGCAAAAGCGGCGGCTCAGGGTGCGTTTCCTCCAGATACTCGATGATCGCGAGCGACTGCGGCACCAGGTCGTGGCCGTCAACCAGAGTCGGCACGACGCCGTCCGGATTGATCTTGCGGTATTCCGGCTTCAGTTGCTCGCCGCCATCACGCACGAGGTGCACAGGCAGGTACTCATACGGCAGTTTCTTCACATTCAGCGCGATGCGCACCCGATACGACGCCGAACTGCGGAAATAGCTGTAGAGCTTCATTTGTTTGTCTCCTCCCCAAAAACGCGTCACACGACGCGCACGCTCAACTCGCCGAGCCCGTCCACGCCGCCTTTCATCAGATCGCCTTGCACCACCGCGCCGACGCCTTCCGGCGTGCCGGTGAAAATCAGATCGCCGGGTTGCAGTTCGAACAGCGTCGACAGGTAGGCAATGGTCTCGGCCACCGACCAGATGAGCTGCGACACATCCGAGCGCTGCTTGTCCTCACCGTTGACGGACAGCCAGATCGCGCCTTGTCCCACGTGGCCGACTGTCGAGACCGGATGAATCGGCCCGAGCGGCGCCGAATGATCGAAGCCCTTCGCGGTATCCCACGGACGCCCCAGTTTCTTCGCCTCCGCCTGCAGGTCGCGGCGCGTCATATCGAGGCCCAGCGCGTAGCCATACACGTGGTCGAGCGCCCGCTCAGCCGGAATGTTTTTGCCGCTTTTGCCGATTGCCGCGACCAGCTCCATTTCGAAGTGAACGTTTTTCGACAGCGACGGGTACGGGAATTCGCCGGTCTCGCCGGGCGCCACATACAGAACGGCATCTGCGGGCTTGCTGAAGAAAAACGGCGGCTCACGGTCCGGATCGTGCCCCATCTCACGGGCATGCGCCTCGTAATTGCGGCCGACGCAATAAATGCGGCGCACAGGGAACTGTTCGCTGGACCCCACCACCGGCACCGCAACGACTGGTGCGGGCGCAAATACGTAACTCATCCGGTTCTCCGTTTCTGGTTGGAAATGAGCCGCGGCGCGGCGCTAAACAGCGAGTGTAACGCGCGAGTCAACGCGGCGCGCGCCAGCCCAGCAGGGCTTCGAGACAGCGGCGCGGCGCCGCCGGCGTCTCGCCGGACGGCCATAGATGCGATACTCACACCAGACAACGTCCCTTGAATACCGTGGCGGCCGGCTCGAGAGCGGCACGCCAGCACGTCAATTGCACTCATGACAGATTCCGCCGACACCGCCAACCCGTTCCCCTGCGCCCGCTTCATCAAGGAAATCGGCCGTGGGCCCAACGGCGCCCGCGCGCTCACCGCCGAGGACACGCGCGCCCTTTACACCGCCATGCTCGACGGCCGCGTCGACGACCTGGAGCTTGGCGCGATCCTCCTTGCGTACCGAGTGAAAGGCGAAACCGCCGACGAGCTCGCCGCGATGCTGGCGGGCGCTCACGCGTCGTTCGAACCGGTTCATCAGCCGCCGGGCGAGTTCCGGCCGGTCTCCATTCCGAGCTATAACGGCGCGCGCAAGCAGCCAAACCTCGTGCCGCTGCTCGCGCTGCTGCTCGCGCGCGAGGGCGTGCCGGTTCTCGTGCACGGCGTCACCGAAGATCCCGGCCGCGTGACAAGCGCGGAAATCTTCACGCATTTGCGGATTCCGCACGCGGCTTCGCGTGACGATATTGAAGACGGCCTCGCCGAGCGCCGCGTGGCGTTCGCGTCTATTGAGGTTCTTGCGCCCAGGCTCGCGCGCCTGCTCGCGCTGCGCCGGCGCATGGGCGTGCGCAATTCGACGCATACGCTCGTGAAAATCCTCCAGCCGTTCACGCCCGCGGGACTGCGGCTCGTCAACTACACGCATCCGCCGTATCGGGACAGCCTCACGCAGCTCTTCAGCACGCATCCGGATGCCGCGGCGGGCGGCGCCCTGCTCGCACGCGGCACGGAAGGCGAAGCGGTGGCGGACACGCGGCGCCAGGTGCAGGTCGACTGGCTGCACGACGGTATTTGCGAGACGCGCGTGCCGCATGAGCGTTCTTCGCGCGACGCACCCGAAGTCGAGTTACCCGAAGCGCGCGACGCCGCGACCACCGCGGCCTGGATCGGCGCAGTGCTGCGCGGCGAGGCACCCGTGCCGGGCGCGATTGCGCGGCAGGTCGAGGTGATCGTGGATGTGGCCAGAACCTCGGCGTAAGCTCATTCGATCGCGCAACGTGTCGCCTGCCACGCAATGAGGCGCCACTGACCGTCTTCCTGCGTGTGGATCGCCGTGTAGGCAATGGGGAAAAGCAGCGCGCCGTTGTTCGCTTCCATCTCGATCAGCGCGCGGCCGGTCACCACGCAGGTCTCCCGCCCAACCGGCAGCACGTCTTGCGACTGCACTTCGATCTGCCGGTAGCGGCGGCGCCCCGCGGTAATGCCGTCGATGAACTGCCGCTTCGTTTCGCGCTTGCCGTTCGTGTGCACGTAGCTCACGTTGTCTGCGAGCAGCGCGTCGAGCGACTGCCCGTCGCCGTCGACCATGGCGCGGAAGCGTTCCCTCTCCAGCCCGCGAATCGCCTCGATTGTCTTTGCCGCCATCGCTCAGCCCCTTGTACCGGTGAGCCGAAGGCGGCCACGGTCAGAAGTTATATTGCAGATATAGCTGGTGGAAATTTATACCAGGATTCGGCTCTTTGATACCGCCATTCGACACATGCTGGAAGCGGTACCCGGCCTGATACTGCTGATGGCCGCCGAACTGCACGCCGACGCCCGCCATATCGGCAAACTGGAACGCCGTGGACAGCGTAAAGGTAGAAGAAATTCTGGGACTCGACAGCAGACGCACGCCGGCGCCCGCCTCGACGAACGGCCTGATCGATCCCGAACCTTTGATGAAGCGAATGATAGGCGTCACACCGATCTCGCCGATGTTCTCGTGCACATTGCCTTCGTTTGTATGCCACCAGGCCAGGTGCGCCTCGCCGATCAGCGCGAAGTGCCAGTCGCCGATCTGCCACCAGGTGAGGTTCGGGTCCCACACGATGCCAAGGTCCAGCTTCTTGACGTGATGATCGCCAAGGCCGCCGGCGACCTGGAATCCAAACTGATCGGCCGCCGCAGCGGCAGACAGGCCAAGCAGCAAGGCCGCGCAGCCACTTTTTAGAGCCAGACCACGCAAGCGTTTCTTTTTGTTGTTCATCTGACACCCGAGCTCAGCAAAGGTTGAACGTTCTGTAACACTCTTGCTTATTCTAAAGACAATCGGAACTCGGTGGATCATCTTAAGAAACTTAAATTTTTGCAATTACTCACGCTAAAAACTGAAAAAATCGGTCGAAAGTGAGATTGAAGGCGCTTTGTCAGGTAATTTGTACGGCGTCTGCAAGCCGCAGCAGAGGGGCGTATGATGGCTATTGAAACGCGCAGTTTGATAGGAATTTATGGAACTTTGATGTCCCTACGGCCTCTAAGTATTAGCACTCGGAAAACGAGAGTGCTAACATCCAACGCTGGAGTCGTTACCTGAACAAGCTTTTGCCTGATTCCAAAGGAGTTTTTCACGTGAGCCATGCATTGACCCTTCCGAGTACTCTGAGCCCGTCGTCGGCTAAGGCCGCTCCGGCAGGTGCGCTGGCGCTCTCGCATTCCTCCCTGCTGCCCGGTCAACTGGGCAATATCGACGCCTACATCCAGGCCGTAAACCGGATTCCGATGCTGACGCCCGCGGAAGAACGCCAGTTCGCCACCGAATTCCGCGAGCACGACAACCTGGAGGCCGCGCGCCGCCTGGTGCTGTCGCACCTGCGGCTGGTCGTTTCGATCGCACGCAACTACCTGGGCTATGGTCTGCCGCACGCCGACCTGATCCAGGAAGGCAATATCGGCTTGATGAAGGCCGTAAAGCGCTTCGATCCCGAACAGAACGTGCGCCTCGTCTCGTACGCCATGCACTGGATCAAGGCTGAGATTCACGAATACATCTTGCGCAACTGGCGCATGGTGAAGGTCGCCACGACCAAGGCGCAGCGCAAGCTGTTCTTCAACCTGCGCAGCCACAAGCAAGGTCTGGGCGCTTTCACGCCGGACGAGATCGACGGTCTCGCCAAGGAACTGAACGTCAAGCGCGAAGAAGTTGCGGAAATGGAAACGCGCCTGTCGGGCGGCGATATTGCGCTGGAAGGCCAGGTTGAAGACGGCGAAGAGTCGTATGCGCCGATCGCGTATCTCGCGGACTCGCACAGCGAGCCCACCGCCGTGCTGGCTTCGCGCCAGCGCGACAAACTGCAGAGCGACGGTATCGCGACGGCACTGGAGGCGTTGGACGCCCGCAGCCGCCGCATCATCGAAGCTCGCTGGCTGAAGGTGGAGGACGACGGTTCGGGCGGCTCGACGCTGCACGAGCTGGCCGACGAGTTCGGCGTGTCGGCGGAGCGTATCCGCCAGATCGAAGCCAGCGCCATGAAGAAGATGCGCGGCGCGCTGAGCGAGTACGCGTAACGCTCGCCGGCGGTTTATCGGCTGTGCCGCAGAAGGCTCGCGCGGCCTGGCCGGAACAAGCGCCGTGTAAGTCGTAAAGCCCTGCCGTCTTGCGACGGCAGGGCTTTTTTGTTTGTTGCGGCTGGGCGGCGTGCAGGGTTTCCTTCGCCAGAGCGATAGCCGGGGCGTTAGCCCTTGGCCTTGGCCTTAGCCTTAGCCTTAGCCTTAGCCGCAGCCTCCGCCTCCTCCCCAACCGCACCCGCAGCGCGGCGGCATGCCCTAAACCAGCCGCCGCACCATCAGCATCTCACGCCGGCAAAGGCGCCGCGCCCCCGCTTGCCGGCATGCGCGTTGCCAGCGTTTCGGCGTAACGCCGCGCGGCGTCGCCGACGACGATATGGAACGTGTCAGCCGAGACCCACGCGGTGTCGAGCGCGGCGAGTCGCTGCCGATCCACCGCCGAGGGGTCGCGCACGACAATCCGCAGACGCGTGGCCGCGACGGCATCGAGCGAGAGCACATTGCCCGCGCCGCCAAATACGGCGAGCCAGCGCAACGGATCGGGGTCGAGCGGACCATTGCCTACGTTGGCCGCGTGGGCTGCAAGCGTCGGCGCGGCCGCGCCTGCCGCTGCCGCCGGCGTGGAAGCAGCCGCTGCAGTACCGGCCAGACCGGCACCACTGCCGCCCTGCCCAATGGCCGTGCGGATCTCGTCGGCGATGATGTCCGCCTCAGGTCCAATGATCACCTGCACGTTGGTCGCGCCGCGCTTGAGTACGCCGCGCGCGCCAATCGTCTTGAGTTCGTTCTCCGAAACCTTGTTCGAATCGACCACCGACAGACGCAGACGCGTCGTGCACGCATCCACCACGGACAGGTTCGACGCGCCGCCCAGCGCCGCGATATAGCGCTGTGCACGCGGCACGGCCGCACCGGCGGCCGGCGAAACGAAGCCGCCCGCGGTGAAGGATTCGGCCTGCTCCTCCGCAGCCGCCGGCTCGCGCCCCGGCGTCGCCATGTTGAATTTGCGGATGAAGAAGCGGAACAGCCCGTAGTACACCACCGAATACGCGAGGCCGAGCGGAATGGCCAGCCAGCCCTTCGTCGACAGACCGTAGTTCAGCACGTAGTCGATTGCGCCTGCGGAGAACGTAAAGCCGAGGTGAATGCCGAGCGCGGAGCAGATAGCAAGCGAGAGCCCGGTCAACAGCGCGTGGATCGCGTACAGCACCGGCGCGAGAAACATGAAGCTGAACTCGATGGGCTCCGTCACGCCTGTCAGGAACGACGTGAGCGCCATCGAGAACAGCAGGCCGCCCACCACTGCGCGGCGCTCCTTCGGTGCTTCATGGAACATCGCGAGACATGCGGCGGGCAGGCCGAACATCATGATCGGGAAGAAGCCGGTCATGAACGTTCCGGCAGTCGGATCGCCGGCAAAGAAGCGATGCAGGTCGCCCGTCACCGCCGCGCCGCCCGGCGGCGTGAAGGTGCCGAACACGAACCACGTGAGCGAGTTGAGAATGTGATGCAAACCCGTCACGAGCAGCAGCCGGTTCAGCACGCCGAACACGAACGCGCCGAATGCGCCTGCCGTGGTCAGCCAATGGCCGGCCGTATCGATCACGGCCTGCACCGGTTGCCACACGTAGCCGAACACAATACCGAGTACGAGACACACCACCCCCGTGACAATCGGCACGAAACGCTTGCCGCCGAAGAACGCAAGGTAATCCGGCAGCTTGATGTCCTTGTAGCGGTTGTACAGCAAGCCCGCGACAATGCCCGCCACGATGCCGGACAGCACGCCCATGTTGAGCTTGTCGTTGATGTCCTTCATCACCGCGACTTCGATCAGATAGCCGATCGCACCCGCCAGACCCGCAACGCCGTTGTTGTCCTTCGCAAAGCCGACCGCCACGCCAATCGCAAACAGCAGCGGCAGGTTGTCGAAGATCGCGCCGCCCGCATCGGCGATCATCTTGATGTTGAACACATCGGGTTGCCCGAGGCGCAGCAGCAGACCGGCAACCGGCAGCACTGCGATAGGCAGCATCAGCGCGCGTCCTAGCCGCTGTATTTTCAGAAACGGATTCCCATCCATTGATTACCTCCAATCCTTGTCTCGTTGTCGACGGACGTCGTTGAGTTATACGGCCGGGCCTGACCTGACCGACGGGTTCAGTCCAACGGCCAGGTTTCCCGGCTGACTGCTCTTACCGCCTGTGCCGATTCCAGAGCCAGCGCATCCTGGGCACGTTGGCGGCACAGTTGATAATCGAGGTTGCGCACGCGCGCCTTGATACCCGGCACGGACACCGGATCGACCGAAAGCTCCGTTACGCCGAGGCCGACGAGGAGCGGCATGGCCAGCGGATCGCCCGCCAGCGCGCCACACACGCCGACCCATTTGCCGTGCCGGTTCGCACCTTGCACCGTCGTCGCGATGAGCCGCAGCACGGCCGGATGCAGACCGTCGGCCTGGGCGGCGAGATCCGCCTGACAGCGGTCCATGGCGAGCGTGTATTGCGTGAGGTCGTTGGTGCCGATGGAGAGGAAGTCCGCGTGTTGCGCCAGCTGATCGGCCAGCAAGGCCGCCGACGGCACCTCGATCATCACGCCCACTTCAATCGGCTCGGCGCGCCCGAGCTCGCGAGCGAACTCGTCGATGCGCTTGCGGATGCGGATCAATTCGCCGGCATCGGTCACCATCGGCAGCAGAATGCGCACGGCGCCGAAGGGCTTGACGGCAAGCAGACCGCGCAGTTGATCGTCGAGCAGATCCGGACGGACCTGCGCGAGACGAATGCCGCGCAAGCCGAGCGCGGGGTTAGGCTCCGGCGGCAGCGTCAGGTAATCCACTTCCTTGTCCGCGCCCACGTCGAGCGTGCGGATGATCGCCGTGCGCCCGCTCAGTGCGTCGACAATCGCCTGATAGCTTTGCTGATGCTCTTGCGCGCTCGGCGCAGCCGCGCGGTGAATGAACAGCAACTCCGTGCGCAACAGGCCAACTGAGTCGGCGCCGTTTTCCACGGCGGTGGTCGCGTCCTCCAGCGTGGCGATGTTGGCGGCCACTTCGATCGCGCGGCCATCCGCGGTGACGGCCGCTTGTTGCGACATGCGGCGGTTCGCCTCACGCACGCCCGCAAGGCGGCTGCGCTCCAGCCGCGCACGTTCGACGTCCAGTTCGGTGGGTGCAAACTCGAGGCGGCCAGTGGTCGCGTTCACGACCACCTGGGTACCCTCGGGAATCGCATGCAGCGCGTCGCCGACCGCGACCAGCGCCGGAATGCCCGCCTGACGCGCGAGGATCGCCGCGTGCGAGGTCGCGCCGCCGCGCGCCATGACTAGCGCGGTGACGCGCGAACGGTCGAGCGTCGACAGATCGGACGGCGTGAATTCCTCCGCGGCGAGCACCGCTTCGTCCGGCAGCGTGCGCGCGGCGGCGTTGGTATACCCGAGCGCGCGCAGTACACGCTTTTCGATGTCGCGCAGGTCGGCGGCACGTTCGGCGAGCAACGCGTCTTCCATATTGCTTAGGATGCCTGTCTGCGCGCGGATCGCTTCGCGCCACGCGAAGCCCGCGCTCTTGCCGAGGCTGATCAGGTCGCGCGCCGCGTCGAGCAGCGTCGGATCTTCAAGCAGCACGCGATGCACCGCGAAAATGCCTGCCTCGCCGACCGCGCCGCGCTGCGACGCATCGCGCACCGTGGTGCCGAGATCGGCGTCCACGCTGGCAATCGCGTTGTCGAGCAAACGGCTTTCCGCCGCCGACGTACCGCTCGCCTGTTCGGGCGGATCGAGGTCCGCGTCGTCCCAGCGCACCAGCGTGCCCACCGCGACGCCCGGCGCCGCGCACACGCCCGCCAGCGTGTTCGGCGCGGGCGCGGCGCCGCCGGCGGCGGGCGCAGCGGTTTGCGGCGCGGGCGAGCTTTGCCGCGCCGGCTTCTCTTCCACTTCGCCGAGCGCTTCGCGCGTCAGTTCGTGCGCGATCGCGTCGACCGCGGCTTTGGCTTGCGGACCGACGCCGAGTAACTCGACCGTCGCGCCCTGGCCCGCGCCAAGCCCAAGCAGACCGACCACGCTTTCGATGGGCGCCTTGCGTCCGTCATAACGCACTTCGACGCGCGCGTCGAAGCCCCGCGCCGCTTCGCGAGCGCGCGCCGCCGGCCGCGCGTGCAGGCCGCCTGCGTGAGCCAGTGTGACCTGGACGCGCGCTTCCTCGGTGACGCTCGTCGCGCTCAACTCGCGCGACGCCGCGGCTGCCGCGCCGTCGCGGGCACGCAGCCGCAGGAGCGGCGTTTCGCCCGCCTTCAGCATGCCGACTTGCGCGCGCTCGACTATCTCGAACGCCTCGGAATTAGCAATCGCGATCACCGAAACGAGGCTCGGCGCACGCAGCGCGACCTGATCCTGATCAAACTCGATCAGTACGTCGCCGGCACGCACCTGCGCCCCCTGCTCGACCATCGGCGCGAAGCCCTTGCCGTTCAGCTCCACTGTGTCGATACCGATGTGCAGCAGAATCTCCGCGCCTTCCGCGGTGGCGAGCGTCACCGCATGGCCGGTGCGCGCGAGATGGGTGACGGTGGCGTCGCACGGTGCGACGAGCCGCCCCTCGAGCGGATCGACGCCGATGCCGTCACCGAACATGCCGCCCGAAAACACCGGATCGGGCACGTTCGCGAGCGGCACGACCGGACCGGTCATCGGCGCGAGCAAAACAATGTGGCCTTCAGAATGGCTCATCAAGCGGGACTCCTCGACACGTCGCATCTGATTTCTCGTCAGTGAGTTTCGGTGACTTTGTTGAGATGGCGCGGCGCGTCGGGATTGCGCCCGCGCGCGGCCGCGAGGCCCGCGGCCATCACGTAAAAGGACAGGATGGCGGCGATCGGATCGAGCGCCGCATGAGCGGTGGTGGCAAGCGGCAGCGTGGCCTCGCCGATATCCGCGGGAGCCGCGAGCAGCACCCGGGCACCGCGCGCCTGCATGTCGCGCGCGAGTTGCAGCAGACCCGCCTGCTCCGGTCCCCGCGGCGCGAAAACGAACAGCGGATAGTCGCGGTCGATCAGTTCCATCGGACCGTGCCGCACTTCGGCGCTTGAAAACGCTTCGGCCTGAATGCCGGAGGTTTCCTTCAGCTTCAACGCGGCTTCCTGCGCAATGGCAAGACCGAGACCGCGTCCGATCACGATCATGCGTTCGACGCCGCGCAGTTGCTCCACGGCCTGCGACCAGTCGAGCGTGCCCGCTGCCTGCAGCGCCTCGGGCAACGTGTTCAGCGCGCCGAGCAGCGCCGCGTCATGCTGCCAGTGCGCGACGAGTTGCGCGGAAATGGAAAGCATCGCGATATAGCTCTTGGTCGCCGCGACGCTCAACTCGGGACCGGCGACGAGCGGCAAATGCCATTCGCACGCGTCGGCGAGCGGCGAGGCCGGTGCATTGACCGCGGCTACGGTCAGCGCGCCCGCAGCTCGCAGCGCCTGCATCGTGCCGACCAGGTCGGGACTCTTGCCCGACTGCGAGAACGCCAGCGCGAGTTGCTCGCGCACCTGCAGCGGCGCCTGTTGCAGCGTCGCGACCGACATCGGCAAAGAGGCGACGGGCACGCCGAGGCGGCTCATCGTCAGGGATGCGAAGTAACTCGCCGCGTGGTCGGAGCTGCCGCGCGCGACCGTCAGCGCGACGTGGCTCGGCTTTTCGGCGAGCCGGGCGGCCAGCGCCTCGACGCGCGAGGTGTCCTTGAGTTGCGCGGCGACCGTTTCAGCGGACGCGAGCGCCTCTTTAAGCATGTTCGACAATTGCTTCTCCTTCTACGTAGGTCGCGCACAGCGCCAGTTCACGATCGAACACGACGACGTCGGCCCACGCGCCACGCGCGATACGGCCGCGGTCTTCGATGCCGAGGTAGTCGGCGGCATAGCGCGACAAACGGTTTGATACATCGGCGATGGGCAGACCGATCGACACCAGATTGCGCAGCGCCTGATCCATGGTCAGGGTGCTGCCGGCGAGCGTGCCGTCGGCAAGACGCACGCCGCCAAGACACTTCGTCACGTGTTGGCTGCCAAGGCGGTATTCGCCGTCGGGCATGCCGGTCGCCGACGTGCTGTCCGTCACCACATACAGGCGCGGAATCGCGCGCAGCGCGGCGCGGATCGCGCCCGGATGGACGTGCAGCAGATCGGGAATGATTTCGGCGAACTCCGCGTGCGCGAGCGCGGCGCCCACGAGGCCGGGGTTGCGGTGATGCAGCGGCGACATGGCGTTGAACAGATGCGTGAAGCCACACGCGCCGTGCTTGAGCGCGGCGACGGCGTCGTCGTAAGTGCCGAGCGAGTGGCCGAGCTGCACGCGCACTCCGCGCGCCGCCATTTCCGAAATGATGTCCATGTGGCCCGCGATTTCCGGCGCGAGCGTCACCACGCGAATCGGCGCGATGGACAGATACTTGAGCACCTCGTCCATCACCGCGGACACAGCTGCGTCGGGCTGCGCGCCGAGTTTGCCGGGGTTGATGTAGGGCCCCTCCAGATGCACGCCGAGCACGCGCGAGCCGCCTGGCGTGCGCACGCGCGCGACGTCGCCGAGACCGGCCACCACGCTCATCAGCTCGTCGCGCGGCGCGGTCATGGTGGTGGCGAGCAGGCTGGTCGTGCCGTAGCGCGCATGGGTGCGGGTGATGGTCTCGATCGCGTCACCGGCCTCCATGACGTCGGAGCCGCCGCCACCGTGCACGTGCAGGTCGATGAAGCCTGGCAGGATGTAAGGCGCGTCGTTGGTCGCGGGATCGACGCGTTCGCCGGTGAGCGCCGTGATGCGGCCGTTTTCGAATTCGAGCGTGCCGTGAATCCACCCATCGGTGGTGAGTATGTTTCCGGTCAGCATGAGTCTCTCTTGCAAAGCGTGATACAGGGCGAGGCTGAATTGCGCTCGACAAAGCCTGCGGGTCAGCGCACTGCGCGCGGCTCGCGCGGCGCACTAACGCGCGGCTCAGGTGCGCAATTCAGCGACGAAGTCGTAGTAGTCGTCGCGGCAATAAGTGTCCGTTAACTCGATTGCGCGCTGGTCGGCGCTATAACCGATACGAGTGATGACCAGTAGCGCTGAGCGGGGTTCTATATCCATTAATGAAGCAATTTCGCTCGATGCGTTGACCGCGCGAAAGTGCTGCAATGCGCGCACGACCGCCGCGCCGCGCTGTTCCAGATAGCTGTAAAGCGAGACGCCGATGGCAAGCGGATCGGGAACGACGGAGACCGGCAGCGCCGAGTGTTCGACCGCCATCACGATGCCGTCCGCGCGACGCAGGCGGCGCAGGCTTGCCACCGCCGCGCCCGGCGACAAGCCCAGGTGCACCAGCTCCTCGCGCTTGGCGGCGCGGATGTCGCGCTCAAGCCATACCGAGTCAGGCCGGAAGCCGCGTTGCTGCATTTTCTTGGTGAAGCCGGTAAGCCGCGACAGCGGATCTTCAACGCGCGGCGTGATGAAGCTGCCAGCGCCACGCGCGCGCCGGATCAAGCCTTGCTCCACGAGTAGCTCGATCGCCTTGCGCGCGGTAATGCGCGATACGCCTATCGCATCGGACAGCGTGCGTTCCGAAGGCAGCGCCTCGCCCGCCGACCACACGCCGCAATGGATTGCCGTCGCCAGATTGCGCGCAAGCTGCAGATACAGCGGCGTGACGTTGCGAGCGTCAGGCATGAGGGCGGACCAGCGAGTTTCCATGGCGCTCCGGGCGACGCCGAAAAATTCGGCCTGCAAAAAATGAGAGCCCATTATATAACCACAATAATACCAGTCAACCAACTGGTTATACGCGACCGGATTCGGCGCAAAGCCTCGTGGCTTCTGCGTTTCGCGCTAGTGGGCCACAGTCGCAGCATGATCTCCACGGCCCAGGACTTACCCGTATTCGAGACAGAGAACGGGAGGTTTGTCGCCAATTGCAGACCAATTTCCGACGTCTCTCGCCAGACGTACCGCGGACTCTTTCAGTAGTCGAGGCGAATCAAGGACGGCGCCGCTTTTGTTTATAAGTGCGCGTTCCAATATAGTGATAGGCGAATACATAAAAACACCGGAGATCAGCCTTTGACCGATTCCGAGGCGCTGCAGCGGGCACAGGCAGTCCGCCGCTTCAATCGCTTTTACACGCGGCTTATCGGCGCTCTGCACGAGCACCTCGCACAGAGTTCCTTCTCTTTGACCGAGGTACGCGTGCTGCACGAGCTCTCGCGAGGACGCGAGCAGACGGCGTCCGTGCTCGGCCGTGCAATGGGACTGGACAGCGGCTATCTGAGCCGCTTGCTGACCAATTTCGAGCGACGCAATCTCATCACGCGCCGGCCGTCCGAGACGGACGCGCGCCAATCTCTGATCGCCCTGACACATATCGGGCACGCGGCTTACGCCCCGCTGGACGCCGCCGCGAATCAGGAAGTGCTGGCGTTGCTCGACAAACTCAGCGAAGCATCGCAGGAGCAACTGATTGCCGCGATGAATCTCGTCGAAAGACTGCTCGGCGACAAGCCGCGAGCGGACGCCGTGGAACTACGCGCGCCGCGGCCTGGCGAATGCGGCTGGCTCGTGCATCGGCAGGCGCAGTGGTTTGCTGCCCAATATGGATGGGACAAGTCGTTCGAGGGGCTGCTGGCGCGCGTGGTTGCCGACTACACGCAGCGCAACGACACGGTGCGCGAATACTGCGTCGTCGCGGATCAGCACGGCACGGTGGTAGGAGCGGCGTGTGTCGTCGCGGTATCGACGACGGTGGCGGGCTTGCGGCTCTTGTGGGTCGAGCCGGATGTGCAACGCCGTGGCATTGGCGCGCGGATAATGGCGGAAGCGACGCGCTTTGCCCAGCGCGCGGGCTATACGAAGCTGACGCTGACCACGGCCAGCACTCTGGTAGAAGCGCGGCGCCTGTGCGAGCGCGCCGGTTTTGAGCTCGTCAACGCAGCGCCCGAGCGCCGTTTCGGCAAGGACCTGACGATCGAACGCTGGGAGCTCGGCTTGTAGGCCGCGGCCTCAGAACGACGGCACCACCGAGCCCTTGAACTGCGTCTTGATGAACTGGCGCACATCCTCCGACTGATACGCGGCAACCAGCTTCTTCACCCACGGCTTGTCCTTGTCCTGCGTGCGCACCGCGATCAGGTTCGCGTAGGGGCTGTGAATGTCCTCAAGTGCAATCGCGTCTTTGGTGGGCTGCAGGCCGGCAGCCAGCGCGAAGTTCGTATTGATCGCGGCTGCGTCGACATCTGCGAGCGAGCGCGGCAATTGTGCGGCATCCAGTTCGACCAGCTTGATCTTCTTCGGATTCTCCGCCACGTCGAGCGCCGTCGCGTTATTGCCGTTCGTGCCCGCGCCTGCCTTCAGCTTAATGACGCCTTGCGCTTGCAGGAGCAGCAGCGCGCGGTTCTCGTTCGACGGGTCGTTCGGCACCGCGACCTTCGCGCCTTGCGGCAAGTCCTTCACCGACTTCAGCTTCTTCGAATAGATGCCAAGCGGCGAAATGTACGTGAGCCCCGCGCTGACAATCTTGTAGCCGCGCTGCTTGATCTGGCTGTCGAGATACGGTTGATGCTGGAAACTGTTGGCGTCGAGATCGCCTGCGTCGAGCGCGGCGTTCGGCTGCACGTAGTCGTTGAATTCCACGACCTTCACGTTCAAGCCTTCGCGCTTCGCCACTTTCGTGACCACTTCCCAGATCTGCGCATCCGGGCCGCTGATGGTGCCGACCTTGATGGCTTTCTCGTCGGCATGAGCGCCGAAGCTGGTGACGATCGCCGCGCCGGCGATCACTGCGGAGAGGGCTTTGAGGATGTTTCTGCGCTGCATGTAATTCTCGCTGTTTCTAAACGGATCCATCGGAAGACGGATGCAGGTAATAACCGGACGCCGCTGCTGACCACACATGCATGCCGCACGAATGAAGGCGCGCCGCCGGCTGGACCGCAAATCGTCTCACACGCTGCGCAAGATGGGAAATACCGCAATCGCATATGGGTATGCAATGCGCGCTGGCGAAAGCGCCGCGCCGTGGCCGATAATTGCGGAGGTTGCCGCGAGTTCCGCGGCATGTTCGTTTGCGTGCGAGGACGCCATTCATGTATGTCATCAACCTGATCTACACCGCGCCGCTCGAGCGGATCGACGACGCGCTCGAAGCGCATCGCGCGTTCGTGGCAAAGCAGTTCGAGGACGGTGTGTTCGTTGCGGCCGGCCCTAAAGTGCCGCGCGACGGCGGCATCATTCTCGCAGTGCGCATAGAGCGCGACAGACTCGACGCGATTCTCGCGACCGATCCGTTCGCGGTGCAGAAGCTCGCGCGCTACGAGGTGACGGAGTTCAAAACCACGCGGCTCGCGCCGGGGTTGAATCTGCCGATACCGGCTTGAGGTTTTGCGCGGCGGCGTAATGTCGAAGCGGCTGCGGTGCGATTCCAACGCGGGCCGCAGTGCGGTTTTCGCACCGCTTTGATTGCGCGCCAATTCAGCAGTCGTGCCGCATGAATGCTGCCCGGCCCGCTGCGATTGAAGGCGCTTCAGTCGAGCAGCAGCTTGATGTCGTGCACCCAGGGCGCGGCGCCCTGGCCGTCGCGCGCGAAGAGGCGCAGCTTGCCGTCGGTGTCGAACACATAGCTCGCTGCGGTGTGGTCCATCGTGTAGCTGTCAGGCGTCTTGCCGGGCACCTTCGCGTAGTAGATGCGGAAGTCTTTCGTCACCTTCTTGACCTGTGCATCGTCTGCGGGCCGCAGGCCGACGAAGGTCGGATTGAACGCCGGCACATATTGCGCAAGCAGTGCGGCGGTATCGCGTTCGGGATCGACAGTAACGAACAGCACCTGCACGCGCTTCGCATCTTCAGGGCCCAGTTGCTGCAGCGCTTGCGAGAGTTCGGCCATGGTGGTCGGACACACGTCGGGGCAATGCGTATAGCCGAAGAACAGCACGACCACCTTGCCCTTGTAGTCCGCCATTGTGCGGATCTTGCCCGACGTATCCGGCAGCGAGAAATTGCTGCCGAACTGCGTGTTGCCGGTAATGTCGAGGTTCTGGAACGCGGGCTGCTGTTTGCCGCAACCGGCGACGAACAACGCGCCGCCGAGCGCGCAGGCAATCACAGCAGCACGCGCCGCGCGCGCGAAGCGGGTATGGAACATAGCGATTACGCGCCGATCAGAACGCGCACATAGTGGTCGACCAGCAGCGCCGCAAACAGCAGCGACAGATACACGATCGAATAACGGAAGGTGCGGCGCGCCAGATCGTCCGAATACTCGAGGTAGATCTTCCACGCATAGGCGAGAAACACCGCGCCGAGCAGGACAGCCGCGGCAAGGTACAGCACGCCGCTCATGCCGGAGATGAACGGCATCATAGTGACGGCGAAGAGAATCACCGTGTAAAGCAGGATATGCAGGCGCGTGTACTTCTCGCCGTGCGTGTTCGGCAGCATGGGCAGGCCGGCGTCTTCATAGTCTTTGCGGCGATACAGCGCGAGCGCCCAGAAGTGCGGCGGCGTCCACACGAAAATGATCAGCACCAGAATCCACGCGTCGCCCGGCACGTGGCCGGTCACGGCGGCCCAGCCGAGCGCCGGCGGCATGGCGCCCGACGCACCGCCGATCACGATGTTCTGCGGCGTGGCTGGCTTGAGCAACAGCGTGTAGATGACCGCATAGCCGACGAAAGTGGCAAGCGTAAGCCACATGGTGAGCGGATTTGCGAACGTGTAGAGCGTCCACATGCCAAGGCCGCCGAGCACGGCCGAGAACAGCAGAATCTGCGCAGTGGTGATTTCACCGCGTGCCGACGGACGCCACGACGTGCGCCGCATCTTCGCGTCGATCTTCTGTTCGACGAGGCAGTTGATGGCAAACGCGGCGCCGGCCAGCAGCCAGATGCCGACGGTGCCGCCGATCAGAACGGTCCACGGCACCATGCCTGGCGTCGACAGAAACATGCCGATCACCGCGCAGAACACCGCGAGTTGCGTGACGCGCGGCTTGGTCAGTGCGATGTACTGGGACATCCGGCTGCCGGGCGTTTGGGGGAGTGTTGTGCTGTCCATGTGGAGTCACGCTGGCGCGGCATCGCGCGCGGGCAACACGGCGCGGCCGGGACGGCTATAAGCGATTCGAAAGTTTAACATAACGAGTAGCAGCAACAGGACCGCCGCGCCTCCGTTATGAGCTACCGCAACAGGCAACGGCCATTGCAGGACGATATTCGACAAGCCGGTAACGAACTGGAGCAGCACCACCAGCAAGACGCCGTCTGCGGGACGACGCAGCGACTCGAAACGACGCAGTTTCAGCGCGAACCACACGAGGTAGGCAATGACTACGAACGCAAACGTGCGATGCGTCCAGTGGATGGCGACCAATGCGTCCTGCGTAATGATGTCGCCGTCGCCCGTCATGCCGAGTGCGCGCCACAGGTGGAAGCCGTGCGTAAAGTCCATGGGCGGAACCCATTGGCCGTTGCATGTCGGGAAATCCGTACACGCGAGTACCGCATAGTTCGTGCTGACCCAGCCGCCCAGCGCGATTTGCGCGATCAGCAGCGCGAGACCCGCGAGCGCCGCGGCGCGCCAGCGGGCGGCCTCCGGCTCGTATGCGGGCAACGGCGTTTGCCGCGCGGCGAGCCAGCCGAGCGTGCCAAGCAGCGCGAGGCCGAGCAGCAGATGCGTCGTCACGATGACCGGCTGCAGCTTCATGGTCACCGTCCACGCGCCGAATGCGCCTTGCACGAGAATCAGCAGCAGCAGCGAAGTCGGCCACCAGGGCGACACGTGCAACGCTCGCCGCTTGATGCGGGCGACCCACGCAATGACTGTCTGCGCGATGATCAGCACCCCGATTGCCATGGCGAAGTAGCGGTGGATCATTTCGATCCAGGCCTTTGTCATGCTCACGGGGCCGGTGGGCATGGCCTGATGCGCGGCGGTGATCGCAGCATGCGCAATGAACGGCGACGAGGTGCCGTAACAGCCGGGCCAGTCCGGGCAGCCAAGCCCGGAATCCGTGAGACGCGTGAAGCCGCCGAACATCACGAGGTCGAGCGTGAGGAAAGTGGTGAGCCAGACGAGCTTGCGGAATTTGTTGTCGTCCGCTTTCACCCATACGTAGGAGAGCGGCAGCAACGCAATACACAAGCCGATCAGGCCCAGTTGCAGTACGAACATCTTGTTTTACCTTTGTTGCGGCATCAGCCGATGCGCGACCACTTCAGCAGCTTGGTCACGTCGCCTTTGATCTTGCTCGGGTTCGGATCTTTCGGGAAACGCATCATCAGATTGCCGTTCGGATCGACCATATAGATATGGTCCGAGACTTTGGTGTCCTTGTCGACCGGCAGCCACGCCGATACCTGCGCCAGATCAGCAATCAGCATGTCGGTGTCCGGGTAGGCCTTTTGTATCACGTCCGGCACGTTGCCCGGGTCCGTGCGCAGCCACACTTCCACGACGCGCTCGCGTTCCGGGCCCTGCGCCGCGCGGATTTGTCGCATGAAGTAGAGCTTCGTGGCGCACGCTTTGTCGCAGGCGCTGTTGTCTACGGAGATCAGCAGCCAGCGGCCGCGCAGCGACGCGAGCTTCGCCGGCTTGCCGTCTTCACCGGTGACGACGAGCGATTCGGGAATTGGCCGTTGCGGTTCGACGAGCGTGCCGTAGCTCGTGGTGCCGCCCGTCGGCTTGACCACGTAGTACATGAAGTACGAGATAGCGATCGGCGCGCCGCAGACAATGGCAACCAGCAGCAGCATCCATCGCCCGCGTTGCCAGGAGCCCCGGCCGTTGGGTTGGCCGGGCATCGGCCTCGCCGCAGCGGGCGCGGCAGCGGACGTCGTGGCGGAAGGCTTGCCGGATTGCGGCGAACGGGGAGATTGCGTAGACACTACATGACCTCTTTCAATGATTGTGCGGTTGGCGCCGAACCCGCGCGGGGTCGCGCAGCGCGCGCAGCATTAGACACCGGGCGCGTGCTCTTTGCGGGCCGCGCGGCGCGCGGCGTACAGACCGAACACCAGCGCCGCAGCCGCCATGCCCCACCACTGGAACATGTAGCCGTAATTGCGCTCGACGCCGCTCGTAGGAGCGGGCCAGTCGCGCACGAGCCTGTCGCCGTCGTCGCTCAATTGCTGGATAACGAACGGCTGCAAAGGCAGCCCGGTCTCAGCGGCATAAGCAGCAACGTCGAGATTCTGCCGGATCAACTGATGCGCGGCCGACCCGCCCTGCCCGAGTTCGTATGCGCGCGAAGCGTCCGCGCGCGCGATGCCCTCAATTTCGATTTCGCCCGGAGGCGTCAGGTACGGGGCGATCGTCTCCCGATTGTTCATGTTGCGCGGCAGCCAGCCGCGATTGACGAGCACGTACCCACCGTCGACGAGTTTAAAGGGCATGACGACGTAAAAGCCCGGCTGATCGTTATACGGACGATTGTCGAGATAGACGACCTTGTCCGCGACGAAAGTACCGCGCGCCTTCACGCGGTGAAATTCGATGTCTTTCAGCGCCACCGGCACGCCGGTCACGGCTTGAGCGGGCGCGTTCTCGAACTGCGTGATGCGCGCCTCGAGCGCTTCCTTCTGCTGTGCGCGCTCGCGCTGCCAGAAGCCGAGCCGCACGGTCAGCGCGACCACGAGCAGGATCAACAATGCGGGAATGAGCCGGAATTTCATCGATCACGCTCCAAGCCCTCGCCGGGCGTCGCGACCAACGGCGGGCAAACGCATGCGCGCGGTGAGATAATGACCATCTTGCCTACGCGCTTTTCCGTTTCACCAGCTTCCATGCACATTCTCGTTCCCATTGCCTTTGCACTGATCATCGCCAGCATGGTGTCGGCGCTGTACTTCATGATGCATGACAAGGGCAAAACCAAGCGGATGGTCTGGTCGCTCGCCACGCGAGTCGGGCTGTCGATCTCGCTGTTCCTCTTCATCCTGTTCGCCTACTGGATGGGCTGGATTCACTCGACCGGTATTCCGTACGGGCGCTGAGTCTGAGGCAATACTCCGCCGCCCTGAGCCATGGCTCAAAACTGCTGCTTGAAACCACTGCCTGGAAGTGCTGCTCAAGTCCCGGCTTCAAACAAAAAGCCGCCCTGACAGGGTCGAGGGCGGCGCTGCATGCATTCTTCTCACCTACTGCGGACGCGTTTCGCGTGCTACTTGCGGTGCCTTGCATCGGCGGCGTTTCCCGTACGTGCCGCTTGGCGGCGCAGCCCGAAACCCACTACGCCGCAGGCCACGCACTGTGGTCCGCACACCGTGGTCCGCAGGTGGTCCGCACACCGTGGTCCGCGCACTGCGGTCCGCATTAATGGGCCCAGCCCCGCGCGGACCAGCCGGTCTTACAGCCAGTACACGACCACGTACAGTCCGAGCCACACCACGTCCACGAAGTGCCAGTACCATGCTGCGCCTTCGAACGCGAAGTGATGCTCCGCCGTGAAGTGACCGCGGATCATTCGCACCAGCACCACCGCCAGCATCGTGCCGCCGAGGAACACGTGGAAACCGTGGAAACCGGTCAGCAGGAAGAACGTCGAGCCATACACGCCCGAAGCCAGCGTCAGGTTAAGTTCGTTGTATGCGTGGAAATATTCGAAGCCCTGCAGGAACAGGAAGCAAACACCCAGCACGAGCGTAGCGGCCAGCCAGACAATCGCCTTCCTGCGATGATTTTCACGCAGCGCGTGGTGCGACACCGTCAGCGTGGCGCCCGACGACAGCAGCAACGCCGTGTTGATGGTCGGCACAGGCCAGGGCGTCATGGACTTGAAGGTGGACACGAGGGACGCCGGCCCATTGTTCGGCCACACTGCCGAGAAATCCGGCCAGATCAGCTTGTAATCGAGGCTCGCGAGCTCGTGCAGCGCGATGGCGCGTGCGTAGAACAGCGCGCCGAAGAAAGCGCCGAAGAACATGACTTCGGAGAAGATGAACCAGCTCATGCTCCAGCGGTACGACTTGTCGACGTTCTTGCCGTACATGCCGCCTTCGGACTCGGCAATGGCGTCGCCGAACCAGTGCCACAACGTAAACAGCAGCCACAACAGACCGACCACAACGCCGATCGGGGCCAGTTCATGTTCGTTGATCCAGGCCGCCAGCGATCCGAGCATGATCAGCAAGCCGACGGCGGCGCTGATCGGATGCCGCGACGGATGCGGTACGAAATAGTACGGGCTCTCGTTTTGACCGCTCATTCTTGATTCTCCACTTCAGTCCAGTTGTTCCGGAAGCTCCGGCTGCTTCTTCGACGGCGCGTCTGTACCGCACCGCTTCACTCTAATTCGTGCGCGTCCTGCGCCCGGTCCCGCATGGCGGTGCGTCTGCACCGTGTCAGCCGCCGTGGCCGACCACCGCCCGCACCACCAAAATCAACACACCGATGAAAATAGCCGTGCTGATCAGCGCGGCGATAATCACATGCAGCGGGTTCAGTTGCGTGGCGTCGCTTTCCAGATCGCGCCGCTTGCGCACTCCAAAAAACGACCAGAACACTGCCCGCATCGACTGACCAAAGCTGCTCTTGCGCGGGCCACCGCTGTTATCGCTCATTGTTGTCGTCCTTCGCCAGGGCTTTGGCCCTCAGGCGGGATTGGCGGTCGTTGCCGCCGTCTCGGCCGGAAGGGCCGTGCTGCCGACCTTTGCCGGCGTGTTCAACTCGAAGAACGTGTACGACAGCGTGATTGTCTTGACGTCCTTCGGCAGCTTCGGATCGACGACGAACACAACCGGCATACGCCTCGTCTCGTTCGCCTTCAACGTCTGCTGCGTAAAGCAGAAACACTCGATCTTCTTGAAGTACTCAGTCGCCTGCTTCGGCGCATAGCTCGGAATGGCTTGCGCCTGAATCGTGCGCGCCTGTTCGTTGCTCACCTCGTACATCACCGTCATCACTTCGCCCGGATGCACGTCCAGACTGTGCTGCTCCGGCTTGAAACCCAGCGGGCCGCGCGCGTTCGCATCGAATTCGATCGAAATCGTGCGGCTCATGTCGACCTGCGTATTCTTCGCCTCGCGCGCCGTCGCGTCGCGCTGCACGAGGTTGTTGATACCGGTGATCTGACAGATCGCGCGGTACATTGGCACCAGCGCGAATCCGAAACCGAACATCATCAACGCGACCACGAACAGCTTGATCAGCATCGAACGGTTAAAAGAGCGATCGGCCTGAGCCGGCGGCTGCGTCGACATCTCAATCCTCAACAAACCTGCAAACGAGGCTGACCCGCTTTGGTCAGGAAAACCAGCCTTGATTGACGATGACAGCAGCGAAAAACACCGCCGCGATCGCAAGCAGCACAAGACCTAACCGCCTGTTACCCGCGCGAATCTGCTCCGGGGTACGTCTTTCCTGTGGATTGCGCGTCATGCTCACGTTTCTGAATACCGTTTTACTACGCTTGTTACGGCGACCGGTGCTGCGCTGATTGCCGTGGCGATCAATGCAACGATTGATGCTTGCTGCGTTTACTGTTGCCGTTACCGCATGATTGCTGCGCTTGGCATTTGCCGCCACTGCCGCCACTGCCGCCGTTGCGGCTATCCGGCTCAGAGCGGCACGACCGCCGCTCCGCAACCGGGCGCCTCGCCCGACGCCGCTTACTCGACGGTCGGCGGGTTTTCGAACGTGTGGAACGGAGCCGGGCTCGGCACGGTCCATTCGAGGCCCGTTGCGCCGTCCCACGGCTTGTCGCCAGCCTTTTCGTGATCGCCACCGCCGCGATAGGCGGGCAGCGCCACCGCGAACAGGAAGTAAACCTGCGCGAGACCGAAGCCGAACGCGCCGATCGTGATCACCTGGTTCCAGTCCGTGAACTGGGCCGGGTAGTCGGCATAACGACGCGGCATGCCTGCCAGACCGACGAAGTGCATCGGCAGGAACGCGAGGTTGAAGAAGAACAGCGACGCCCAGAAGTGGATCTTGCCGCGCGTTTCGTTGTACATCCAGCCGGTCCACTTCGGCGCCCAGTAATACCAGCCGGAGAAGAGCGCGAACAGCGACCCTGCCACCAGCACGTAGTGGAAGTGCGCCACCACGAAGTAAGTACCGTGATACTGGATGTCGAGCGGCGCCATGGCGAGCATGAGGCCCGACAGGCCGCCAAACGTGAACACAATCAGGAAGCCCACCGCGAACAGCATCGGCGTTTCGAACGAGAGCGAACCGCGCCACATCGTCGCGACCCAGTTGAACACCTTAACGCCCGTCGGCACGGCGATCAGCATGGTCGCGTACATGAAGAACAGCTGGCCCGTGACCGGCATGCCGGTGGCGAACATGTGGTGCGCCCAGACCATGAACGACAGAATCGCGATCGACGACGTTGCGTACACCATCGAGCTATAGCCGAACAGCGGCTTGCGCGAGAACGCCGGAATCACCTGCGAGACGATTCCGAACGCCGGCAAGATCATGATGTACACCTCGGGGTGCCCGAAGAACCAGAAGATATGCTGGTACATGACCGGGTCGCCGCCGCCCGCCGCGTTAAAGAACGACGTGCCGAAGTGGCGATCGAACAGCACCATGGTGATCGCGCCCGCCAGAACCGGCATCACGGCAATCAGCAGGTACGCGGTGATCAGCCACGTCCAGACGAACATGGGCATCTTCATGAGCGTGAGGCCCGGCGCGCGCATGTTCAGGATCGTCACGACGATGTTGATCCCGCCCATGATCGAGGAGGCACCCATCAGGTGGACCGCGAAGATCGCGAAGTCCATGCCCGGGCCCATTTGCGTGGAGAGCGGCGCGTACAGCGTCCAGCCCGCGGCGGTTGCGCCGCCCGGCGAGAAGAACGAGCCGACCAGCAGAACAGCCGCCACCGGCAGAAGCCAGAAGCTGAAGTTGTTCATACGGGCGAAAGCCATGTCCGATGCGCCGATCTGCAGCGGCACCATCCAGTTCGCGAAACCGACGAAGGCCGGCATGATCGCGCCGAACACCATGATGAGGCCGTGCATGGTGGTCAACTGGTTGAAGAACTCGGGACGCATGATCTGCAGGCCCGGCTCGAACAGCTCGGCACGGATCATCAGCGCCATCACGCCCCCGGAGAGGAACATGGTGAACGAGAAGATCAGGTACAGCGTACCGATGTCCTTGTGGTTGGTTGCGAACAGCCAACGACGCCAGCCATGCGGCGTTTCGTGGGCAT
>Ga0268254_10000369_pt1 | contig 29724 bp, 29 predicted proteins | sample AgamicOrSfrz_FD_200251 | JGI IMG/M metagenome (GOLD analysis project Ga0268254, IMG submission 200251) | Agave microbial communities from Guanajuato, Mexico - Or.Sf.rz (v2) (version 3) | ecosystem: Host-associated > Plants > Phyllosphere > Phylloplane/Leaf | place: Guanajuato, Mexico...
CTGGGCATCAGCCCGAAGACGCTGTACAACAAACTGCAACGGATGCGGCTGAACTGACCGCCCGCTTCGCTTTGCAAGTCGAACCACTCGCAAAGCGGATCCGGGCGGCGCACATCGCATGCACGCGCGCAGATGACCAATGAACAACGGCGCCTCAAGCGAGGCGCCGTTTTGGTTTATCTACTGTCTTCGCGCGTCGCTCAGGCGAACACGCTGCGCAGCAAAGCCTGGGCTTGCAGATATCGCGGCTCCGCCACCAGCTTGCTCCATTTGAGAGCCTTGTCGCGCGGGCGCATGCGCTTGAGCCGCTGCTGCGATTCCTTCGATGGCGTAAAGCGCAATTCGTCGAGCACCTGTTCGGCCTTTTCCGGCTGATTGCAGATCAGCACCATGTCGCAACCGGCCTGCAGCGCGGCAGTCGCGCCTTCGGTGAGCGTGCCGCCCTGACGCGCGGCTTCCATTGAGAGGTCGTCGCTAAAAATGGCGCCTTCGAAGCGCAGCTTGCCGCGCAAGATGTCCTGCAGCCAGATGCGTGAAAAACCCGCCGGCTTGGAGTCCACTTGCGGATAGACGACGTGCGCCGGAATCGCCGAGCCGAGCGACAGCCCAAGCCAGTCATACGGCGCCACGTCGTCGCGCAGAATCTCGTCGAGCGAGCGTTCGTCGACGGGCATCGCGACGTGCGAATCCGCGTGCGCGAAACCGTGCCCCGGAAAGTGTTTGCCGCAGTTGCTCATGCCGGCGAGCGCAAGACCGTGGTTGAGGTTTTTCGCCAGCATCGCCACGACGCGCGGGTCGCTATGAAACGCACGATCGCCGATTACCTGCGACTGGCCGTAGTTCAGATCGAGCACCGGCGTAAAGCTCATGTCGATGCCGCAGGCACGCAACTCCGAAGCGAGGATATAGCCAACTGCGGTCGTGACCTTGGTGGCATGCATAACGTCGCTGTCCCACAGCGCGCCGAGCTTGCCCATTGCGGGAAGCACGGTGAACCCGTCGGTTCGAAAGCGCTGCACACGTCCGCCTTCGTGATCGACCGCGATCAGCAAGTCCTCGCGAATCGCGCGAATCGAGTCGGTCAGCGCAATCAGTTGCGCCCGGCTCTCGTAGTGCCGCGCGAACAGAATCACGCCACCGGTCATCGGATGGGCGAGACGGCGCTTGTCGTCGTCGTTCAGCGTCTTGCCGACGACGTCGAGCATCACCGGTCCGGGATTGGTTTTCATTGATTTCCGCTTGAAGATTGCGTGAAGCAAGGAGAGACGCGACCGCGCGGGGCCGCGTTCACAATTATTTCTGGTTAGCCGCAGTTTAAGAGTCGGAGCCGTTCGCCTCTTGCGCTTGCGCACTTTCGGCAATCACGAACGACACGGCGTAATCGCGCTCGTCGGTGATCGTGACGCGCGCCGTGATGCCGCGCGCCTCGAGCCATTCGGCTAACTCCCCGGACGCGACCACCATCGGTTCGCCGCTCGGCTTATTAAGCGTTTGCAGCGCGCGCCATGTCATGGGCCAGTGCATGCCGAGACCGATCGCCTTCGAAAACGCCTCCTTCGCCGAGAATCTCGTGGCGAGGAATGCGAGCCCGCGCGCGGCAGAACGGGCGTTGCGCGCGTGGTAGACACGCAGTTCGTCCGGGCCGAGTACCTTCTCGGCAAAGCGGCCGTTGGTGCGGGTCATGACCGCGGCCACGCGACTCACCTGAACGATGTCTGTACCAATACCGTAGATCGCCATAGGGGGCCGGCCCTTACGCGTTACGCACGTGCGCCGAGACGGGCGGCGACCATGATCGCCTTCATCTCGCGCACCGCGTTGTCCCAGCCCGCGAAAATCGCATGGGCGACGATCGCGTGACCGATATTCAGCTCGACGATGCCGTCGATCGCCGCGATCTGCTGGACGTTCGTGTAGTGCAGGCCGTGGCCCGCGTTCACCTTGATACCGAGCGTCGCGCCAAATTCGACCGCGCGAACCACGCGCTCGAATTCGCGTTGTTGTTCGGCTGGATCGTGCGCCTCGGCATAACGTCCGGTGTGCAGTTCGATTACCGGTGCGCCGGCTTCGTGCGCTGCGCGGATCTGCGTCTCGTCCGGATCGATGAAGAGCGACACGCGTGAGTTCGCGTCGGCCAGTTGCCTGCACGCAGCGCGCACGGCCTCGAACTGACCGGCGACGTCCAGACCGCCTTCTGTCGTCAATTCCTGGCGCTTTTCCGGCACGAGGCAAACGTCATGCGGTTTGACTTCGCAGGCGATGTCGAGCATCTCCTGCGTGACCGCGCATTCGAGGTTCATCCGCGTCTTGAGCAGCGGGCGCAGCGCGCGCACATCGGCGTCCACGATATGGCGGCGATCTTCGCGCAGATGCAGCGTAATGACGTCGGCGCCGGCTTCCTCGGCCATCAGCGCGGCGCGGATCGGGTCGGGGTACGAAGTGCCGCGCGCGTTGCGCAGCGTGGCGACGTGATCGATGTTCACGCCGAGATCAATCACATTCGGCGACGTTAGAAAGAAGCTCATAAGTTCTGCAAGTCGATCAGGATCTGGCGCGTCGCGAGCGGCGTGCCGCCAAGATAAGTGTTGAGCAGAAAGCGCATCAGCGTTTTGCTTTGCGCCACCGTCTGCGCCCGATGGTAATCGTCCTTTTCCATATCGAGCAAGGTTTGACCTGCAATCACCGGCCACTGCGACGGCAGATCGTCGGATGCTTCGCGCACGCCGCGCTCCGGATCGAACACATAGCGGCTGCCGGCTTCCACCGCTTTGCGCGCGACGGTGCGATCGAGCGCCATCGCGTAACCTGTTTCGCGCAGCAACACGCGCTCGAACGAACGCAGCACCTGGACCGGTGGCTCGTCGTGCGCGAGACGCGTCATGGTGACGACATAGTGATGGAACAGTTGCGGATGCGGATCTTCGCGCGCGCAGAACTTCACGAGGAGTTCATTCACGTAGAAGCCGCACAGCAGCGCGTCGCCTGTCAAAGGCAGCATGCCGCCCACCCACTCGGCGCCGGTCAGTGTACGTACCTCGCCTCTGCCGGACCACGACAGCGCGAGTGGCTGGAACGTCTGCAGCACGCCGCGCAACGCGGAGTGCGGACGCTTCGCGCCCTTGGCGACGAGCGCGAGGCGACCGTGATCGCGCGACAACACGTCGATGATCAGACTCGTCTCACGATACGGATAACTGTGCAGAACGAAGGCGGGCTGCTCGGCGATCCGGTATTCGGAAGCCGATGCGGAACCGCGTGAGGACCGGCGAGCCGGCGCCTTGCGAGGCGCGTCATCGGGGCCGGTGTCGGAGGTGCTTTTAGTGGAAGATTTGCGGCTGGAGCGAGCCGGTTTTGACGGCTCGCGTGACGGCGCAGCCGGCTCCGAGTCGTCCGGATCCGTGTCGGAATTCAGCGTGACCCACGCGTCATTCGTACCCATACGCACGAAGTCCTGCTTCGTTGTCGGCCCAACCGCTCTTCACCTTGATGAAGGTTTCCAGATAGATGGGTCCGTCGAACAGCTTCTCCATGTCGAGGCGCGCCTCGGTGCTGATCTGCTTCAGCTTTGCACCCTTCTGGCCGATGATCATGGCCTTGTGCGTGTCGCGCTCCACGAGGATCGTCGCGAAGATGCGGCGCAGGCGTCCTTCGGTTTCAAACTTGTCGATCAGCACGGTGCTCGTGTACGGCAGTTCGTCGCCGGTCCAACGGAAAACTTTCTCGCGCAGAATCTCGGCCGCGAGAAAGCGCTCGCTGCGATCGGTGAGATCGTCTTCGCCGTAAATCGGTGCGCCTTCCGGCAGATACGGCTTGACGGTGGCCATCAGGCGCTTGATGTCGTCCGGGTTCTTGGCCGACAGCGGCACGATCTCGCTGAACTGGCGCAGCGCGCTCACCTGCTGCATGAACGGAAACAGCGAGTCTTTATCCGACACACGGTCGAGCTTGTTTGCGATCAGCAACGTGGGTACGGAAGGCGGAATCAGGTCGAGCACTTTCTGGTCGTCCGGGCCGAAACGGCCGGCTTCGATCACGAACAGGATCGCATCGACGGAAGTCAGCGTAGACGTCACCGCGCGGTTCAGCGAACGGTTCAGCGCGCCGCTGTGCTTGGTCTGAAAGCCTGGCGTATCGACGAAAATGTACTGGACGTCTTCGAGCGTATGAATGCCGGTGATGCGATGGCGCGTAGTCTGCGCCTTGCGCGACGTGATACTGACTTTCTGGCCGACCAGCGCGTTCATCAGCGTGGATTTGCCGACGTTAGGGCGACCGACGATCGCGACCATGCCGCAGCGGAAACCAGTGGGAGTGGGAGCGTTCATATTGGGCTACGGCAGGTTCGGATCGACGCGCTCGGGTGGCGCACCGGGGCAATCAATGGCCCGCGTCGGCGACGCGCGTTTGTACCGCGTCGGCTACGCCGGGTTCGTTTTCGGTGGGGGCCGCGGTGTTCGTCGCGGGCGATACGGCGTCGGACGCCGGCTCGCGACCGCGGGGCGGTTTGTCTACGTTGCGGACGGCGGACTCTGCCTTTGGGTCGGTGGGCTTCGGGTCGACCGGCTTCAGGTCTGCGGACGAGGCGTTGGCGGTTTTCGGGTCGGCGGTTTTTGACTCTGCTGGCCTGGCCTCGGCCGACTTCGCGTCCAGTTTGTCTGCCGGCTTGTCCCCTGCTGATCTTTCCGCCGATTTTTCGCCGGACTGCACCGCTGCTCGGTCCGATTTCTCGAACTTTTCCGCCCTGTCGGCTTTCTCCAGCCGCTCGCCCTTGTCGCCACGTTCGACTCTTTCAGGGGCGCTGTACTCGACGTGCGCCGCGCGAATCACCGCCAGCGGCGCAGCCGCAACCGCAGTCGCCAACGCGCTGCGCTCCGCTGCGGGCTCTGTTCCGGACGTTACCCGCGGTTCTCCTCTCGCCGCGCCACGCTCGCTCTTACGATCCGGGCTGCGCAGGTCGAGCGCGGTCTGAACGCCAGTCACGCCGGGAACGATCTCAAGCTCGACGTTTTTCGCGGCCCGGGCGCCTTTTGAGCGCTTCGACTTGCCGACGACGGCAGGCGCGGCGGCGAGGACCTCGTCGAGCGCTTTTTTGGCCGCGGCCTGCTCAGCCGCGCGCCGACTGGCCCCCGAGCCAGAGACCTTTACGTCCAGCTTCGGCACCGTACACTCAACTTCAAACTGCTGATTGTGCGCTGCACCATGCGTAGCCACGACGGTGTACGTGGGCAACGCGATCTTGTGACCTTGCAGATATTCCTGCAAAAGCGTTTTCGCATCTTTGCCGAGCGTACGCGGGTCGATGTGATCGAGGATCGGCACGTACAGGCGCTTAATGACCGTCTGGGCGGCTTCGAAACCGCCGTCGAGGAACACTGCACCCAGCACCGCTTCGAGCGTGTCAGCAAGGATTGACGGCCTACGGAAGCCGCCACTGCGCAGTTCGCCCTCCCCGAGCCGAAGTCCTTCGGAGATATTCAGGGCCTGAGCGATTTCGTAAAGCGATTGCTGTTTGACCAGATTAGCGCGAACGCGAGACAGGTCGCCTTCGTCCAGCTTCCCGAAACGTTGGAACAAAAGCGCAGCCACCGCGCAATTCAGAACGGAATCGCCTAAAAATTCGAGCCGTTCGTTGTGCGTGGAACTGTGACTGCGGTGTGTTAAAGCCTGGCGCAGCAATTCCGCATTGCGAAATTCGTAGCGCAGACGGCTTTCCAACGGAGATGAGGGCATGGGCAGAGTATAACGCGGGCGCCGGGCCGGGCGAAAACGCGGCCGGCCCGACGGGGAAAGCGTGGTGAAGCGACGTTAGAGGACTTTATGTAGCGATAACGCGCGGGCGCCCGCAGGGTCGTTCACGTGATCGCTGATCTTTGCTAAGCGATCACGTTCGCAGCACGTCATGCAGTCGGCGAAAAACTTACTGGAACAAGCCGATGCGCTTGAGATTGCTGAAGTTCATCCAGATGAAAAACGCGCGGCCGACAATATTCTTATCCGGCGCAAAACCCCAATAACGGCTGTCGGCGCTGTTGTCGCGGTTATCGCCCATCATGAAGTAATTGCCCGGCGGCACTTTGCAGATCACGCCGCGCGCGTTGTATGTGCAGTTGTCGCGATACGGATAATCTTCTGCGCCGACGATAAACGGCGGCACCGCGGGATTGTTCAGAATTGCGTTCTTGCGGCCGTCGAGATTTTCCTCGAACTGTTTCGCGTAGCCAAGACGCTCCTCGTCGAGATAATCGGGCAGCGGCGTTTCGGGCACCGGCTTGCCGTTGATGGTGAGCTGCTTGTCCTGATACGCAACCGTGTCGCCCGGCAAGCCGATCACGCGCTTGATATAGTCGACCGACTCATCTTTCGGGTAGCGGAACACCACGACGTCGCCGCGCTGAAGCGGCCGGCCCTCGGTGATTTTCGTATTGACGATCGGCAGCCGGATACCGTAATCGAATTTGTTGACTAGGATGAAGTCGCCGACCAGCAGCGTTGGCACCATTGAGCCGGACGGAATCTTGAACGGCTCGACAACAAACGAGCGCACCACGAAAACCACCAGAATCACCGGGAAAAAGCTCGCGGAATACTCGAGCCACCACGGTTGGCGCAGCTTGTCGTCACGCAGACGCGCGCGCGTCTGCGCGGCGTTTTCGTCGGCGAAACGCTCACCGATACGTGCCTGCTGACGGTCGAACTCAGCGACCGCGGCTTCCGCCGCGCGCCGCCTTTGCGGCATGAACACCAGTTTGTCTGCGACCCATGCGACGCCCGTCAAAACGACGAGCACAAAAAGAATCAGCGCAAAATTCATAGGGTTCCGTTGTTCGTCTTATTTGTCTTCGACACGCAGGATGGCGAGGAAAGCCTCTTGCGGAATCTCGACGGACCCCACTTGCTTCATTCGCTTCTTGCCTGCCTTCTGCTTTTCCAGCAGCTTTTTCTTACGTGAGATATCGCCGCCGTAGCATTTTGCCAGCACGTTCTTACGCAATGCTTTAATGTTTTCGCGCGCGATGATATTCGAGCCAATCGTGGCCTGGATCGCAACGTCGTACATCTGGCGCGGAATCAGTTCGCGCATTTTCGCCGCGACTTCGCGGCCGCGGTACTGGCTCTGCGAACGGTGCACGATGACCGACAGCGCATCCACCTTGTCGCCGTTGATCAGCATGTCGACCTTCACGACGTCGGACGCGCGATATTCCTTGAATTCGTAATCCATCGACGCGTAACCACGCGAGATCGATTTCAGCCGATCGAAGAAATCCAGCACGACCTCGCCCATCGGGATCTCGTAGGTCAACTGCACCTGACGGCCGTGATACTGCATGTTGATCTGGTTGCCGCGCTTTTGCGTACACAGCGTGATCACCGAACCGACGTAATCCTGCGGCATGTACAGGTTCACGGTGACGATCGGCTCGCGCACTTCTTCGATCTTCGAGGGCTCCGGCATCTTGGCCGGATTTTCGACCATGATGGTTGTGCCGTCGCGTTGCAGGACTTCGTACACGACGGTCGGCGCCGTGGTGATCAGGTCCATGTCGAACTCGCGTTCGAGACGTTCCTGCACGATCTCCATGTGCAGCAGACCCAGGAAGCCGCAACGGAAACCGAAACCGAGCGCCTGCGAAACTTCGGGCTCGTATTGCAGCGATGCGTCGTTCAGCTTCAGCTTTTCAAGCGAGTCGCGCAGCGCGTCGTACTGGTTCGCTTCGACCGGATAGAGGCCGGCGAACACCTGTGGCTTCACTTCCTTGAAGCCCGGCAACGGCTCGGCAGCAGGCGCGTTCACCAGCGTGACGGTGTCACCCACCTTCGCCGCAGCCAATTCCTTGATGCCGGCGATGATGAAACCCACCTGCCCCGCCGACAACGATTCGAGGTTCTTGGACTTCGGCGTGAACACGCCGATGTGTTCGACCGGATACTGCGCGCCGGTCGCCATCATGCGGATTTTGTCCTTTGGACGCAGTGTGCCGTTGACGATACGCACGAGCATCACGACGCCGACGTAGTTGTCGAACCACGAGTCGATGATCAGCGCCTGCAACGGCGCTTCCGGATCGCCCTTCGGCGGCGGCACTTTCGCGATCAACGCTTCGAGCACGTCTTCCACACCCTGGCCCGTCTTGGCGCTGCAATGCGTGGCGTCGGTTGCGTCAATACCGATTACGTCTTCAATCTCGGCGATTGCGTTCTCGGGATTCGCGGCCGGCAGATCGATCTTGTTGAGCACCGGAATGACGTCGACGCCGAGTTCGATTGCCGTGTAGCAGTTGGCGACTGTTTGCGCCTCCACGCCCTGGCTTGCGTCGACAACCAGCAGTGCGCCTTCGCACGCGGACAACGAGCGGCTGACTTCGTACGAGAAGTCGACGTGCCCCGGCGTGTCGATCATGTTCAGGTTGTAGACCTTGCCGTCGCGGGCGCGATAGGTCAGGGCCGCAGTCTGTGCCTTGATAGTGATGCCGCGCTCGCGCTCGAGGTCCATCGAGTCGAGCACCTGAGCTTCCATCTCGCGGTCGGACAAACCGCCGCAAATCTGGATGATGCGATCGGCAAGCGTCGACTTGCCATGGTCGATGTGCGCAATGATCGAGAAGTTACGAATATGATCCATTCAGTGCCGATCAAGCAAAAAAGGCGCGCTCGGACAATAGCGGAGCACGCCTTGTAAGTAGGTGAAAAACTTATCTATTTTAGCCGAAAAGGCCGGTGCCCGGCGCATCTTGCAGGGCCTGGATGCAGAGACCTTCGACGAAAGACCGGTTCAGGAAGCCGCAGCGGTGCGGGCAGCCAACGCTTCACGCACCCGCGATTCGTCGAGACGGTAGTGACAAAGCTCGATTCCGTCGCACAACAGAACGGGTACCAGTTCGTTGTATCGGGCTTCGAGCGAGGGATCGCTGTCGACGTCGATGACTTCTACTTGCGCGCCGAACTCGGCCAGCAAGGGCTCGAGCGCGGCGCGCATGTCGTCGCACAAGTGGCACCACGCGCGCGAATAAAGCGTGAGCGGCGCCCCCGTTGTCATTTCTGAGCGCTGCGCGGGCGAATCGGCACGAACTGGGTGTTCTCGCCGCGACGCACCAGCAGTGCGACCATCTTCTGCGAGTCCAGATGCGAGGTCAGTTCGTCGAACTGCTTCGCGCTCGTGATATCCGTGTCGCCCACACGCAGGATGATGTCGCCCTTTTGCAGGCCGACGCGTGCCGCCTGACCGTCCGCGGCGTCAATCTGCACACCGTTGCGCAGTTTCAGCGCCTTCAGCTGATCGGACGGGATGTCGCTGACGGCCAGGCCGAGCGCATTCGTGGCCCGCTGCTTCGGCGCCTGTGGCTTGCGCTGATCGGCCTTTGCAGTCTTGTCCGGCTGCATCTCTGCGATCGTGACCGGCAGCTCGCGCGTTTGGCCCTTGCGCCAGACCGTAATGGTCGCCTTCGTGCCCGGCTTGGTATCGCCGACCATGCGCGGCAAGTCAGTAGCCGTATCGACCGAATGACCGTTGAACTTCAGGATGATGTCGCCTGGCTGCACGCCTGCCTTGTCCGCCGGACCGCCCGGCTCGACGCTGCTGACAAGCGCGCCCTGCGACTTCGGCAGACCGAGCGAATCAGCGACGTCTTTGGTCACTTCGCCGATCGCCACCGCGATCCGGCCGCGCACCACCTTGCCCGACGCTTTCAACTGATCGGCCACGCGCATCGCTTCGTCGATCGGAATCGCGAACGAAATGCCCATAAAGCCGCCGGTACGGCTGTAGATCTGCGAGTTGATGCCGATCACTTCGCCCTGCATGTTGATGAGCGGTCCGCCCGAATTGCCCGGATTGACGGCCACGTCGGTCTGGATGAACGGCAGATAGTCGCCCGTGTCACGCCCTTTCGCGCTGACAATGCCGGCCGTCACCGTGTTTTCGAGCCCGAACGGCGAGCCGATTGCGACCACCCACTCGCCCACGCGAACCTTGTTCGAGTCGCCGATGGTGATGGTCGGCAGATTCGCCGCGCTGATCTTCACGACCGCGACGTCGGTGCGATCGTCCACGCCGATCAGTTTCGCCTTGAATTCGCGCTTGTCGGTGAGCGTGACGTAAATGGTGTCCGCGTCGTCGATCACGTGCGCGTTGGTCATCACGTAGCCGTCCGCCGACAGAATGAAGCCCGAGCCGACGCCGCTGTTCTGTTCAGGATCGTTGCTGTCCGGCGTGTCCTGGCTGCCACCACTACCGCCGCTGCCGCCATGGCCGCCATTGTCCCCGCCGCGCGGCGCGCCTGGAGATTGCGGCGACTGCGGCATCGGAATGCCGAAAAAGCGCCGGAAGAACTCCGACATGTCGCCGTCGTCCATGCCGGGCGGCAAACCGCCGCGCGCGCCACTGTTCGTCACGCGCGTGGTCGTGCGAATGTTGACGACCGCCGGACCGACTTTGTCGACGAGGTCGGTGAAGTCGGGCAGATTGGCTGCGGAGGCCGCTGACGCCGTATGCGGTGCGAACGGCAAACATGCCGCCACCACCGCGGCCGCGAGGAATTTGCGCACCGAGAAAGTCGTCATATCGTAGGAAGCCGAGGGATTCAGGATTCGGAGGATTACTTCGGAGCCTTGTATTCTATGGCAGACGCGAATTGCTGCAACGTGGTCTGGGGCACTTCTCCGAGCAGGGTAATCCAGAAGTCGCCGCGGCGCTTGACTAGTACGTGCGTAGCACCGGTACTGCCCGCGCCTTCCTTGCGCGTGTTGTTTTCAACCGGCTCGATGAACACCGAGATCGCGGCGAGGCCGTCGGAGAACACGGCCTGATCGACAGGAATGGTGGGCTGGCCTGCTTCGCGCGCCGCCATTGGGCGGCGCAGTTCACGGATCTTGCGAAAGCCCGGCACCGTCACGCCGAACTGCCAGCCCTGCGCGGCCATATCGACCGGTTCGATAGGCGGATGCACCACCGTCCAGCCCGCGGTATTGCGAATACCGTTGACAATGCCCGCCTTGTCGACGGGCACGCCGATGCGAATCTGCGAGAACGACAGTTGTTCGAGCACCTGACCGCTTGGATCGAGCGTTTGTGCGCGCAGCAGCAGGCCGGTTTTCTTGTCGGCCCACAGTTTGTAAGCGAATCGGTAGGCGTCTTTCGGATCGAGTTCGATGACCTGACTTTCGATGCCCGCAACGCGGTCGTCGCCGAGCAGTTTCGGCTCGTACACCGACAGGACCTGCTCGCCGCTTACGGCAAGCAGCGCGGGGAACGAGTCTTTGTTCTGGCGCTTTTCGACAACGCACAAATGGCGTTCCGGCACGAACGTATAGAGCTCCTCGTTATGACGAAGCATCTTGCGTGGCTTGCCGTCGAGGCTTTCCAGCTGTTCGAATTCGCCGTCTGCCTTCGTCGCATAGTGCGCGATCCGCGACGTCTGGACGAAATTGCCCCGCTGATAGACAAACGCGCCTTCGTAGTTCTGTTGCTGCGCAGCCTGATGGATGCGATCCAGCAGATCGGCAGCGGTGCGGCGGGCGACGAGCGGGTCGTCGGTTTGTGCAAAAACCCGCGGTGTAGCGGACAACAACACGGCTGCGCAGAACAGAAATGCCGGCAGCCGCCCCCAGATAGTCGTTATATTCAACCGCGGAGTCTGCATCAAACTATTGGCCTTGCGTGGAGACTGCAGCAGCGCGGATCAGCGGCATTGAGCCCGGCATGACGGGTTGCTGCGCGAACTGCTGATGAGCTTCGAGATACTGGTCGAGACCCGCGTCGCGAATGATGTTCGCGTCTTGCGCCACCGGCACGGACGCCATGGCAACCTTTTGCACCGCGTCGCCGTGGGACGAAACCGAAGCGACCTGCGTCGAGCCCGGCCCGCTGGGTACGCCCTGCAGTTGCGGCACGACGATCCACGTTAGCGTAGCGGCCGCGGCGGCCACCGCGAAGGCCGGCACCACGCGGCGACGCAGCGCTAGCAGACGGCGCGTAACCGGTATGGCTGCCGGCGCGAGCAAATGCGGCTCGCTTTCCAGCCGGGCGGCGAATCCGCTGAGGAATGCGCTGCTCGCCGCGGCACCGACCGCGAGATCGTCGGAACGCAATGCGTCGCCGATCAGGTGATAGCTGGACCACGCGGCGCGATCTTCGCCGTCCAGCTCGGACAGAAACTTGTCCAGATTCAGATGCTCTTCGCCGAACAGCTCACCGTCGACAAAAGCGGACAGACGCTCGCCGCGCGAGCTGGCTTGCGATTGCATCGAGACCGACCCCATGATGCTCCCCATCTTACAAAGACCCCGTAGTGACACCACTAATCCAGATATTGCACCCGCGCCCCATTCGGCGCGCTAGTGACTTACCAGCGCTTGCCTTCAGGTGTGTCAAGCAACGGACGCAATTTTGCCGCAATGGCTTCGCGAGCGCGGAAAATTCGCGATCTGACGGTGCCGATTGGGCAGCCCATCATCTCAGCGATTTCCTCGTAGCTCAAACCTTCAATTTCACGAAGAGTAATGGCGGTACGCAGCTCTTCCGGTAAAACCGCCATCGCAGCATTGACCGTCTCAGCGATCTGCTTGCTCATCAACATCGACTCAGGCGTGTTGATATCCCTTAGTTGGTCGGCGTCCGAGAAAGTTTCAGCTTCTTCAGCATCTGCTTCGGTCGAAGTCGGCGCGCGCCGGCCTTGGGTCGCAAGGTAGTTCTTTGCCGTGTTGACCGCAATCCGGTACAACCACGTATAAAAAGCCGATTCCCCGCGAAATTGCGGCAACGCCCGATACGCCTTGATGAAAGCGTCTTGCGCAACGTCTTCTACTTCGGCGGGGTCGCGCACGAGGCGCGAGATTAGCCGGAGAATTTTGCGGTGGTATTTGGAGACCAGAAGCTCGAAGGCGGCCTTGTCGCCCTTCTGGACGCGCTCGACCAGCACCTGATCAATTTCTTTTTCGCTCACCTGATAAATCCGTTAACTTTGGGGCGCATGACGGGGGCACCATTGTAGCGTTCCCGTCGACGAGGCACGTTACGGAGGTCATGACGCGCGGTAACAGCGGTTACTTTCGTTACAGTCACGCGCCGGCGCGGCGCCGCCCGCGCACCGCGAGTTCGCGGAAAACGGCCGTCGGCACAGTGTCGGCGGGAACAAGAAGCGTTTGACGGCGACCTTCGTCTGGCGTCACTTCGAGCACCAGCAAACGGTCGCTCCAGTGCGCACAGCCGGCGATTCGACCGTATGCGAGCAGATTTCCGGCCCGGCCCCAGACAGAAATGCCCTCGCGTCCCATTCTGAGCGCCGCTGGCTGCGCCCGGTCGTGCCTGACCGCGCAAAGCGCAAGGAGCGCAAACACTGCAAGCGTCAACGGAACCGCCTGCCATGCGGTGAGCCACGACGCCATGCAGCTATAAACCGCACACGACGCCGTCACCACGAAAGCAGCCAACGCAACACGCATCGCGAAGGAACGCCGCAGCACGATTTGCTGCGACGTTCCTTCGAAGCTGGCCGTATCACGGAAAAGCGCCGGCAAAGCCGGCGCCGTTGGCTGGCGCGTCACCCGTTGCGAGAGATCAGGCGCGCTTGAAGACGAGCGTACCGTTCGTGCCGCCGAACCCGAACGAGTTCTTCAGCGCGACGTCGATCTTCATCTCCCGTGCGGTGTTGGCACAGTAGTCCAGATCGCACTCGGGGTCCTGGTTGAAGATGTTGATCGTGGGCGGAGACACCTGATGGTGAACAGCCAGCACGGTAAACACCGACTCAAGACCGCCGGCGCCGCCGAGCAGGTGACCCGTCATCGACTTGGTCGAATTCACGACGATGTCTTTGGCATGGTCGCCGAACGCCCGCTTGATGCCGGTTGTCTCAGCCAGATCGCCGAGCGGCGTGGACGTGCCGTGCGCGTTCAGGTAGTTGACCTGATCGGCATTGATGCCGGCGTTCTTCATGGCCGCAAGCATGCAGCGGCGCGCGCCGTCACCGTCTTCGAGCGGTGCGGTCATGTGATAGGCGTCGCCGCTCATCCCATAGCCGCCGACTTCGGCGTAAATCTTCGCGCCGCGAGCCTTCGCGTGTTCGTACTCTTCGAGCACCATCACGCCAGCGCCTTCACCGAGCACGAAACCGTCGCGATCCTTGTCCCAAGGACGGCTTGCCGTCGCCGGATCGTCATTGCGTTGCGACAGCGCGCGGGCCGCTGCAAAGCCGCCGATGCCGAGCGGCGACACGGTCGATTCCGCACCGCCCGCAATCATCACGTCTGCGTCGCCGTATTCGATCAGGCGCGAAGCCTCGCCGATACAGTGCAAACCCGTTGTACACGCGGTGACGATGGCGAGATTCGGACCCTTGATGCCGAACTTGATCGACAGGTGCCCGGAGATCATGTTGATGATCGACGCCGGCACGAAGAACGGCGAAATGCGGCGCGGGCCGCGATTGAGCAGTTCGGTTTGCGTGACTTCGATCATCGGCAGACCGCCGATGCCCGAGCCGACCACGACGCCGATACGCTCCGAATTCTCGTCGGTGACTTCCAGGCCGCTGTCCTGCATCGCCTGGATGCCGGCAGCCACGCCGTAATGGATGAACGTGTCCATGTGGCGCGCTTCCTTACCGGGGATGTAGTCCTCGATATTGAAGCCCTTCACCTCGCCGGCGAAACGAGTCGAGAAGTTCGTAGCGTCGAACTTCGTGATATTGGCAATACCCGACTTGCCGGCGACCAGATTGGCCCAGCCGTCGGCAACATTATTGCCAACAGGCGAAATCAGCCCCAGGCCTGTAACAACAACACGACGGCGGCTCACGGTAACCCCTTTTTCATAGATGACAAAAGCAAAAGCCACAGCGGCCACAGGAACCTGCCCTGTGTACCCTGTGGCTGTTAAGTCGGCAATCGCGCGGAAACTTGCGCTGTCAACATCGCTGGCTCCTGCATGGCAACTCTTGCGACAAGCGGCGTGGCAAAACACGCCAGCCCCGATAGCGTCGGCAACCGACGCGGCAGGGCGTCATGCGCCGCGAACGCAGAAACGCAGGCGCGAATGACCTTAGGCCTTGACGTTTGCGCGAGCGTAGTCGATCGCTTGCTGAACGGTGGTGATCTTCTCGGCTTCTTCATCCGGAATTTCCATGCCGAATTCGTCTTCGAGGGCCATCACGAGTTCAACCGTGTCCAGCGAGTCGGCGCCGAGGTCGTTCACGAACGAAGCTTCGTTCTTGATTTCAGCTTCGGCCACGCCCAGTTGTTCTGCGACGATCTTCTTGACGCGCTGTTCGATATTGTCCATTACCCCTCCAAGGGAAAGAAGTTCAAAAATACAGGTGCGCGCATTTTATCAGGTTTGACCCGGCAAAAAAGCGGCGCATCAGGTTGCTGTCAAGGCATGCGCCTTACGCATTTGCAAACGCATCAAGGCGCGGATAGTAACCGAATTTGGTTACGACATGTACATTCCGCCGTTCACATGCATCGTCGTGCCGGTGATGTAGCCTGCTTGCGGCGACGCGAGGAATGCGACGGCGTGTGCGATATCTTCCGGGCTGCCGAGACGGCCCAGCGGAATCTGCGTTTTCAGCGCCGTTTGCTGCTCTTCCGGCAACGTTCGCGTCATGTCTGTATCGATGAAACCGGGCGCCACGCAATTCACGGTAATGCCACGGCTGCCGATTTCGCGTGCAAGCGCGCGAGTCATGCCGGCCACGCCCGCTTTCGCTGCGGCGTAGTTGATCTGCCCAGGGTTGCCTGCCGAACCGACCACCGACGTGATATTGATGATGCGGCCGCCCTTCGCCTTCATCATTGGACGCAGCACCGCGCGCGACAGACGGAACACCGACTTCAGATTGGTGTCGATCACCGCATCCCAGTCGTCGTCCTTCATACGCATGGCCAGTTGGTCCTGCGTGATGCCGGCATTGTTCACGAGCACATGCAGCGCACCGAATTCCTTCACCGTGCCTTCGATCAGCGCTTCGGCAGCAGCCGCGTCGTTCACGTCGAGCACCGCGCCGCGCCCGCTTACTCCGGCCGCGTTGAACGCTTCGCTGATTGCCGCCGCGCCGCTTTCGCTGGTCGCCGTGCCGATCACCGTTGCGCCCTGGCGCGCGAGCTCCATAGCGATGGCGCGGCCGATGCCGCGCGAGGCGCCCGTTACGATTGCGATCTGCTTATCGAGATTCTTTTCCATCTGTCGGTCCGAATGCCCTTCGGAGGGCTGATTGATTGCTGATGCCTGTTGCCGTCTATGCGATGCAGCGCTCAACCTGCCGTAACGAGCTTGAGCGTTTCTTCCAGCGAAGCGGGATCGAACACGGACGCGCCGACCAGATTGCCGTCGATACGCTTCGTGAGGCCCGCAAGGACCTTGCCCGGCCCGCATTCGACGACGTGCGTGACGCCTTGAGCCGCCATGGCCTGAATGCATTCGACCCAGCGCACCGCGCCGGCCGCCTGGCGCACCAGCGCATCTTTGATCTGTGCCGGCTCGTTCACAATCGCGACGTCGACATTGTTGATGACCGGAATCGACGGCACCTGAACGTTGACGCTCGCCAGATACTCGCGCAACTGATCCGACGCCGGCTTCAGCAGCGACGAATGGAACGGTGCCGATACCGGCAGCGGCAGCGCGCGCTTTGCGCCCTTCGCCTTCGCCACTTCACAGGCTTTTTCGACCGCTGCCTTGTGGCCCGCGATCACGACCTGAGCAGGCGCGTTGAAATTGACCGCTTCGACGACGCCCGTGGCCGCCGCTTCGGCGCAAACAGTGCGCACAGTGTCGTCGTCCAGACCGAGGATCGCCGCCATGCCGCCTTCGCCGACGGGCACCGCCGTTTGCATCGCCTGCGCGCGGAAACGCACGAGCGGCACGGCATCGCGAAACGCGATCGCACCAGCCGCGACGAGCGCCGTGTATTCGCCGAGACTATGACCCGCGACGATTGCCGGCGCGGGGCCGCCCGCCTGCTGCCACGCGCGATAGATCGCGTAGGCCGCGGTCAGCATGACCGGCTGCGTGTTCGTGGTGAGGTTCAGGTCTTCGGCCGGGCCCTCGGCGATCAGCTTGCCAATGTCCTGATTCAGCGCGTCGGACGCTTCCTGAACTGTCTCGCGCACAACCGCATGGTCGGCAAATGCATTGAGCATGCCGACCGATTGCGAACCCTGTCCGGGAAAAACGAACGCAAATTTCATATCGTCCCCAAAATCGATTTAGTCAGATGTGAGGTGCGCGCGGCTCGAAAGCACGCGACGCGTGGGCGCATGAAGAGCGCCGCCTGAAGTCGGCCCGCTTAGTAGCGAATGACCGACGCGCCCCACGTGAAGCCGCCGCCGACGCCTTCGATCAGCACGTTCTGGCCGCGCTTGATGCGACCGTCGCGGACCGCGACGTCGAGTGCGAGCGGAATGGACGCAGCCGACGTATTGCCGTGCTCGCCCACCGTGACGACCATGCGTTCCTGCGGCAAGCCGAGCTTGCGGCAAGTGCTCTGCATGATGCGGATGTTGGCCTGATGCGGAATCAGCCAGTCGATCTGATCGGCGGAAAGATTCGCTTTTTCGAGTGCCTCGACCGCGACCTTTTCGAGTACGTTCACGGCCAGCTTGAATACCGCCTGCCCGTCCATATGCAGAAACGCGCTGCCGGCGATCACACCGCCGTTCACGTTACCCGGCGTGCACAGAATGTTCGAATGACTGCCGTCTGCATGCAATGCGCTCGCAAGCACGCCCGGCTCGTCCGACGCCTGCAGGATCACCGCGCCGGCGCCGTCGCCAAACAGCACGCATGTGGTGCGGTCGTTGAAATCGAGAATGCGCGAGAACGTCTCGGCGCCGACGACGAGTGCCGTGCGATGCTGGCCGCCGCGAATCAGACTGTCGGCCATAGCCACCGCGTAAGCGAAGCCGGAGCAGACGGCCTGCACGTCGAAAGCCGCGCCGTGATTCTTGATGCCGAGCTTGTTTTGCAACAGGCACGCCGTGCTCGGAAACACGAAGTCCGGCGTGGAAGTGGCAACAATGATCAGATCGATGGATTGCGGGTCGATGTCCGCCGCTTCGATCGCACGCAGCGACGCGAACTGCGCCAGGTCGCTGGTTGTGACATCAGGATCCGCGAAGTGACGTGCATGGATGCCCGTGCGGGCCACGATCCACTCGTCGCTCGTTTCGACGCCTTGCTTCGCCAGACGCTCAGCGAGGTCCTGATTGGTGACGCGCGCGGGCGGCAGATAGCTGCCGGTACCGAGGACGCGGGAATAAATTGTCGATTGAGCCATTATGCCTTCGAGGATTGCGCAGCGTAGGGCTCGGCCGGCTGGCCTGCGATGGGGCTTGCGTGACCCGCACCGCTTGCGTCGCGCGCCGCCTGTTCAAGAGAACCAGCGTTCTCTTCCATCGCTTGCGCAAGGCGCTCCAGCACGCCGTTTTTGACGGCATCATACCCGCGTTTGATAGCCCACTCAAACGCATAGGCATCGGCGGAACCGTGGCTTTTGATCACCAGTCCGCGCAGGCCGAGCAGCGCAGCACCATTATATTGCCGATGATCGACGCGCTTCTTGAAGCGCATCAACACGGGCAGCGCGAGCACCGCCATCACTTTGGTGAGCCACGAACGCCCGAACTCTTCCTTGATGATGTTCGACAGCATTTGCGCGAGGCCTTCAGAGGTCTTGAGCGCCACGTTGCCGACGAAACCATCGCACACGATCACGTCGACCGTGCCCTTGAAGATGTCGTTGCCTTCTACGTTGCCGTGGAAGTTAAGTGTGCTCGCGCGCAGCAACTCCCCGGCACGCTTAATCGTGTCATTGCCCTTGATGACTTCTTCGCCGATATTCAGGAGACCAATGGTGGGCCTCTCGCGGCCTTCCAGCGCCGACACGAGCGCGTGCCCCATCTCCGCGAATTGCAGCAGATGCTGCGGCTCGCAGTCGACGTTGGCGCCCAGGTCGAGCATCATGGTGTAGCCGTTCGGGTTCGGCAAAGCGGACGCAATTGCCGGGCGCTCGATTCCCGACAGCGTTTTCAGCACATAACGCGAAACCGCCATGAGTGCGCCGGTATTGCCGGCGGAAATGCAGGCTTGCGCCTCGCCTTCCTTGACGCGATTCAGCGCGACGCGCATGGATGAATCTTTTTTCTTGCGCAGCGCGACCTCGACCGGGTCGTCCATTGCAACGATCTCGGAAGCGGATACGACCGTCAGCGCCGGCAGGTCCTGAGCCTTCAACTTCTTCAGCTGCGCACGAATCGCAGTTTCAATGCCGACGAGCAGCAATTGCGCGTCGGGATGCGAACGAACGAAGTTGACGGCAGCGGGAACGGTCACGGACGGGCCGTGGTCGCCTCCCATGCAATCTATCGTGAGCTTTACTGTCATGGAGTGCGGCGAATTTCAGGCGCTCTGCATGAGATCGCAGTAAGCGCTGAAGCTGCAACTGCGATCGACACAAAAAAGCGGCAAACGAATGCCGCCTTTTTGCCGAGCCGGGAAAATGTCAAGCGAGCTGATCGCCACGCGAAACGCCAGTTGGCGCAACGCAGTGAAACGATTAGTCGTTCTTCGTCTTGACGACTTTCTTACCGCGATAGTAGCCGTTCGGGCTAACGTGGTGACGCAGATGCACTTCGCCCGTGCTCGGTTCCACGGCCAGCGGCGCTGCCGTCAGGAAATCGTGCGAACGGTGCATGCCGCGCTTCGACGGCGACTTCTTATTTTGTTGAACTGCCATGACTAACTCCTAAAAATTTTCCGAATTCTAACACAGCCCGACCCGGTGTCCGCCATTGGCCGAATGGCCAATGCGCCCGTATCGCGCTCCCATGCAACTGTTCAATGCTTCTTGTCGCCCGGCTCGCCGCGCTTGAGACTTTCGAGCGCCGCGAACGGATTCGGCCGCTTGGGCTCATCGCCCTCGCCTGCCTCGTCCAGCGCGGCTTCGTCACCTTCGCCTTCGGCACCGGCCACACCCGAGACGAGACTTTCGTGCACCTCGGGACAGACCTCATGCTTGGGCACGAGCGGCAAAGAAAGCAGCAACTCTTCTTCGATCAAGTCGATGAGATCGAACTGGCGCGAGCCCACGATCACTTCGACTTCATCCTCGTCGAGCGGAAACTCTTCGGCTTCCGCCTCGGTGTTGACGATCCGATAAGTTGCGTCGACGTTGAACGCCTGCGAATACGGTGTCATGCATCGCTGACATTCGAGCCATGCAGCGCCGTGGATCGCCAACCTCAGATAAGGTTGAGGCCCCTCGGTGCCGTCGTCCTGCAATTCCGGCTGCGTCGCCCCTTCGGCTTGCCACGTGAACGCGGTGTCGCGCTCTGGCGCTTCTGCCGGGACTTCGTTTAACATGCGCGGCAGTTGCGAGACGCGCACGACACCCGCGGCCTGCCGTCCACTTCGCGCAAATTCGAACAGATCGAGTTCATGCGGGTCGGACAGACCTGCAGGTTTGCCAGGATGTTGAGTCATGTGCGCTCCTGCGTCGGCAATGATTTCGCCGGTTAAACACCGGCAACTCACGGGTCAATCAAGCGTAAATCACGGGGTGAATCAGTCCGCGAGAAGGCCGCGAAACTTGAGCGATGCACGATTGTGTTGCCGCTAAACTGCATGACCGCAGCGACACCGCAGCCCTGCTTGCAGCTACCCTTCCGGCTCTCACCGCGTCACGCCCGGCGAGCCACGCCTGACGCAAGCATACCGATGAAAAGCCCAAAATCATATCCGCTTTGTCTTTTCGAGTCAAACACTTAAGCTCGTACCAGCGCGGCCTCCGCGCAACGTCGTACGTCCCGCCCTTTTAGCCGTTGATCGCCCATGCCAGACTCCCCACAAAGCCCGCCACGCGTCATTCTGGCGTCGAGCTCGCCCTATCGACGCGAGTTGCTTGAACGCCTTCGCATTCCATTCGACGTTGCGGTGCCCGCGATCGACGAAACCGCGCACGCCGGCGAAGCGCCCGACGCCACCGCTTTGCGGCTCGCCGAGGCGAAGGCTCGAGCGATTGCCAGCGCGTTTCCCGCCGACGAAGCCGTCCTCGTAATCGGCTCCGACCAGGTCGCCACTTACGACGGCCTGCAAATCGGCAAGCCGGGGACTCACGACAAGGCGCTCGCACAATTGCAAGCAATGCGCGGCCGCGAGGTGCTGTTTCATAGTGCACTGTGTCTGTTCGACAGCCGCTCGCGAACCGCCCAGAGCGTCGACGTGATCACGCGCGTGCGATTCCGCGAACTGCCGGACGCAGCGCTCGAAGCCTATCTGCTGGCCGAAACGCCGTACGACGTCGCCGGCAGCGCCAAGTCCGAAGGGCTCGGCATTGCGCTGCTCGAGGCCATCCATTCCGACGATCCGACTGCACTCGTCGGCCTGCCGCTGATTGCGCTCTCGGACATGCTGCTGACGGCGGGTTATCCGTTATTGGGGGCGCAATGAGCGGTACCCTCTATCTGATTCCGAATTCGCTAGGCGAAGGTGACGCCGACGCGCTCGACGCCGTCCTGCCGGCCCCGGTGCGAGCCCGCGCCGCGGCGCTTCGGTACTACATCGGCGAAAACGCCAAGACCACACGAGCATTTCTGAAGAAGGTAGGCACCGAGCAGCCCATCCAGGAAATCGAGATCCGCGAACTGAACGTCAACACGCCGGCCGGCGAGATCGACAAACTGCTTGCGCCGGTTCTGGCCGGTACGGACGCTGGCCTCGTATCGGAAGCGGGTTGCCCCGCGGTAGCCGATCCGGGCGCGCTACTGGTGCGGCGGGCGCATGAACGCGGAGTCAAGGTCGTGCCGTTCGTAGGGCCGAGCTCGATCCTGCTTGCGCTAATGGCTTCAGGGCTCAACGGCCAAAGTTTTGCTTTCCACGGCTATTTGCCGGTCGACGCGACCGAACGGGCCAAACGCCTGCGCGAGCTCGAACTGACATCGCGCAAAGGCAAGCAGACGCAGATCTTCATTGAAACGCCGTATCGCAACCGCGCACTGCTGGACACCTTGCTGGCAACCTGCGCGCCGTCGACACTCGTTTGCGTCGCCGTGGATCTGACGCTGCAAACGGAAACGATCCGCAGCCACACGGTGGCCGACTGGAAGAAGAAACCGGCACTCGATCTGCATAAGCGGCCGGCGATTTTTCTGATTTTGGCTGCTTGAACGAAACCGCCTCCCAGCCACTTCTATGGAAAAAGCCCCGCCGGTCCGAACGACCGCGCGGGGCTTTTGCGACAGGCGGACCTCGTTTCGGTCAGCGCAAGTTGAGCTTGCCGCCCAGCGCCATCGCGTGCACGGCGCCATTGCCGACGGCCGCGCCGAACTTGCGCGCGACGCGGTCGGTGATGCTTTCCTTCACCGTGTAGTCGACGATCTCCGGCGCCTTGATAATCTCGCGCGCCACAAAGTTGGCGTCGCCAAAACCATCGGCAAGACCCAGTTCGACGCTCTTCTGACCCGTCCAGAAGAGCCCGGAGAACATATCGGGCGTTTCGTGAAGGCGTTTGCCGCGACCCTGGCGAACTGCGTCGATAAATTGCCCGTGGATCTGATCGAGCATTTCTTGCGCGTGCTCATCCATCTTCGGCGTTTCGGGCGAGAACGGGTCATAAAACCCCTTATTCTCGCCAGATGTATGCAGGCGGCGCTGGATGCCCAGCTTGTCCATGAGCCCGGTGAAACCGAAGCTGTCCATCAACACGCCAATCGAGCCGACGATGCTCGCCTTGTCGACATAGATCTTGTCGCCAGCGGCGGCAGCGTAGTAACCGCCCGACGCACACATGTCACCCACGACGACGTAGAGCGGAATTGACGGATGTTTCGCACGCAATCGACGAATTTGGTCGTAAATGATGCCCGCCTGCACGGGACTGCCACCCGGGCTGTTGCAGCGAAGGATGACCCCGGCCGTGCCCGCGTCGCCGAACGCACTTTCGAGCGCCGCGCCAACATCTTCGGCGTTTGCGTTTGTATCTGCGGAGATTTCGCCGTCAAGTGCGATCAATGCCGTATGACGGCCCGTAGCCGCCAGCTTGTCGCCGGAAAATATGAACACCGCCCAGATCACCAGTCCCAGCAAGACAAGAAACAGCAGACGGAAGAAGATTTTCCAACGGCGAGCGGCACGCTGTTCGTTGATTGCAGCAAGCGCGATGCGCTCGAGCGCCGCGCGTTCCCAGCCGGGCTCGTCGGCGGAGACGCGGCTATGGCCACTCATAGCCGGTTCTTTCGTTTCAGGCGTCAAATTATCGGACATGCGTGCAGTGGTATTTTCGAGGAAGACAGATCAAAACGCGGATCACGACGCGGCGGGTTGCAATTCGCCGTCGGGAAGCCAGAAGACAGCGCGGCCCTCGGGCGTATCGCGCTCGTCTACTTTCAGGGCCCGCAGCCTGCCGCCGCGGCACGGACCGCCTACGCATTTGCCGGTATCCGGCGCGTAAATCGCCCCATGTGTGGCGCAGATCAAGTATAAACCGGACGATTCGAAGAACTGACCCTCCGCCCAATCCAGTTCCATCGGAACGTGAGCGCAACGGTTCAGATAGCCGTGAGCACGACCCTCGTAGCGAACAAAAAACACCACGACTTCATCGGCACCGATTCGGGCGGCCCGCCGCACGCCCATTCCACCGTCCACGAGTTCCCCGGATGCGCACACCCGAACCGCCTGAACGGTAGCCTCGCCCCCGCCCTCGTTCACGCCGGTGCTCATGCGTTCTCCCTCAACCAGGACGACAGCGCTCCCACGCTGGAGGCGACATATTTCGGCGACAGCGCGCTCAACGACCCGGCCGGATGCGCGCCGTAGGTCACGCCGACACCGGCGACGCCAGCGTTGATCGCCATCTGCAGATCATGGGTCGTGTCACCGACCATCACCGTGCGCACCGGGTCCTGCCCCAGTTCGCGCGTCAACTCGTGCAACATGGCTGGATGCGGCTTGGAAAACGTCTCATCCGCGCAGCGGGTGCCGTCGAACAGGCTGGTCAGCCGCACCTGATCGAGCGCGCGGTTGAGCCCAACGCGACTCTTGCCCGTTGCCACCGCCAGCAGATAGCCCTGATCGCGCAACTCCTGCAGCATTTCGCGCACGCCGACGAACAACTCGGTGGTCTGATCTTTCACCAGATAGTGGAACCGGTAGCGCTCGGCGAGCCGCGGGTAATCGCTCGGATCGAGCGTGGGCGCCGCGATTTGCAGCGCGTCGCGCAAGCCGAGGCCGATCACATAGCTCGCGGCTTCGTCCGCTGGAACCGGCAGACCGAGATCACGGCACGCTGCCTGGATACTGCGCGTGATGTGCGCGGTGGAATCCATCAGCGTTCCGTCCCAGTCGAAGACGATCAGGTCAAACTGCTCTCTAGCCATGCGGTGCCGTCTCCGGGTGTGACCCATTTCGTAATTCGTTGAGCTGCGCGATGAAATTGCGGCATTCGGCCGGCAACGGCGCCTCCAGTTGCAGCGGCGCGCCGGTTGCCGGATGCGTCAGCTTCAGCCGGTAAGCGTGCAGGAACATGCGCTTGAGCCCGGGTTTGGCATTCGCGCGAGCCAGCGCCTTGTTCAGCGCGAAGTCGCCGTATTTGGCATCGCCGACGATCGGCAGTTCCAGATGCTGCAGATGAACGCGGATCTGATGCGTGCGGCCCGTCTTCAACTCTGCTTCGAGCAACGCGTAGTCGGGCCAGCGGTCGATCAGATTGAAGACCGTGTGCGACGCCAGACCGTCGGCCTGCACGCGCACGCGCCGCTCGCCGTCTGCGGTCAGGTATTTGTGCAGCGGTTCCTTGACGGCGCGGCGACGCCCCCAGTCGCTCGCCCATTCGCCATGAACGCACGCATAGTAGCGCTTATCCATCCTGTTCTCGCGAATCTGGTCGTGAAGATTCACGAGCGCCGAACGCTTCTTGGCGAGCATGAGGATGCCAGAGGTCTCGCGATCCAGCCGATGCACCAGTTCGAGGAATTTCGCCTGCGGCCGCGCCTCGCGCATCTGCTCGATCACGCCGAACGCGACGCCGCTGCCGCCGTGCACCGCGACACCCGCCGGTTTGTCGATGACGAGCAGGTGTTCGTCTTCGAAAATGGTCCGGAACTCAGCGCTCGGCACCGGCGCGTGCGCCACCGCCTCGTTCGGCTGCGCGACCCGGATGGGCGGCACGCGCACGAGATCGCCGAGTTCGAGCCGATACTGCGCGTCGATCCGGCCCTTGTTCACACGCACTTCCCCGCTACGCAGGATGCGATAAATGTGGCTCTTGGGGACGCCTTTACAGACTCGCAACAGAAAGTTGTCGATGCGCTGTCCGGCCGCGCTGTCGTCGATCTCGATCACTGAGACCTGATCGCTCGCGACCGCGCTTGTCACCGATTTCTGGGATATTTTGCCTAACTCTTTCATTCTGAATATAATTTGCCCAGCAGTCTGCGGCGGCCGGCGCAGTGTCCGGAATTCGGGCGGATTGCGCAGGTGCAAGCGTAAATCGTTATTTTACTTGTGCCGGGGTCTGGTTGCTCACCCTGAAAATGAGATGCAACAAGTTGCACGCACGAGGTCAGCACCCGGCAGGGACGGCGCCCACAGGCGCGTTCGGTCAAGGTCGGCTTCGACGGTAACGGAATTTTGGTAAAAAAGAATTTAACTCCCAGCTTCGGTATCGGGCGTCTTACGTCCTGCTGTACGAAGCTGCGAGTTGCGAAAATACGGCGTGCGCCCATGGCGTCTTGTAGAAAGTACAAGACTTGGCGACGTCAAAATGAGGCGAGACACCCCCAGCAGGAAAAGACGCGCCGCTTGCGCGAACTTCCCGTTGCGGCACGACCGCAGCCTTCGACCCTCCGGTCACGCGCCCAGTTGGCGCACCGGCGAGAGGGGACGAAAGGCTTATGAAGGTCTGCCGGCAGAACCCGCGGCGTGTCGGGTCGTTATTTGAAGCCGTGTTCGCATGTGCCCTGCGGCACCGCGCTCCTTCTTTATGGAGCCGGGCCCTCTCAGGCAATTCTCCCGCCATTTTTCCCGCTCCAGCGTGCTTGTGAAAACACAATAAGGCGCGGCATGCCGCTGCCCGCTTCGCGCTCGCGACTGACAACCGCGAAGGCGACGCGCGCCGGCCGAGCCGCACTGGAGCCGTTCCATGAAACGCATGTTGTTCAATGCGACGCAGCAGGAAGAACTGCGCGTTGCCATCGTCGATGGGCAAAAACTCATCGACATCGACATCGAAACCGCCGGGCGCGAACAGCGCAAAGGCAATATTTACAAGGGCATCATTACCCGCATCGAGCCGTCGCTCGAAGCCTGTTTCGTCAACTACGGCGAAGACCGCCACGGTTTCCTACCGTTCAAGGAAGTCGCCCGCCAGTATTTCCGCGACGGCGTCGACATGCGCTCCGCGCGCATTCAGGACGCACTCAAGGAAGGTCAGGAACTGATCGTCCAGGTCGAAAAGGAAGAGCGCGGCAACAAGGGCGCAGCCCTCACCACCTTCATCTCCCTCGCCGGCCGCTATCTCGTTCTGATGCCGAACAACCCGCGCGGCGGCGGCGTGTCGCGCCGGATCGAAGGCGACGACCGCCAGGAACTGCGCGAAACCATGGCGCAGCTGCAATTGCCGGAAGGCATGAGCATCATCGCGCGCACGGCCGGCATTGGCCGCAGCGCCGAAGAGCTGCAGTGGGACCTGAACTACCTGATGCAACTGTGGCGCGCGATCGAAGCCGCGTCGCAAAGCGGTTCGAGCGGCCAGCCGATGCTGATCTATCTCGAATCGAGCCTCGTGATTCGCGCGATCCGCGACTATTTCCAGCCGGACATCGGCGAAATTCTGATCGACACCACCGAGATTCATGACCAGGCACGCGCCTTCATGGACATCGTGATGCCGGACAATGTCAGCAAGGTGAAGCGCTACCACGACGACGTGCCGCTCTTCTCCCGCTTCCAGATCGAACATCAGATCGAAACGGCGTACTCGCGCACGGTTCCGCTGCCGTCGGGCGGCGCGATCGTGATCGACCACACTGAAGCACTCGTTGCAATCGACGTGAACTCGGCCCGCGCCACGAAGGGCGCAGACATCGAGGAAACGGCCGCGCGCACCAACCTCGAAGCCGCCGACGAAGTCGCGCGCCAGTTGCGCCTGCGCGATCTGGGCGGCCTGATCGTGATCGACTTCATCGACATGGAGTCGGCCAAGAGCCAGCGCGAAGTCGAGCAACGCCTGAAAGACGCCCTCAAGCACGACCGTGCGCGCGTCCAGATGGGCAAAATCTCGCGCTTCGGCCTGATGGAACTGTCGCGTCAGCGTCTGCGTCCGGCCCTGTCGGAAGGCAGCCACGTGACGTGCCCGCGCTGTAACGGCACGGGCCACATCCGCGATACCGAATCGTCCGCGCTGCAAGTGCTGCGGATCATTCAGGAAGAAGCCATGAAGGAAAACACCGCGGCGATCCATTGCCAGGTGCCGGTCGAAGTGACCGCCTTCCTGCTGAACGAAAAGCGTTCGGAAATCAACAAGATCGAATCGCGCTTCAAGGTGAACGTCGTGCTGGTGCCGAACAAGCACCTGGATACGCCGCACTACAAGCTGGAACGTCTGCGTCACGACGACGCGCGCCTCGACGAACCGCGCGCTTCGTGGAAGATGGCCGAAGAAGCGGCTCGCGAGCTGGAGTCGGAAACCGGCTACAGCAAGCGCACCGAAGAAGTGAAGCCGAAGCAGGAAGCGGCGGTCAAGGGCATCACGCCCGAGAAGCCGGCTCCGAGCGCGCCGGTTCGACCGGTCGCAGCGCCGGCGCCCGTCGCTGTCACACAGGCGAGCGGCGGCTTCATCGGCTGGCTGAAGAATCTGTTCGGCATGCAGCCGGCGGCGCCGACGCCCGTTGCGCCTGCGGCTACCGAAAAGCCGGCCCGTCCGCAACAGCGTGGCGAGCGTTCGGAGCGCGGTGAGCGCACCGGCGAACGCGGCGGCGATCGCAACCGTAATCGTCGCAGTGGCGCGGGTGGTCGCGATGCGGCAGCCCGTGGCGAAGCGACGAACGGCGGCCGTCAAGGCCAGCAGCCTTCGCAGCGTCGCGAGGAACGCGAGCCGCGCGAAGGCCGCGAGGTGCGTGATGCCCGCGAGGGCCGTGAGCCGCGTGAACCGCGCGAGGCTCGTGAACCTCGCGGCAACCGCGAAGCGCGTGAAGGCCGTGAACCTCGTGAACCCCGCGAGGCACGGGAACCGCGCGAAGGGCGTGACAACCGCGAGCGCGACAATCGCGGCGAGCGTGCTGAAACGGCCGAAGGCGCACAGCGTGGCGAGCGTCAGGAACGCGGCGAGCGCCGCGAACGTGGCGAACGCGCTGAGCGCGGCGAGCGCCGCAAGCCGCAGGCAGAAACCGCCGATGCGATGACCCAGGCCGAGGCGCAAACCGCGGAAGAACTGGCACTGGCGCAAAACCAGACGGCCGTTACTGACAACGCTGCGCCGGTCGATCAGGAAGCTGTGGCGCGTGACGGCGAAGAGCGTCGTCGTCGCCGTCGCGGCCGTCGCGGCGGTCGTCGTGAGCGTGAGGAAGATGTGAACGGCAACCTGGCGGCAGACGTCGCGGAAGCGGAAGGCGACAACGTCAACGTCAGCGACGACGCACCGGTGCGCACCGCGCATCAGCCGGTCCAATCGAAGCCCGAAGTGAGCGAAGCCCGGGAAGTGAAGGAAGTGGCGCCGGTGGAAGTCGTTGTTGCCGCCGTTGCAACCGAGACAGCTGTCGTCACGGAGCTCCACGCTGCAACCGAAACGCCGGCACTCGCTGTCGAAAAGGCAGCGAAGACGGAAACGGTCGTGCCGGTCGCCGAAGTGCCGGCTGCTCCGGCTGCCGTCGAACCGATCGTGCAGGCGCCTGTTGCACAAGCTGTGGCGCCGGTCGAACCGGCGCAGGCTGCACCGGCTGCAGCGGAGACGGTATCGCTCGTGGAACCGGTCGTTCGTGAAGAGGCTGCGGCTGTTGCGCCGGCGGCTGAAGCGCAAGCCGAGCAGGCTCACGTCGAACCTGCGGCCGCCGCTCCGGCGGAAGTGATCGCAGCTCCGGCCGCTGAGCCGGCACCGCAACCGCAGATCGTCGAGCAGCAACCGGTCGTGGCAGCAGTCGCACCGGCTGCGGACTCAGCAGCGGTCGAGCCGGCGCCTGTCGCCGCCGCGCCGCAAGCGGCCGAAGTCGCCGAAGTCGCCGATGTGGCCGAAGTCACGCAGGCATCGCAAGCGCCGTCGGCACCGCGCGCGTCGTTCAACGGCGGCGTCTCGGCTGAAGCCTTGAAGCCGGTGCTGGAGCAAGCCGGCCTTGTCTGGGTCAATACCGACGCCGACAAGCTGCGCGCAGCGCAAGAAGCCGCCGCGCAGACGGTGAAACCGCCGCGCGTGGTGCGTGAGCGCAAGCCGTTGCCGCCGCTCGACACGGCACCGATGCAGCAGGTGGAAACCGGGAAGCATCCGCAGTAAGCTTGCAACCCGCTTCGAAAAGCCCGCCCTCACCGGCGGGCTTTTTGTTTTTTGCGCATGCGAAACGCATCACCCTCGCGAACTCCCTACCCTCCCCGTAAACCCCGACAGGGGTTGGCATCGCCAGCCGTTTAAGGCATTTCCGATAGAATGAAGGAATCGCCTTATCCGTTTGGCACAACGCAAGTCACTCATGTCCCGACGCATCATCCCTGTTGCCGACCTCAGCGCGGCGCCGGTCATTTCCGGC
>Ga0268254_10000403_pt1 | contig 28116 bp, 34 predicted proteins | sample AgamicOrSfrz_FD_200251 | JGI IMG/M metagenome (GOLD analysis project Ga0268254, IMG submission 200251) | Agave microbial communities from Guanajuato, Mexico - Or.Sf.rz (v2) (version 3) | ecosystem: Host-associated > Plants > Phyllosphere > Phylloplane/Leaf | place: Guanajuato, Mexico...
ATGATCAGCACCGGGCCGGCCATAATTTGCCATTCGGTTTCTTTAAACGCCGGTAAGCGTAGTTTGCTGGCGAGATTAGCCATCAGTCTTTACTCTCAGTTGCGAAATCCATCGACGCAGGAACCGGAAGGTTCCCGGGTTTTTTCGGCGGAATGCCGCCGCTACTGCGCCAGCGTCGCAGGCCGTAAACCCAGGCCAGAACTTCCGCGACGGCGCTATAAAGCTCACCCGGGATCTGCTCGCCAATATCACAGTGGCGGTAGAGCGCACGGGCAAGCGGGGGCGCTTCGAGCATCGGCACGCGGTGTTGCGCGCCCAGCTCACGTATTTTTAAGGCGATATCGCCGGCACCTTTCGCCACCACCGTCGGCGCACTCATGCCGCCCTCTTTATAGGAGAGCGCCACCGAGTAGTGCGTCGGGTTGTTCACGATGACATCCGCTGTTGGGATATCGGCCATCATCCGGCTGCGAGCCGCCGCGCGCTGCATCTGCTTGATGCGGCTCTTGATATGCGGATCGCCCTCTTGTTGTTTAAACTCATCACGGATCTCCTGGCGGCTCATGCGCAGCTTCTTCAGGTGACTCGTGATTTGGTAGAAGACGTCGTAGCCCACTACCGGCAGCAGGAAAAAGATCACCATCAGCAGGCAGTCAAGCACCATGCTCATGGCGTGGGCGACCGCCATCGGCAGCGCTTCGTTAACCAACTGAATGAAATGCGCTTTGTTGTTGTAGAGGTAGAGCGCGAAGGCGCACGCTACCAGCGCCACCCTCAGGCTACCTTTGAGCATTTCCGACATCACCTGCGCGGAGAAGAGCCGTTTCAGCCCCTGCAGCAGCGACAACCGCTTGAGATCGACCTTCAGCGATTTGCCGCTTAAATTGACCCCGCCCAGCAGCATCGGCGCGGCAATCCCGGTGACGAAGAGACCGAATAAGATGGGCAGCAGCGCACTGCCCATCATCTCCAGTAAAAAACGCGCCTGATGGAACATCGACTGCGGATCCATCACCGGCAACCGGTTGAGCACCAGCCCGCTTTGCAGCAACTGCATCATGTTGTGGGCAAACTGATTGCCGCCGGAGAGCATCAGCGCCCAGCCGGCCAGCAGCATCAGTAATGAACTCAGCTCTTTCGAGCGTGGGATCTGCCCCTCTTCACGCGCCTTCTGTTTTCGGTGGGGTGTGGGTTCTTCGGTTTTTTCTACGTCGCTCTCTTCTGCCATGATCTGCTCAGTGCACGGGCCGCGCCCGCTGCTTTAGAAGCCCAGCGAATCAAGCAGGTCATCGACCTGATCTTGCGTCGCCATTACTCCGGCTTTGTTGCTGTCGACCTGCGGACCGTTGACCAGCGTCACCTCGTCCTCTTCTTCGATCTTCTCCTGCGGCAGCTCTGGCACGTACGCCAGCAGCACCTGGATAAGCTCGGTCTCGACCGTCTCAATCAGCGACATCATGCGACGAATCACCTGGCCGGTAAGATCCTGGAAATCCTGCGCCATCATGATCTCCATCAGGTGCTCATCGCTTTTGCGTGCTGCCTGCGGTGCCTGTGTCAGGTAGTCACGGGTCGCGGTGACTAATTCCCGGGCATCGGCGAGTTCCACGGGCGCGGCGAACCAGGCATCCCAACGTGCCGCCAGCTGTTCGCCGTTATTAACGATTGTCTCCTGCAGCGGGCGCGCCTCTTCGACGCAGGTCAGTACGCGCTCGGCGGCCTGTGCGGTTTTTCCGACCACATAGTTCAACCGTTCACGGGTATCCGGGATAGCATCAGCGGCCTCGACAATGGTGCGATCGAGTCCTAAGTCGACCAGGCTGTCGCGCAGTAGTCGCGCCAGTTGCCCGACGCGCGAGAAGATGCCTTTGAAATCCTCTTCAGGTTGCGTATGTTCCGCGGTCATGAGTTACCAGCCGATCTTTTCAAAAATTTTGTTCAGCTTCTCTTCAAGCGTTGCCGCGGTGAACGGTTTCACCACGTAGCCGCTGGCACCAGCCTGCGCGGCGGCGATGATGTTCTCTTTCTTCGCTTCGGCAGTGACCATCAACACCGGCATGGTTTTCAAATTCGCATCGTTGCGAATCTCCGTCAGCAGCTGTAAACCGTCCATGTTCGGCATGTTCCAGTCGCTGATCACAAAGTCGAAGGCGTCAGCGCGCAGCTTGTTCAGCGCATCCAGACCATCTTCCGCCTCTTCAACGCGGTTAAAGCCCAAATCTTTCAAAAGGTTGCGCACAATGCGTCGCATGGTGGCGAAGTCATCGACAACTAAAAAACGTAAGTTCTTGTCGGCCATCTCTATTTCCTAAACTCAGTAAGTGGAACGGGTAGTGGGGTGGTGGTTAAATTCTGCGAGCCTGATCGGCCGTGTGGTTCAAAATGTGCTGGCTGATATGGTCCAGATCGACCGCTTCACAGGCGGCGCCAAGGGCAATCGCTTCGCGCGGCATACCAAAGACCACGCAGCTCCGTTCGCTCTGGGCGATGGTCCATGCGCCAGCTTCACGCATCGCCAGCAGGCCGGCGGCACCATCGCTGCCCATGCCGGTTAAAATCGCCCCGATTGCGTTTTTCCCCGCGCAGCGTGCGACGGAGTGAAAGAGCGCATCTACCGACGGGCGATGGCGGTTGATCGGCGAGTCATCACTCAATTTGATGTGATAGTTCGCCCCGCTGCGCGTCAGCTCCATATGGAATCCGCCCGGCGCGATGTAAACATGGCCGGGCAGAACGCGGTCACCCTCTTCAGCCTCCTGCACCGACATCTGACACAGATGGTTGAGCCGGTTGGCGAACGAGCGGGTGAAACCGCCCGGCATATGCTGAGCAATCACGATCCCGGGGCTGGTGGCCGGCATCGGCACCAGCAGCTGGCGCAGCGCCTCGGTGCCGCCGGTCGATGAACCAATAGCAATAATCTTTTCGCTGCCAATCAGCGGGCCGTGAACAATCCGTCGCGGCTGAGGCTTACCATCGCGGCGGGCAACGCGCGCTTTCGCCGCCATTCGGATTTTGTCGACAATCATCTCGCTGTAGTGCGCCATGCCGTCCTGCAAACCGGTCTCCGGCTTGGTAATAAAATCAACCGCCCCAAGTTCGAGCGCGCTGAGGGTAATGTCCGAGCCTTTGTTGGTCAGCGATGAGAGCATCACCACCGGCATCGGGCGCAGACGCATCAGGCGCTCAAGAAAATCGAGGCCATCCATACGCGGCATTTCGACATCCAGCGTCAGTACGTCCGGGTTGTGCTGCTTGATCAGATCGCGGGCGATGATGGGATCGAGTGCGGTCGCTACCATTTCCATGTCCGGTTGTTCATTGACGATGCGCGTCATGATTTTGCGGATCAGCGACGAGTCATCAATGCAGAGCACCTTAATCTTTTTCATCCTTCTCACTCCGCGAGGCGATAGACGGACTGTCCGAGCAAACGAAATGGACTGTTCATGTTTTGAAAATGTTCAGAGTGACCCACGAACAGCAGCCCGCCAGGCTTGAGCATTTTCGCGAAGCGCTGAAGCAGCTTCTCCTGGGTGTTCTGGTCGAAATAGATCATCACGTTGCGGCAAAAAATCGCATCGAAAGGGGCGGGAATATCCCACTGGCTTTCGATCAGGTTGAGCTGGCGAAACTGCACCGTATTGCGCAGTTCGCTTCTGATTTTCACCATATTTGCCTGCGCGCCGGTACCGCGTAAAAACCAGCTTTTTTTCTGCTGCTCGCTCAGGTTGTCGATATCCGCCAGCCGGTAAACGCCCTGTACCGCTCTTTGCAGCACGTCGGTGTCGATATCGGTTGCCAGCACGCGCGGGCCGGTAATACTGCGGCCCAGCGCCGCTTCCAGCGTCATGGCGATCGACCACGGCTCTTCGCCGGTTGAGGCCGCCGCGCACCAGACGCTGTACATCCCCGACCGCGACTGGGCATGTTTCGCCAGCGTCGGAAAGTGGTACGCCTCGCGAAAAAAGGAGGTCAAATTGGTGGTCAGGGCGTTAATAAACTCCTGCCACTCACCGCTGGTCGGGTTGTTCACCAGCAGCGCAATGTAGTCGTCGAATCTGCGCAGATTCAGCTCGCGCAGGCGGCGGGAGAGGCGGTTAAACACCATGTCTTTTTTTTGCGGCGTTAACACAATGCCCGCGCGCTGGTAAATCAGGGCGCTGATTTTTTCTAATTCATGGCCGGTCAACGTGCCCGGAGTGGGCGCTGCGCTATCGGCAGATGAAAATCTATTTTTCTGGCTCTTTGTCATAAGTGTTGGCTTAAACCCACAGGTTTTTAAACGCACATGGCTGGTGACGCTAAAATGAATCACCGGCGATATGCCGGCTATTTTATTAACAGCGATAAAACAGCCGGACTTATTCAGCCGTGAAAAATAGCAGCACTATTTTCGCGTCAATCGAGAATAAGATATTGCGTAGGTGTTATACCGGCATGCTCATTATTTCCTGGTAGGCGCTGACGAGTTTATTTCGCACCTGCACGCCCAGGTTCAGAGCCACCGACGATTTTTGAATGGAGACCATCACATCATTCAGGCCGATCCCCTCGGCACCGGAGAGATAAGCCTGTGACTGCTGCTTAGCAAATGTCTGCATTCCGCTAATATTGTTAATGCTGTTAAGCAAAATATTAGAAAATTGTGAACTGTTTTCTGTTTTACGCGTTGTGTTAAACGGATTTAACGCGCTGATATCTGAGACTTGTCTGGCCTGCGACTGAATCTGATCCAATACGCCGCCTAATGTATTCATCGACATGAAAATGACCTTATTAGTTATTGGCCGCAAGCTTACCATGTGGTCTGAAAAACGACATAACGTGAATAGCTGACACAAATTTCACCTTATTACCACTTAGAAAAACGGGCTTTCTGTAGATAATACGCATCCGGGAATTTTCCTGAGAAATACATTTGCTTTTATTAATTGCATACCAGATGAGCCGAGCCGTAATTGTTTTTACTTTTAATTCCGGCATTCACTTTTACAGGACATTGGCATGACTGCCACAATCACCGGTAGTAAAAAGAAAGGCATTGTCGATGTAAAGGCAGTGCTCGAGAATATTCGGGCTAACCCCCGCATCCTCTTTTTTGTCGCGGCTGCGGCCGCTATTTCTATAGTTATTGCGCTGATGTTCTGGGCGAAAGAACCAGACTACCGCGTGCTCTATAGCAATATCAGCGAGGAGGATGGCGGCGCGGTTGTCACCCAACTGAAACAGATGCAGGTGCCGTACCGTTTTGCCGAGCATGACGGCTCCATCGAAATCCCTGCTGAGCAGATCTACGAAGTGCGCCTCAAACTGGCGCAGCAAGGGTTGCCGAAGGGCGGCTCGGTAGGTTTTGAACTGCTGGACCAGGAGAAGTTTGGTATCAGCCAGTTCAACGAGCAGGTCAATTTCCAGCGCGCACTGGAGGGCGAGCTGTCACGCACCATCGAAACCTTAGGTCCGGTGCGCTCGGCGCGCGTCCACCTGGCGATGCCGAAGCCGTCGCTCTTTTTGCAGGATCGCAAAGAGCCTTCCGCTTCGGTGACGCTGAACCTGATTAACGGCAGAACGCTCGATTCAGGACAGGTGAGTGCCATTACTTTCATGATCTCCAGCGCTGTGCCGGGACTGAGCGCCGATCGGGTGACGATTGTCGATCAGAGCGGGCACATGATGTCGCAGAACGGCGCGCAGGCCACCCAGACCACGCAGCTGCAATATGTGCGCAAGATGGAGGCCGATTATCAGCGCCGTATTCAGGCGATCCTCGCGCCGATTGTCGGCACGCAGAACGTCAGAACCCAGGTGACCGCGCAGGTTGACTTCACCCAGCATGAGCAGACGGCGGAGCAGTATCAGCCGAATGCCCGCCCGGAAAATATGGCGATTCGTAGCCGTCAGAGCAGCAACAACGAGCAGGGTGGCAAGAACGCAGTCGGCGGCGTACCGGGCGCGTTAAGCAACCAGCCGCCAGCCCCGGTCTCCACGCCGATTGAGGATCCTGCGGCACAGCAGGCCAACAGGCAGGGCGGCGCGAATGGCAATAACCCGGCACCCGCAGCGGCACCCGCACCCACCCTGGCGCCTTATAACAAGCAGAGTGAAGAGACCACCAACTACGAGGTGGATAAGACGCTGACCCACATTAAGCGCAACACCGGCGTGCTTGAGCGCCTCTCCGTTGCGGTGGTGGTGAACTACAAGCAGGGCAAAGATGGCAAGCCGGTCGCGCTCAACAAGGCGCAGCTGGATCAGATCAATGCGCTGGTTAAAGAGGTGATGGGCTTCTCCGACAAACGCGGCGATACGCTCAACGTTGTCAACACCATCTTTACCGACCAGGAAGAGGAAGCGCCTGTTCCGCTGTGGAAACAGCCGGAATTTATCAAGCTGATGCTCTCCGGCGCGCGCTATCTGTTTGTAGCGCTGATCGCCTGGATCCTGTGGCGCAAGGCGGTACAACCCTTCTGGATCCGCCATCAGGAGATGCTGATCCAGCGTCTGGAGATGGAGAAAGAGGTGCGCCAGGCGGAGCTGGATGAGCAGGTGCGTAAACGCCAGAGCGCGGAAACCGCCAAAGCGCAGCAGCGCGTTGAAACCGAACAACAGGCGCAGCATCTGCGTGAAATGGCTGACCAGGAGCCGCAGGTCATCGCGCTGGTGATTCGCCAATGGTTAAATAAGGAGCAGAAGTCGTCATGATCGCCGCCGAGAAAAGCGCCATAGTCATGCTGACGCTCGGTGACGAGCGTGCAGCCGAAGTCTTTAAGCACCTGAACACCCACGAAGTGACCATGATCAGTAGCGCCATGGTCTCGATGGGCACCTACACCCACGATCAGCTGGCTGTGGTGATGAAGGAGTTCCGCCGTGATTCCGGCGAATTTGCGGTGCTGGATGTCAACACCAACGAATACCTGCGCAGCGTGCTGGTGAAAGCGCTGGGCGAAGAGCGCGCTAACACCCTGCTCGAAGATCTGCTTGAGGCCAATGATGAGCGTAACGGTATCGAAACGCTCAACTTTATGGAGCCGCAGATGGTCTTCGATCTCATCCGTGATGAGCATCCGCAGATTATCGCCACCATCCTTGTTCACCTGAAACGCAGCCAGGCAGCCGATCTGCTGGCGAAATTTGACGAGCGTGAACGCAACGACATTCTGCTGCGTATCGCCACCTTCGGCGGCGTGCAGCCGGTGGCGCTGCAGGAGCTGACGGAAGTGCTCAACAACCTGCTGCATGGTCAGAATATCAAGCGCAACAAGATGGGCGGCGTGCGTCCGGCGGCGGAGATCCTCAACCTGATGAAATCTCACCAGGAGGATGCGGCCATCGAAGCGGTACGCGAATACGACCAGGAGCTGGCGCAGAAAATTATCGACGAGATGTTCCTCTTCGAGAACCTGGTCGAGATGGAAGATCGCAGCATTCAGCGCATCTTGCAGGATATCGACAACGAATCGCTGATCGTCGCGCTGAAAGGCGTGGACGACGCGCTGCGCGACAAGTTCTTCCGCAATATGTCCAAACGTCAGGCCGACATTATGCGTGACGATCTGAACTCCCGTGGCCCTGTGCGTATGTCGCAGGTCGAAAACGAACAGAAAGCGATCCTGCTGGTGGTGCGTCGTCTGGCGGAGACCGGCGAGATTGTGATTGGTGGAGGCGACGATGCCTACGTCTAAGACCCAGTGGCACGCCTGGCGGCCTGAAAACCTGCTCGACGACGCGTTAAGCAGCGAGCCCGAGCTGCGCGCCGCCGTGCCGGCCAGCGATCCGGCGAGTGAAGCGGCACTGCAAATGGAACTCTCCCGCCTGCGCAAGCAGGCGGAGCAGAAAGGGTTTGCCCAGGGCCAGACGCGCGGCGTGGAAGAGGGGACAAAGCTCGGTTACGCGAAGGGTTTTGAAGAGGGGCGCGAAGAGGGCATCGAGAAAGGGATAGCCGAGTACCGCCAGTTACAGCAAGCGCAGGCGCAGGAGTTCGCGCAGCTGGTTGATAACGTCAAAATTACCCTTGATAGCCTCGACAGCGTGATGCCCGCGCGGCTGGTGCAGGTGGCGCTGATGGCGGCGCGCAGCCTGCTCGGCGAAAGCGTGGTGTCAACCACCACCAATGCCTGGCTGCTGACCCGCATTCAGCAACTGTTGCAGGAAGATACCAAACAGCTGGGGCAGGTGAAGCTGTGGATCAGCCCGGAAGCCTCGGCTTCGGTTCAGGAGCAACTGGGCGAAGTACTGCATTCACGCGGCTGGGAGTTGTGCACCGATGCGCAGATGCTGCCGGGCGGCTGCCGCCTCACCACCGATGGCGGCGAGCTTGATGCCACCACCGAAACCCGCTGGAACGAACTCTGCACCCTGAGCCGCGAGGACTTCTCCCTATGACCGCGCGGCTAAAGGCATGGCTTGATGGCGTGGATCTGCGCGAGAAGCGCATCGCCGCGCTGCCGCTGTTTCGCCGCTACGGCCGCCTGACCCGCGCCACCGGTCTGGTGATGGAAGCCGTCGGCCTGAAGCTGCCCATCGGCACGCTCTGTATTGTCGAGCGTGAAAGCGATGAGGGGATCCAGCGCGTCGAGAGCGAAGTGGTCGGCTTTAATGGCGAGATCCTCTATCTGATGCCCCTTGAGAACGTCGAGGGCGTGTTGCCGGGTGCGCGCGTTTACGCGCTGGGCAGCAACACCAAAGGCAAACAGTTACCGTTGGGGCCGGAACTGCTCGGGCGTGTGCTCGATGCCAGCGCCCGTCCACTCGACGGCCTGCCGCCGCCGAACACCAGCGATCGCGGGCCGCTCTTTACGCCGCCCTTTAACCCTTTGCAGCGCGATCCGATTAAAAACGTGCTCGATGTTGGCGTGCGCGCCATTAACGGCCTGCTCACCGTCGGGCGCGGGCAGCGTATGGGCCTGTTTGCCGGCTCCGGCGTCGGCAAAAGCGTGCTGCTAGGGATGATGGCGCGCTTTACCAAAGCGGATGTGATTGTCGTCGGCCTGATTGGCGAGCGTGGCCGCGAAGTGAAAGATTTTATCGAAAACATTCTTGGCAAAGACGGACTTAAACGCTCGGTAGTGATCGCCGCCCCGGCCGATGTTTCACCGATTCTGCGTATGCAGGGCGCGGTTTATGCCACGCGCCTGGCAGAGGATTTCCGCGACCGCGGCCTCAACGTACTGCTGATTATGGATTCCCTCACCCGCTATGCGATGGCGCAGCGTGAAATCGCGCTGGCGATTGGCGAGCCACCCGCCACCAAAGGCTACCCGCCCTCGGTGTTTGCCAAACTCCCCGCGCTGGTGGAGCGCGCCGGGAACGGCATCAAGGGCGGCGGTTCGATTACCGCGTTCTATACCGTGTTGACGGAAGGGGACGATCAGCAGGATCCGATCGCCGACTCGGCGCGCGCGATCCTCGACGGTCACGTGGTGCTCTCCCGTCGCCTGGCCGAGTCGGGCCACTATCCGGCGATCGATATCGAAGCCTCCATCAGCCGTGCGATGACCGAACTGATTGATCCGGTGCACTACAAAAAGGTGCAGCGCTTTAAGCAGATGCTCTCCTCTTATCAGCGCAACCGCGATCTGGTGAGCGTGGGAGCCTATGCCGCCGGCAGCGATCCGCTGCTCGATCAGGCGATTACCCTCTATCCGAAAATGGAGGCGTATCTGCACCAGGGTATTCATGAGTCCTGCGAATATGACGACTCGTATAGCGGGCTGTCGGCGCTCTTTCCACAGGGCAATAACGCGTAATGTGAAGGTGAAATGATGGCGAGCCAAAACCCGATGGATGTCCTGCGCGAGTTGGCAGAGAAGAAACTGAATGACACCACGACCCGCCTCGGTTCGGCGCGCCAGTCCCACCTTAACGAAACCGCACGACTCGATCAGCTCAAGACTTATGCGAAAGAGTATCGCGAGCAGATGCAGTCGACCATTGTTGATCGGGGCGTATCCATTATGGCCCTACAGGCGCACCAGCACTTTTTGACCTCGCTGGATGGCGTCGTGGCGCAACAAGTCAGGAGAGTATCTGCCAGTCAGTACACGGTGGATAACGTGCAGGAAGCATGGAGAAAAGATAAGCAGCGGCTGAATGCTTTCGAAGCACTGAAAAACCGTGCCGACGCACAGCGATTGTTAAAAGAGAACCGACTGGAACAGAAGATGATGGATGAGTTCGCCCGTCGCGCCAGTCAAAGGAACAAATAAGATGATTATCCGACATTCACTCCCGGCCTCGCCCGTTGACGCGGGACGTCAGACGGCTTCCGCGTCCTCCGCGCAGGAAGAGGGGCACTTCGCTGGCGAACTGAAAAAGCAGCTCTCATCAGGAGAGACACAGGAAGCCCGGCAGAACGGCGCGCCGCAGGATAAAGCGAAAAAGCCTGCCGATAAAAAAGTGCAGCTCGCTGACGTCACGCCTGCGACACCGGCTCTACCTGCCGACCTGCTTACCCAGGCGGCGACAAACCTGGCGGCGCCGCTCGATGCCTCCGCTACTACGGCGGATGCGCTGCTGGCGCAGGGCGTGCAGACGGCGCAGGCCGAACTGGCGGCACTGCCGCAGGTGAGTGCCGATCCGACGCTGGCTGCCGCCGTGCCAGCAAGCCCGCTTCTCGCCGCTGCGTTGCCGGTTGAGCCGCAGGCTGGCGATCCGCTGACCCAGGTGAATTTCACCGCCGTGCTGGATGAGCAAAAGCCGACGCAGGATCTGCCTGCTGGCGTTAAGCCCCAGCCGTCACGGCCCGAGGCGCAACCCGCGATGCCATTAACGGAGAGTGCCGTTGAGGGTAAAGCGCAATCGTTAACCCCTGCGGACAGCAGCGCCCAGTCGACTCCACCTGCGGCGGCTCCCGTCAGCGAGAGCCTGACGCAGGCGCTGCATAACTTAAAAGGCGCAGAGCCAGTTGCCACACCGCATATCGTAGCCCAGGCCGCGCCAGTGACGGCAACTGCCCCGGCAACTGCTATCGCCACCTCAACCGTCGCTACCGCCACGTTGCAGGCGGAAGTCGGCACCCCGGCATGGCAGCAATCTTTAGGTCAGCAGATTGCCGTATTCAGCCGTAACGGCGTGCATCACGCCGAGCTGCGTCTGCATCCGGAAGAGCTGGGCGCGTTGCAGGTGAGCCTGCGGGTAAATAACGATCAGGCGCAGGTGCATTTTGTCTCCGAGAGCCACCACGTTCGCGCGGCGCTGGAGTCGGCAATGCCGAACCTGCGCACCATGCTTGAGGAGTCCGGCATCTCGCTCGGACAGAGCAGCGTGGGCGCAGACACCTCCTCTTCAGCAGGGGATGCCCACTCCGGTCATACATCCGGACAAGGAAAGTCTGAGAGCCGGGAGGGCGATCTGACTATTTCTTCTGAGGAAGAGAGCCCGGTGGTTACGCGTGTAATGCATTATTCGCGCGGAATCAACACCTTCGCTTAATTGCCGGGCGTGAACTGGCAAGGTGCTGACACTAATTTCAGTTTTTCAATGAATTGTCCTGGATGGGTGCTGTATTAAAATAACGGCATTCCATCAGGTCATTCGCCAGTCGCGTGATTGTTGATTTAATTTTACTACAGAGTTATCCATCAAATGCCGAAGAGAAAAAATGCAGCGCAAGGCGGAAAAAAAAGTCCGTTGTTAATTTTAATCGTCCTGTTTGTTATCCTGGGTGTCTGCGCAATTGGCGCTTATGCCTATGTGGAGATCAGTAAATTAAAAAATCAGGTCACCCATATTAATAGTGGCAAGCCACCTGCCGCACCGGTAGTGGAAGCGACTCCGGTTTATATGGATCTCGACACCTTTACCGTCAGCCTGAAACCCGATGCCCATGACAGCGACCGTATTCTTTATATCGGCCTGACGTTGAAAGTTGCCAGTGCTGAAACAAAATCGCTGCTGGAAAAACATTTGCCGGAAATTCGTAGCCATTTACTGGTGCTCTTTTCTCAACAAACTGCGGCTGAATTAACCGGCGATCAGGCAAAAGCGCTGCTCGCGGCAAAAACCAAAGATGCGGTTAATGCATCACTCCCAGGCCAGCATAAACCGATGGTAACAAACGTCCTGTTTAATGCATTTATCTTACGGTAATCAGAATGTCGGACAGTATTTTATCCCAGGATGAGATCGACAATCTTCTGAATGGCGGTCCCAGCAGCAGTCAAAATAGTGCGCCGGCCGCCCCCGCATCACCAGAAGATAATATTAAGCCTTACGATCCGAATACGCAGCGTCGTGTTGTCCGTGAACGTTTATATTCGTTAGAGATTATCAACGAACGTTTTGCGCGCCAGTTTCGCATCGGCTTATTTAATATTTTGCGTCGTAGCCCGGATGTCACCGCAGGGAACATTAAGATTCAGCCGTACCATGAGTTTGCGCGTAATCTGCCGGTGATGACCAGCCTGAACCTGATGAACATGAATCCGCTACGCGGTACGGCGCTCTTCGTCTTCTCGCCGAATCTGGTCTTTACGGCAGTGGATAACCTGTTTGGCGGGGATGGCCGTTTCCCGACTAAAGCGGATGGGCGCGAATTTACCCCAACCGAGCAGCGCATTATTCAGCGCATGTTAGCGATGGCGCGCGAGGCCTATGACTATGCGTGGACCTCAATTTTCAAAATTAAAACTGAGTTTGTGCGTTCTGAATTACAGGTGAAATTTACCAATATCACCTCATCACCGAACGATATTGTGGTGACGACGCCTTTTCAGGTTGATATTGGCTCGCACAGCGGTGAGTTACAGATCTGTATGCCGTTTAGCATTATTGAGCCGATTCGCGAATTGTTGACCAATCCGCCGCTGGAAAACTCGCAGCATGAAAATAATCAGTGGCGCAGTTCATTAGCATCGCAAATGCGCGATACCGAACTGGAGTTGGTGGTGAAATTTGCAGAGATCTCCACCCGTCTCTCAAGAATTATGAAGCTGAAACCGGATGACATCATTCCGCTGGATAAACCCGAACAGCTGGGTGGATTTGTTAATGATGTGCCGGTAATGACCGGTAAATATGGCAGCGCAAATAATCAGTATGCCATCCAGGTTGATGCGTTACAGAATTCAACATTGTTAGGTTTCAAGAAGGAGTAATTGTCGTATGAGCGATATGGAACATGATTCGGGCTCAAATAAGTCTTCGCTCGGCGACATCTGGGGCGACGCAATGAGTGAACAGTTGTCCAGTGAAAACAGTGCCGAGGTGCATTCCCAGGCGGAAGATGTAATGGTGAATTTATCTGAAGATTTAAATCTGGTGCTCGATATCCCGGTGAAAATGACCGTGGAATTAGGCCGCACCAAAATGACGATCAAAGAGTTATTGCGATTAAGCCCAGGCTCCATTGTTTCTCTGGATGGCCTCGCGGGCGAACCGCTCGATATTTTGATCAATGGTTATTTAATCGCGCAGGGCGAAGTGGTGGTGGTTTCCGATAAATTCGGCATCCGTATTACCGACATTATTACTCCGTCTGAGCGCATGCATCGTTTGAGCAGATAATGAATACGCAGTCGCTTAATGCTGTTCAGCCCGTCTCCGCAGCGCCAGCAATGGCGCCTGTTGGCACCGGCAATATTATCGGCGCACTGGCGCTGGTGATCCTGTTAATGGCGGCTATCGCCTGGATCGCCCGCCGCACTGGCGTCGCTACGCGAATGGTAAAGGGACATAACATTCTTTGTGTAAAACACACCCAGTCAATCGGTGCGCGCGAGCGCCTGGTGGTGGTCGAAGTGGACGACAAATGGCTGCTGCTGGGCGTGACGCAGGACAATATCACTAACCTGATGACGATGGAGAAACGGGCCGACGTTGAAGAGATCAAAGCGGCGTCCTTCCTCCCGACTTTCCAGAGCGCATTAGTGAACTGTATTGCCCGGCGCAAAGGTGAGAGCAAATAAGATGAAACGTAACGCTCGCCTGCTGATGCCCCTGTGTGGCCTTGGCCTGGCGCTCGCCGGATGGCTGCTCCCGGCCCAGATGGCGCTGGCGGCCAACAATGACATTCTGCTCTCGCACTCCGCGAACGGCGAGAGCTGGTCGCTGCCGGTCCAGACCCTGGTGCTGCTGACATCGCTCACCTTTTTGCCCGCCATCCTGCTGATGATGACCGGCTTTACCCGCATCGTAATTGTGCTGGGACTGCTGCGCAGCGCGCTCGGTACCGCAAGCACGCCGCCCAACCAGGTGCTGCTCGGGCTGGCGCTGTTTCTCACCTTCTTCGTGATGTCGCCGGTGCTTAACCGGGTCTATGACGAAGCCTGGGTGCCGCTGTCGCAGGACAAGATCTCTATGGAAGTCGCCATTGAGAAGGGCTCGCAGCCGCTGCGCGCCTTCATGCTGAAGCAGACCCGTGAAGGGGATCTGGCGCTCTTCTCCCGCATTGCGAACGCCGGCGATTTTGCTAACGCCGACGCGGTGCCGATGAGCATCCTGGTGCCTGCGTTTGTCACCAGCGAGCTGAAAACCGGCTTCCAGATTGGCTTCACCCTGTTTATTCCGTTTCTCATCATTGACCTGGTGGTCGCCAGCATTCTGATGGCGCTGGGGATGATGATGGTGCCGCCGGCGACGATTTCGCTGCCCTTTAAGCTGATGCTGTTTGTGCTGGTCGATGGCTGGCAGCTGATTATTGGTTCCCTCGCGCAGAGCTTCTTTTAGCAAGAGAGTAAAAAATGACACCTGAAAGTGTAATGTCGCTGGGGTTCCAGGCCACCAAAGTGGGGCTGATGATCGCCGCCCCGCTGCTGTTAGCCGCGCTGGCGGCTGGCCTGCTGGTCAGCATTTTGCAGGCCTCGACGCAGATCAACGAAATGACCCTGTCGTTTATTCCCAAGATCCTGACGCTGGTGGTGGTGCTTATCGCCTGCGGCCCGTGGATGTTAACCACGCTGGTTGACTACATGCGCGGGCTCTTTACCAGCTTGCCGTACCTTATTCGCTAACTATGTTTACGCTCTCGCTGGTTCACCTCTATGACAATGTAAACCAGTACTTCTGGCCCTGTCTGCGCATGCTGGCTCTATTCGGCGCCGCGCCGATTTTCAGCGAAAAGCCGCTCAGCGCCCGCTTTAAAGTAGCGTTGGCGCTGTTAACCGCTTTTCTTATTGCGCCGCAACTGCCCACCAGCAACATTGCCATCGCCTCGCTGGATGGCTTCTGGGCCTGCTGCCAGCAGCTGATTATCGGCATCGCCATTGGCCTTTCCGTGCAGCTGATTTTTGTCGCCGTGCGCCACGCGGGCGAGATTATTGGTATGCAGATGGGGCTCTCCTTTGCCATGGTTTACGATCCTTCCGGCGGCCCGAGTATGCCGGTGGTCGCACGCCTGTTAAACCTCTTTGTCACGCTGCTGTTTCTCACTTTTGACGGCCATCTCTATATGCTGGAAGTGCTGGCCAACAGTTTCATCGCGTTTCCGATCAACGCCGCACCGCTGGGTGCAAACGGCTTTATGGCGATGGTCAGCGCCGGAGAGATGATCTTCCGTTACGGCATGATGCTCGGCCTGCCGGTCATCACCCTGCTGCTGTGCCTCAACCTGACCATGGGGCTGCTCAACCGCCTGTCGCCGCAGCTCTCCATCTTCGTCATTGGTTTTCCGATTTCGTTAACCGTCGGCATGGTCGCCATGTCGCTGGTGATGTTCACGCTGGCTCCCTTCTTCGAAAATATGATGGGCGGCATTTTTGACCGCCTGTTCGTGATCCTTACGGGGTTCAGATAGCCATGAAGGGATGCTGCATTTTTCCGCGCTATTTTTCACTTTTCGTCACCGGAAGTGACGTTTGCCAGGGAAGGGGTTATGAGCCTGAAATCCTCCGTCAGTACCGCTAATGTTTTGATTTACAGCGAAGATCACTTTTCCGCGATGGGACTGATCACGCTGATAAAGCTCTATCGCCCCAATTTACGCGTCAGCTATATCAGTAGCCTTGAGGAGGCGAGCCGGGCGACGGGGAGTAAGCTGCGCATTCTGGTGGCGGTAGCCACTCAGGCCACCAATCTGATGTCGTTGATGCAGACCACCCACTTTTTGCGTGAGCTAAAAGAGGAGTTGCCCTGCCTGCTGCTGTGCGAGGACTTCGACCCGGTACTGCCCGCGCTGCTGCCGGATATGCTGCGGCTCAGCCTGAATGCGCCGATCCGTACGGTATTTGAGTCGATTACCGGCCTGATGTCGAAAAAGCGCGCAAAGCAGCAGGATCTCTCAGTGCTGCCGCTGCTGACCCACCGCCAGCGCGAAGTGTTATGCCTGCTGGCGTCCGGCTCCAGCGCGCAGGAGGTCTCCTCCACGCTCGGTATCAGCCTGAAAACCGCCTACGTTCACCGGCGCGATATTCTCACGCGCCTTAATATCGGCCCGAATTACTACCGCGGCGTCTTTACTGGCCGCCTGACGTAATCTCGCAGGTTCAGAAACAGGAAAGCCCCGGCGGGTCGCACACTGGCTGACCCGTCGGGGCTTTCATTGATAACCCGCTGTAACGCCTGTTATTGCAGGGTTGTCATGGTGCCGGCAGCGAAATCGAGCTGCGGGCTTCTTTTCATCGCCCGTGAAGGCGGTACACAAAGACTACAGGTAAAACCGTTAAACATATGCTCTGGCGTGCTGACAAAATTGCCGCCGCAGCAGTCGCACTGGGTCTGCTTCAGCATGCCGCCGTCCATAAAACGCAACAGCGTCCATGCGCGGGTCAGCCCCAGCACCGGCTCCTCGTCCGCCTGCGCCAGACCATGCTCCAGATAGATACGGTAGGCTTTAATCATCAGCTCAACAGAGCGGCCTTTTTCCGCTCTCTGCAAATAGCGGTAGATATTGTAGAAAATTGACGAGTGAATATTCTGCTCCCACGACATATACCAGTCAGCGGAGAACGGCAGCATACCCTTCGGCGGCGAATCGCCTTTTAACTCTTTATAGAGTTTTAACAGACGACGGCGGCTTAAATTTGTTTCACTCTCCAGAACCTGCATCCTCGCGCCGAAATTAATTAACTCCATCGCGATTTGCGCGTCTTTAATTTCAGACATGATGCTTTTTTCGTGCAGCATTATCTCGCTCATTACGCTGCCTCGTCGCCGTTATTATCAACCGTGTTGAGCAGATTGCTCGACAGAATAATCCCGGTGTGCAGACGTTGCAGCGCATCTATACGGGACTCTTTTGTCAGGCAGTTAATCACCACATCATCAATACGCAGGCGGCTGATCAGCTGCCCGGTAGAGGCGAGTTTAATCAGTTGCGGCAGCGATAAGTGGCTTAGTGTCTCCAGCGTGGCATCGTTCAGGCCAAGGCGGAAACCGGCGGCAATCTTATCTTCACGGATCAAACGCTGAGCCAGTAATAAATAGGAGAGGTTCAGATCCTGAATAGACTGCATCTGTTCTTCAAAATTGTGTTCGTTCATAAGTTGCTCCCGTAACACCACACCGGATGTGGAATTACTATTATTTAACAATAAATATGCGAGCAACCACTTTATTTCGATAAGAATAAACTAACTAATAAATGAAACTAGACACTCTTATTGTGCAGGCGATGTTTTTTATTCCTGCATCTGTTTGTCTTTAAGTTGTTCCTTAAGACGGAAATAAGATTACACATTTGACTTAATTCAAACAATCGCCTAAATGCGGAAAAAAGAGGATCATTGCATTTCCGGTTTTATTGTTTCTGGTTGATCGCTTTATTTTCAATATGTTGCATTAACATTGCCTGCGCATTTACTTTAATTACATAATCGAAGCCGTTGAAATGAAAAAGATTCTCCTTTTCAGAAAGTTGTTATCTTATTGAATTATCTGATCTACAGAAAATATATTATGTACCCGCGCCTTTGTATTTGATGGGGCAATAAGTCATATGGTCACGCATTAAATAAACACCTTATGTGGGGTTTTTACCGGTGCAAACAACGTTTTTCCCGGTAAAGCGAGGATACTCTCTCACCCGGCGGTAATGACAATTCACATTTGTTAACCAGGAGCGTTAGGAATGCGTGCAGCGATCGTGTTAGCCATGTTGTTGTCCGGATCTTTGCCCGCCTGGGCGGATAATTCCCCTGCGCCGGAAAACCAGCAGATTGCGGGCCTGATCCGCACGCCGCTGATGCTGCCGGTGACGCTTGAGAATGGCCAGCCTGCGCTGCTGGAGGCGTTTGTTACCCGTCCGGCGAACAACAATCCTGCGCCAGTAGCCCTCATTACCAACGGCACGGCGGAGACTGCCGACTTTGACCGCTTTGTGATGAACCCTAACTACTATACCTCAACGGCGATTGCTTTCGCCCGCCACGGCTATGCGGCGGTGGTTGTGCTGCGCCAGGGGTATGGGCAGTCGAGCGGGGCGGCGGAGTATGCGGGCGGCTCGTGCGCGCAGCCGCGTCATCAACTGGCGGGTGAGCGCGACCGCGACACCTTGCTGGCGGCGCTGAAGGCGATCCGTCAGCAGCCGTGGGCCTCGCCGAAGCAGGCGCTGCTGGTGGGGATGTCCTCCGGCGGCTTTGCCATGCTGGCGACCGGCGCGGCCAACCCACCCGGCGTGCAGGCGATTATTAACTTTGATGGCGGGCGCGGCGCGCTGGATGGCAAATCCTTCTGCGACCAGCCCGGCTTGCTAAAGGCGCTTACTGATTACGGTAAGAGAACCACGATTCCGTCGCTGTGGCTTTACGCCACCAACGACCGCGCGTTTCCGCCAGCGGCGGCGAAAGCGATGTTCAGCGCTTACCAGAAGGACGGCGCGCCCGCGAAGTTCGTCGCGATGCCGGCGTTCGGGGAGAATGGCCATACTTTTATGGACTCCGCTCCCGAGGCGTTCTGGTGGAAGCAGGTCGCAAACTTCTTACAGCAGCAGGCGCTGCCCTATCAACCCATTGCCGCGCTTCCCGAAACGCAACTTCCTGTGCCGCCGGTACTGAATGACGAAGGGCGCAAGGCGTTTCAGGAATATGCTGCATCACAACGCTATGAAAAGGCGTTCGCCATCGACGCGCAGGGTGACTGGGGCGTTTCTTACTGGGCGAGGACGCGCGACGAGGCGGCGGAAAGCGCGCTCGGCTACTGTGCAAAGCAGCAGGAAGCTGGCAAGGCGGGATGCCACCTCTACACTATTAATAATGAGGTTGTACCTGAACAGACCGTGCAACGTTAGTGAAAATCAGGAGGAACGATGAGACCACCGATGACCGATGACGAAATCACGTTACTGAAAGCGGACCTCGATAAGCTGGGGGAGAGCCAGCTGGTGGGGATTGAGGCCTATGAGGCGCTGCATTTGTTGGAGATCCGCAGGATGACGGCGAAGCTGGAGCACATTAAGCGGCTGCTGGGGAGTGAAGAGAACGAAGTGTAACGCCGGGCGGGTTCCCTGAAGTTTTGCGAGAAGGGTTCCAGTTTCGAAACGACGCGCTACTATAGAGCGGTTTTCCCTTGCCGATTATAGGGTTTTCTTTTTATTGTTTGGCCGCGCCTGCCACAGCAGGCGTCGGGATTGACCTCCTGAAAACCCTCATCGGCAACAGAGCTGTTCTGTTGTGCGTTCGGTTACCTCTCAATGGTGGGCCGGGCGGGGGCGTCGCGAGACGCGCCGGTATCCGATGGGCCGGTAAGGTCAACCCCGTTCAGCCCGCCTCCCATGAGATTGACCTCTCTGCTGGCGGAAATAATGACTGCCATTGGAGAATGTCTTATGACTAAAACCCTTACCAAAACCCAGCGCCACTGTATTGTCGGCTACCGCCCGAACCGCGGCGACACCAGCACACCCGCCCTGCAACTGAAAGGCAAATGGCTGCGCGAAGCAGGCTTTGAAACCGGCGTGCATGTCACGGTGCAGATATCGAAAGGCTGCATTGTGCTGATCCCCGATAATGACACCGAGCATGAACTGCGTGTGCAACTGGAACAGGCCAGAGCGGTGATTGATTGCGTCAGGGAAGGGGTGAGGGGGGTTTAGAGTTGGGGGTATTTTATTTAATGATTTTGAAGGCTTAATTGACGGTAGCCTGGTAACTCGAAACAAGTCAAAAGGGGCGATAAGCGCCCCTGAGTAGATTCTGATTTATACGCTAATTTTTGTTATGAGATTTTGATATCCGTTTTGACAGTGATATCAGCGCGCTTTTTTAGGGTGGGGAGTAGCTGAAATCACCATATACTTTTTCAGCCCAGCCTCTCGTTTTACCCCCTTCGGATCTGATCCAAAAGGAAGCCTTAAGCGAGGTGAGTCGGCGGTTTTAATTGTCCAGAGAGAATCACCAATAAATCTGAAATTGATGCTATCCGCAGTAAAGGATAAGTCCTCAAAACTTCCCGTCGAGTACTCATTACCCAGACGGATAATCTCTTTCACACCATCTTTTAGATCGATGAGGGCAATAGTCAGGGATTCCTCAAAAATAACGTCATCCGTCAGAAAAAGAATGTACCGCTGTTCGCTAATCTTAACTGCTGCTTCCAGAACTTGCCCCGGTACGATTATCCCCGTGCTATTACCGTCCAGAACAACATCAGACTGAGCCTGGGATAAATCGGTAGCTTCGCGAACCTTCACAAGAGATATTGAATTAACCTGCTGCATAATCAATCCCATAAACGACCCATTTCCCACGCGGCGAGAGCACCGCCAACGAACCCACCGATAAGTACGCACACAGGTGCGCCAGGCCCACATATTAATCCAGCCATTGCGCCACTTGCGGCAGCACCGGCAATACCTGCACCAGTGATAGCGATTTGTCTGCCTGTTTCTGAAACCTTATCGTCGGCGGTATAAATTTCGCCTTCCACCGCAGTGTATACCTATAATCACTGGATTCAGCGGATGACCTGGACTAATGACAAAAACAAAAAAGCCCGCAGGGCTTACGCCGTGCGGGCTTTCAGGACTTCGTTGACTGGCTCTGGTGACCATCAACCAAGAATTTTGGTGGGCTGGCGGAGTCTGAATAAAGCTCTTAACTATTTAAATATAAAAGTTTTTTGCTAATTCAACTTTCAATTATGTACCTAAACGTGTACCAATTATGAAATGTCATAGCGATCTTGCCTCTCTAAATCTGTCGATTGTTCTTAATCTTGATCGTTTTTCTGTATCAACATTGCCGGGAAAAAAAGTTTTTTTGTGTTTTACTGTTCATACTGTTCATAAAGTGATTTTTTACTTTATTTTCATATCGTTAGCGTGTGAATGCTCGGTGAACAGTGAACACTTTACTGTTCACCGCTACAGGCTTATAGATGCAAACGTTATAGTCTGCTGTGAGCGAGGAGTTGATGTTCGTAATTCAGTCGACATGGATCTTGCTAACAATGCCGTGTGTCAATCAACTGCGAACAGGTCACACTGTAATCAGCCTAAGCCGGAATGGTACAAAGCCCCTAAGCGCTTTTTCGTTACGCCCGATCTAGATTACAGAGATGCTGAATCCCTAGCTATCACTTCGCTTGTTCAGCTTTGAGGTAATCTTTGAAACCCTCAAAGTCCAAGGAGAGATGCTCACCAGTTGTCCTAATTGCGAACTCTTGCTCAATCGGCGTGGCTAATTCACTGCCTAATATACGTAAGCGAATCCGAAGGCGCCCCGGGCCTTCCGGCAAAACTGCAATTAACTCCGAACTTGCGTGCTCCCCAGGCAATAGAGATCCTAAGCGAATATGACATTCTGGAATCTGGACACCTTCAATTATCTCCAATTTGTTATACCTGCTAAAGAATGAGCTGCCTTGAAAGGTCCCTCTGTTAAGTATATTCCGGGTAGGCTTTGGCTGTTCAGGCAGATCACTTTCTGCGATTACCTGCACATAGGTATCTGTTGTCTCAACGGTTAGTTCAACCTTGGCGTTGGACAGCTGCACGCCAGAGCGATTGAGAAGCACTAGTCTTAGTACAATAAGCGCTTTATTAATTCGCGTGTATTCTGCGTACTCGCGCCAGAGATCCCTGTTGTCCGTGTAAAAGTTTGAAACATCGGGCATTTCAAAAGGTCCTAGTCGTTTTGTGGGCCTTTCAAAGTCTGGAAATTCCTCAGTGAATTGAAGGTAAGTGTGGGTAAAGTTGAGAGGGAGAGCGTCATTATCAGGTGTCCGCAGGGATAACTCAATTTTCATCTCTGCACGACCATTGTCTTCATGCCCCATCGCTATGGTTTCGACAGGCTCGGCTTCATCAGTGCTACTTCCTCTTCGGACATAAACAACATTGCTTTTGAGTTTTCCGTAAGCACTCGTGAGATAAAACGGGCGCTTCTGTTTGGGGATTGAGATGATGCCGATGGTCTTGCCTTCATACAGATGTTCTTCATAGCTGAATGTAAGCTTCGGCTTCACTTTGCTATTCACGAACTGCTGAATTCGAGAGTCATCAATGCTGTCATGGATTCCAACTACCTCCGCAGGATTGGGGCGCTGATCTTTAAACCCTAACAGGATATACCCAGTGCCATCGCGCCAAGAGTTAGCTATAGCGAGAATATCTTTAAGCAGTTCTGATTTCTCGTTTTCAGAGCCATTGGTAAAGCGGTATTGGGAAGATTTGAAGTCAATATCAGTTCCCTCACTCTTATAGCGCAGCATATTTAACAAATTGTGCATTTTAGTTCTCATGCTTTGGTTTTATGAACACATTATAAATAAATCGCCGTCTGAGTGTTAGGTTCGCAGAACAGCGTCGATCTGCTGATCGTTGAACCACACAAACTGTTATTAGCTACTTCCGTTTCTGGCAATGAGCGCGCTGATAATGTTTGAGGATATAAATTTTTTCTAGAAAAACTGTTAGTCCGGTTTTGACCGATATGCAGGTAAAAAAAGACCGGCTGCTGCCGGTCTGAGGTCGGTTATGTCGCTGTGGGTTCATCGCACTTCGGCAGCCCGATGGACACCATCAGCCCGGCGCTGGTACGCGCTTACCGTCTGCGCCTGCGTGAGCTGGAGCTGAAAGGTGAGCCACGTCCGGGTGACGTCCTGGCTGAGGAGCTGCAACAGCATGTTGCCTTACAGGCACAGTTCTACACCTTCGACATGGACAGTGAGCCGGTTATCTCTCAGCTCGGCCTGCACCGCCCGCCGCTGACCAGCGTGGACATGACCCTCTATAAAAGCCCTGCCAGACGTATGCAGCTTGCCGCGGAGCTGGCCGCCCGGAAAAAGCAGGCGGAGAGCTGAGCCATGTTTCACTGCCCGTACTGCAGACAGCCCGCGCATACCCGAACCAGCCGGTATGTGTCGGAGAACCTCAAGCAGCGCTATCACCAGTGCACCAGTCTTGAATGTTCGGCCACGTTCCGCACCTCCGAGATGCTCGACGGGGTGATACGTCAGCCCGCCATGCCGGAAAACGCCGTGGCGCTTTTAACCGCAGGAGAGAGACCATGACCAACACCCTGACGCAGGCCGCAGAGGCCTGCCTGCAACACCGTGCCGTGTGGCTGAGCCGCCGGGAGATGCCTGGTGCCCCGGAGGAAACCCGGCAGGCCGCACGGCAGTACATCCGCGCCCACGAGACCGTCCAGGCACTCAGTATCAGCCACCGGCTTGATGGCTTCATGCATCAGCACGGCGCAGAGCTGGCCGCCATTCTTGCCCCGGAGCTGATACATATCCGCAGCCTCCCGGCGCACCTGCAACACCGGGCACTCGACCGGGCAACGCACCACCTGCGCGATGCGCTCGCCTCCTGGCTGGCTGCCGGTAACGGGATTAATCATGAGAGCTGCGCAGTGCTGAATGCCGTCGGAATCAGGCCCGATAAAGCGTCGCGCACGGACAGCCAGCAGCCATAACTCCCCGAAAAATGCGCCCCGGTCATCCCCTGCCGGGCGCACCCTCCCGCCCCTGAAAAATAACCGAAAAATCCATAAATAATTAAAAAAATACCGTGCATGCATACGCTGCATTTAACTGCATTTATTTCTTCCCCCTCCACATGCCCGCCCGCACCAGTCACGGCGCGGCCTGAGCCCGGTCATGCACCTGCATTTAGAGCGGCACGTGAAGCGGGCAGGCGAGGAGGGGAAAGCACTGCGCGCTGGGGCCGGTATTTAATTATTACTTACAGGCCTGAGCACGCCTCTGTGACAAATGGGCTCAATCCGTGCTATTGCCAGCCCTAATGCACCCGCATTAAACCTGAGCCACGAAGCAGGAAGGCGTGGTGGCATGGAGCAAAGATAATTACATTTGAATATTATTATTAATTTTATGATGCTAAAGCGGGGCATCGCATCAAATAACTGATGCGATGTGAAAATTACGAAGCGCTTCCAAAAGCTAATCGTAGTTCTTGGGGTAATTAGGTTATATCGTCATACGTTATTGACTGTTTAATTTTATCAATAACGTCATTCCCATATTTTGATTTTAGGCGCATGACGAATTGAGGTTCTATGTGAAACGCATGTCCTAATATACCATTCAGATAATTTATCTCTTTCTGGTTCAATAAGCTATACGAGAACTTGTGTACTAGCGAACTAATCATCCTTTTCTTTTTTCTTCCTAAGGATAATTCATTTTTATTATTTAATACCACGCCAGTAATGGTTCTGTTCATGGATTTGTTGCAAAAGATTGTTTTGTCTCTATTTATTCTTATTTTTCTATCGTAATGTTTTACCAGTAGAGTTTGTACAGTATGCTGGATTGTCGCTAGACTTAAGCTGCGAAATGATGAGAAGGTCAAATCATCGGCATAACGTGTGTATATAACATCTAAGTCGGCACAGTAACTTGTTAAATATTCATCAAAGCAATACATAACTGCGTTAGAAATTAATGGAGATGTTGGGGCTCCAATGCTCAACCTGAGAGGACTGTTACCTCTTAATTTCCAGAAGAAAAGATGAGAGATAACAAAATTATCTTCTTCTGAAATATTAGCACCGTTGGCTTTAAGCGTCTTTATGAAAAGATCAGGTGTAATAGAATGAAAGAAGTCTTTGAAGTCGATTTTTAAGATGAATTTGCTGTTTTTGTGTGCTGCTGCATTAGTTTTTATACCCTTACCTGGAACATAGGCATGGGATGCGTAATGTACTTTTAAATATTCCAAAAGTAAATTGGCGGTAAATCGTTGTAAAGATTTAATTTGTTTAGATGGTTGGGCGATAATACGAACGCCATCACCACTTCTCTTTGGTATAGTATATTTTTTATAACGTCGAGGCGCTGTTGAGATAAAACTTTTTAAAGATTCTTTATCCATGAATAATGTGGCAGACAACTGATCAAGTATACTCATTTAGCATCATCCTCAAGCATCTTTGTAATTGCAGATAATGCAAGCTTTCTTTTTCGGGAAGCTTCGTCATCAGATAAAACAAAAGATGTAACGGCTCTTATTCTCATAGCCTTATATTCTTTTATTCGCCCAAGTTTATCTTTTCCAAGTATGACTCTCTTTTTACTTTCTAGAGGATAGTAAAAAGTTATGTTGCTGTATTTCTTTTTTCCAATCATAGACATTGACTGTAATAAATAAAGCAGTCTTTTTATGACGTTTTCATTTATTTCGATATTAAGTGCTTCTAGTGCTAGTTCTATTTCATAGTCTTTTATTGGATAGAAAGTATAAATAATATCGTAAACTAATAATGCTATATGCGCTGGGTTAGATATGCTGAATGCGGTTGTTTTACTAGCTGTTTTAAGTCTGTTTTTGATGCACTCTATTACCAATGGTAAGTCTGGGTAATTTTTTTCTGTATTGTTAGGCCATGGAAAGATATGTACCGATTCTTTATCTTTTCTCTTTAAGTATGATAAAGGGCCTAGATAAATAAAGGAGTCCTCAGCCTGTACATGTTCGTCTGGAGCAAAAATAAGTATCTTTTTAGGATCGCTGATGTTTGCAAACATGCCTAATTCGACAAGAGAACCTGGGCTTTCTAGACATATAATTATAAGTGTAGATAGTTTGGCGATATCATCTTCAAATGAAAATAAATCAGAGTATGTATTTTCCCGGAAATAATCCTTGAAGGTTTCGGCCATAATAAAGGATTTTGACAGACCATGTTCTTCATTGACCTCGAAGAATGCGATTATCCTATCGCGTAAACTTTGAGGAATCAGTTTTCCGGTGTTTGTATCTCCACCACAGATAAAGATTTTATGAGGTGTTAAGGAAAGGGAGAAATTTGAGTACGACAGAGAACTGAACTCATCAATGAGTGTATCTTCGTAGCTTTCATTACCCTTTGCCGCACTCAATTCATTCTCTCCATAAAAAAACAAAGCGGAAATCCGCTTTGTTTAAATCTTTACCTAAAGGATGCGCAAAAGACTTCTCTGACGCTCCTGATCAAGGATCGTTAGAGAAGTGCTTTTGCGCAACCCTAAGTGTCCTCAATACTGTATGTCTGGCTAATCGCCCGACTAGGTTTAAGTGACATAAACCTTCGCGTAAAGATGCATTTAGCTTAGATCAGCGTTAAAAAGTAAGCAAGTCAGTTTATATTGAACGTACGAAACACCCCCACCACTCCATGAGATTTATGCGTTGGGGCAGATAAGTAGAGCGGTTGTATGCACGCCTAACTTCGTTTTTGTCGCTATGGGCTAGTGCAGCTTCAATAACATCAGCATTGAAACCTGCTTCATTCATCGCTGTACTCGCAATTGATCGTAAACCATGGGCAACTAACCTACCTCCATACCCAATCCGTTTTAATGCTGCATTAGCTGTCTGACTGTTCATCGGGTGCTTTGGATCATTCCTGCTGGGAAAAATATGTTCACGATGCATACTGATTGGTTTCATAACATCCAGAATCTCTACTGCCTGAGGTGATAAAGGAACAATGTGCTCGCGCTTTGCCTTCATCCGTTCAGCAGGAATCGTCCAAAGTTTCGTATCAAGATCGATCTCAGTCCATCGTGCACCGGAAGCTTCAGAAGGACGTACAAGGGTCAGAAGCTGCCATTCAATCAGGCAGCGTGTCGGGACGGATAAATTAGACATAACCAAAGAGCGCATTAGCTTCGGCAATTCTTCTGGCCGGAGCGTCGGCATGTTTTGTTTTTTGGGTTTCTCAAAGGCCATGCCAACACCTGATGCCGGATTAGCATCGATCAGGCCAGTGTTAACTGCATATATCATTATCTCATTAACGCGCTGTACTAGGCGGCGAACCGTCTCTAGCGCACCGCGCGCTTTGATTGGCTCCAAGGCTTCAACGATAGTTCTGGCTTTAATTTCCTGAACAGGTATCGCCCCGATTGCAGGAAAGACGTCCTTATCTAAAGAACGCCAAATGTCTTTTGCATAATCCTCTGTGACGCTTCTGCTTTTAATCTGGAACCAGTTAGCGGCCACGGTTGAGAAAATGCTGTCCAACTCAATCTGGCGTTGTTCTGAGGCTTGCTCCTGTTGCTGTTGAGGATCTATCCCTTGCGCAAGTGTAGTTAAATGCTGATCGCGTATTTGACGAGCTGCTGCAAGCGTAAGTGCAGGGTATGAGCCAAGACTTAGGTTAGTTCGGCTATTACTGGATGGCCGTTGGTAGCGAAGCGCCACAGTTTTTTACCTGAGGTTTTGACGAGTAAGAACAGGCCATCACCATCATGAAGCGTGAAGTCTTTTTCGCGGGGCTTGGCTTTGAGGATTTCGTTCTTAGTCAGGGGGCGTGTAATACGCGCCATGTCTGGATCCCTTCCACAATTGGTACACGTTTAATAGGCGCAGTATACCGTGTACCTAAACGTGTACCAATTTTCTCTGGATTTAGCCGGATGCTCTCGGACAATTACAGACACAAAAAAGCCCGCAGGGCTTGTGCCGTGCGGGCTTTCGGGATTTCACCGGACGTATCCGGATCATGAAGTGGTGGAGCTGGCGGGAGTTGAACCCGCGTCCGAAATTCCTACATCCTCGGTACTACATGCTTAGTCCGTCTTTACATTCGCCGGCCAGCTGCGGAAGGACACGCCACTGACAGACTAGCCTGATTAGTTTTAGCACTTCAACCCCAGGCAGGGCATCCGCGCGATCTCTTTTGGGTTTGACCTCTCTTGATCCCCGTCCTAAGAGCGGAGGCTAGGGAGAGAGGGCTCTAAGCAGGTTATTAAGCTGCTAAAGCGTAGTTTTCGTCGTTTGCGACTATTTTT
>Ga0268254_10000405_pt1 | contig 27808 bp, 26 predicted proteins | sample AgamicOrSfrz_FD_200251 | JGI IMG/M metagenome (GOLD analysis project Ga0268254, IMG submission 200251) | Agave microbial communities from Guanajuato, Mexico - Or.Sf.rz (v2) (version 3) | ecosystem: Host-associated > Plants > Phyllosphere > Phylloplane/Leaf | place: Guanajuato, Mexico...
TAAGGATGTGTTTGTAAGCCATAATGTTACTCCTTCCATAAGTTGTCGATGGCCATCCGGGTAAAACCCTGATGGGGTTGCGCTGCGCTCGCATCCTGCGTTGTACGTGAGCGTGGCGCCCGACTTTTCAGGTCGCATTCAAAATGATTCCTACCTTATAACGCTCTAACAGTACCGTCAATCAACCTGGATCACGATTCACTTACGTAATATTTACAGCGAGATGCAGGGATCTGCGTTCGCTTGTGGCAAAAAAAGAGCGCTATCTCCTACACTATTAAGAAACCGTACGGAAGAGAGAGACGGTGTCCCGAAGTTGTCCTGTTTCTTTGCGCGAGGTCAACTACGGAACATCGCCTTCGTTGTGGTCCGTCCGGAGCCTTGGTTACACTCTTTGTTGTCTACCTTAGTGGGGTTTTCAGGAGCGTGAGCGCTGGAGTGAAACTCTGTGGGCTCTCGCTGGGGAGGGGATATGGTGATCAGCACTGTTGCGCTATTTTGGGCTTTGTGTGTGGTATGTGTGGTGAACATGGCGCGTTATTACTCATCGCTGCGCGCCCTGTTGGTGGTACTTCGCGGGTGTGATCCCTTACTGTATCAATATGTCGATGGTGGAGGGTTTTTTACCGCCCACGGTCAGCCGAGCAAGCAGATGCGGCTGGTGTGGTACATCTATGCCCAACGTTACCGCGATCACCATGACGATGAGTTTATTCGCCGCTGCGAGCGGGTGCGCCACCTGTTTATTTTGACCAGTTCGTTATGCGGGCTGGTGGTGTTGAGCCTTATTGGGCTGATGATTTGGCACTGAGCGCTGTTTTGATAAATGCCTGATGGCGCTGCGCTTATCAGGCCTACGGGTTACAGGGTTGAGCTTTCGCGTAGGCCGGATAAGGCGCGAGCCGCCATCCGGCAATCAGCACGGTTCCGGCAATAAAAAAACGGGTCAGTTTCCTGACCCGTTTTTTCGTTTCTGAAGCTTACGTTAAATCAGCTTCAGCGCAATCCAGTACAGACCGCCGGAGAGGATAATCGACGCCGGCAGCGTGAAGATCCAGGCCATCAGAATGTTGGTCACGGTTTTACGCTGCAGACCGCCGCCGTCGACAATCATCGTACCGGCTACGGACGATGAGAGCACGTGGGTGGTCGAGACCGGCATACCGGTATAGCTCGCCAGACCAATCGACACCGCTGCGGTCATCTGCGCGGACATCCCCTGCGCGTAGGTCATGCCTTTCTTACCGATCTTCTCGCCGATGGTGGTGGCAACACGACGCCAGCCAATCATCGTCCCCAAACCCAGCGCCAGCGCAACTGCCATGATGATCCAGATTGGCGCGTACTCGATGGTGCTGAGCATATCGCCTTTCAGTTTCTTCAGCAGACGCTGATCGTCGGCACCGATCTCCGGCTGCTTCGCCACTTTATCCGTGATATCGGAGAGGCAGAGCATAATCCGGCGCAGCTGTCCGCGCTGTTCCAGCGGGATCTGGTCGTAGTTTTCAATCCCGGTGAGCATCGCTTTCGCACGGTCCAGCGCAGTGATAGCGCGGCCCGCATGGCAGTGAAACTCGCCAGGCTTGGTGGCAACTTCTTCCGGCGTTGGGATCAGCGGATCGACACCGGTCGCTTTTTGCAGCAGCGCCGGATGTTGCTGGAAGTAGGTTTCCACGTTGTTGACGGCATCCCGCGTACGGGTGATGTCGTAACCGGAGGCGTTCATATTAACCACGAAGCCCGCCGGCGCGACGCCAATCAGCACCAGCATAATCAGGCCGATACCTTTCTGACCGTCGTTTGCGCCATGAGAGAAGCTGACGCCGATAGCAGAGAGGATCAGTGCGATACGCGTCCAGAAAGGCGGCTTTTTCTTGCCGTCGATCTTCTCACGTTCCGCAGGCGTCATATGGATACGCGCACGTTTCTTGGTGCTGCTCCAGTAGCGGCGCAGCAGGAACACCAGCCCACCGGCAAATACCAGGCCGACGATCGGTGAAACGATCAGCGAACCAAAGATATTCAGCACTTTCGGGATGTTCAGCGCGTCGACCACTGAGGTGCCGGTCATCAGTGCATTGGTTAAACCAATACCGATAATTGCGCCAATCAGGGTGTGAGAACTGGAAGCAGGCAGGCCCAGATACCAGGTGCCGAGGTTCCAGATAATGGCAGCCAGCAGCATGGAAAAGACCATCGCCAGGCCGTGTGCGGAGCTAACATTCAGCAACAGATCGGTTGGCAACATATGCACAATGGCATACGCAACGCTTAACCCGCCCAGCAAAACGCCGAAGAAGTTAAACACTGCCGCCATCACAACCGCCAGCTGAGAACGCATAGCGCGTGTATAAATCACGGTTGCAACGGCATTCGCTGTGTCGTGGAAGCCATTAATGGCCTCGTAAAACAGAACAAAAACCAGTGCAAGCACGAGGAGTAGCCCGGTGTGGAGATCCAGGCCGGCAAACAAATGTACCATAGGTCGTTAAGCCATTTTGGGGACACGAACGCCGCGCATTATCAGGGACATTGCCGGTATGGGCAAAGTGAAATATCGACTTTTTTTGACATCATCGCTTACATTCCGCTGAATTTCTAAAATTATCTTATAAATTTCAATGGCATGTTTCTTTTCTCACCACGCCGCGCTGGTGTGACCAGCCTGAACTCTTTACAATTCGCGACCAGGTAAGAGAGAGGGTGAAGATGTGGAAAGCTTTGATGCCATTATAGTCGGTGCTGGCGCGGCGGGGATGTTTTGTGCAGCGCTGGCGGGGCAAGCGGGTCGGCGCGTGCTGCTGCTGGATAACGGCAAAAAGCCGGGGCGTAAGATCCTGATGTCTGGCGGCGGGCGCTGCAACTTCACCAATCTTTATGTCGAACCGGCGGCTTACTTAAGCCAGAACCCCCATTTTTGTAAATCTGCCCTCGCGCGCTACACCCAGTGGGATTTTATCGATCTGGTGGGTAAACACGGCATCGCCTGGCATGAAAAGACGCTCGGCCAGCTCTTTTGCGACGACTCCGCGCAGCAGATTGTCGATCTGCTGGTGGCGGAGTGCGAGAAGGGCAATGTCACCCAGCGCTTGCGCACGGAAATCCTCTCCGTCGAGCGTGATGACAACGGCTACACCCTACAGCTGAACGGCGGCACGGTGCAGGCGGCGAAACTGGTGATCGCCTCCGGCGGACTGTCGATGCCGGGGCTGGGCGCTTCGCCTTTCGGCTACAAAATCGCCGAGCAGTTTGGCCTGAAGGTGCTGCCGACCCGCGCCGGTCTGGTGCCCTTTACGCTGCACAAACCTTTGCTTGAGCAGGTGCAGACCCTCTCCGGCGTCTCTGTGCCGTCTGTTATCACCGCTGAAAACGGCACGGTATTTCGCGAAAACCTGCTCTTTACCCATCGCGGCCTGTCGGGGCCTGCGGTGCTACAAATCTCCAGCTACTGGCTGCCGGGCGAGTTTGTCACCATTAACTTAGTGCCGGAGTGCGATCTGGCAGAGTTTCTGAATCAGCAGCGCGATGCGCACCCTAATCAGAGCCTGAAAAACACCCTCGGCATGCAGTTGCCAAAACGGCTGGTGGAGTGTTTGCAGCAGCTCGGGCAGATCCCCGATGTGACGCTAAAACAGCTCAATAGCCGTGACCAGGAGAAGCTGGTCGAGACCCTGACCGCGTGGCGAGTCCAGCCCAATGGCACCGAAGGTTACCGCACCGCAGAGGTAACGCTCGGCGGCGTGGATACCCATGAACTCTCGTCGCGCACAATGGAAGCGCGAAACGTGCCGGGGCTCTATTTTATTGGCGAAGTGATGGATGTAACCGGCTGGTTGGGGGGCTACAACTTCCAGTGGGCATGGTCCAGTGCCTGGGCCTGCGCACAGGCACTGGCGGAGCAGGAGGCATAAGCGTTTTTCGATCGCGCACGGTTTACCGTCAGCAACGTTCATCTTTCAGGCAATAAATTGCGAGAGCCCTCGCGAAACCGCAATGTGAGCATTTGACTCTGCGGTTGCGCACTCACACAATCCTTTTCACTTAAAGCAAATTACGCTGAAGGCCATTGATTTAAGCGTCTTTATTTTTGCGGGGTGTTTATTAACTCGCTAAAAACAGACGCTTTTTTTGGTAGGTTTGCTATGGATTAGGATAATTCCTGGCACTTATTTCGCCGAAAAATCAGACAATAGAGGCCTTTTCGCTTTCAGAAAGGGTGCGGTAGCTTTCTATCAAGCCCGCCACGTTAAACCGATGAACGCGCCTGGAGTGGTGCGTTTTATGTCAGGATCCGCTTTATGAGCAATCGCATCACTGTTCAGTTACCTGCCGAGGGGCTGCTCTTCTGGAAAATTTCTGGTCGTGAAGCCCTGTCCGAAGCATTCTCCTTTACCCTGCAATTGCTCGGGACTGACGCGCGCATGGATCGCAGCCAGCTGCTCGGTAAACCGGTCACCGTCACCCTGCCAACCCAGGGCTTATCCGGTAGCCGCTACCTTAACGGTAAAATCACCCGCGTCGCCGTAAGCGCCGTCGAGCTGAGCGGTACGCGTTATGCCGTTTACCAACTTACCGTAGAGTCGGATCTCTGGCCGATGAAGCGCGACCGCAACCTGCGTATTTTCCAGGGACAGACGGTGCCGCAAATCGTGAAAACCCTGCTGGGCGAATATCAGGTCAACATTGAAGATAAGCTGACAGGCAGCTACCGCACGTGGGAGTACTGCGTGCAGTACCAGGAGAGCAGCTTCGATTTCATCAGCCGTCTGATGGAGCTGGAAGGCATCGCCTACCATTTCAGGCATGAAGCGGACAAACACACGCTGGTGCTGACCGACGCGGCCACCCAGCATCAACCTTTTAGCGGCTATGAATTTATTCCCTACCACCAGACGCCATCGGGCGGCAGTACCGATGAAGAGGGGATCAGCCAGTGGGCGCTGGAAGATAGCGTGACGCCAGGGATTTACAGCCTGGATGATTACGATTTCCGCAAACCGAACGCCTGGCTTTTCCAGGCGCGGCAAAACCCGAACTCTCCCTCGCCTGGCGCTATTGATGTTTATGACTGGCCGGGCCGCTTCGTCGAGCATGGGCACGGTGAATTCTACGCCCGCATTCGCCAGGAGCGCTGGCAGGTTGAGCATCAGCAAATCGAAGGCACCGCCACGGCAATCGGAATTGCGCCGGGCTCTACTTTCCAGCTCACCAACGCCGCGTTCTTTAATGACAATGGCGAATATCTTGTCACCGCCGCCCACTACAATTTTGAAGAGAACCGCTACGCCAGCGGTGCCGACAGCCAGACGGTGCACCGCATCGACTTCAGCGTTATTCCCTCCTCGGTGGTGTTTCGCCCGCCGCAGCACACCCCCTGGCCGCGCACTTACGGCCCGCAGACCGCGCGCGTCGTTGGTCCGCAGGGGGAGAGCATCTGGACGGATAAATATGGCCGCATAAAAGTGAAGTTCCACTGGGATCGGCTGGCGAAAGGCGATGACACCAGCTCCTGCTGGGTGCGCGTCTCCAGCGCCTGGGCCGGTCAGGGCTATGGTGGCGTGCAGATCCCACGCGTCGGCGACGAAGTCGTCATCGACTTTATCAACGGCGATCCGGACCGCCCGATAGTTACCGGCCGCGTTTACAACGAAGCGAGCATGCCGCCCTGGGCGCTGCCTGCCGCCGCAACGCAGATGGGCTTCCTCAGCCGCTCGAAAGATGGCTCGGTGGATAACGCCAATGCCCTGCGCTTTGAAGATAAAGCGGGTGAAGAGCAGGTGTGGATCCAGGCCGAGCGTAACCTTGATACCCATGTGAAAAATGATGAGACGCGCAGCGTTGGCGGCTCACAGACCGTGAACATCATGCGCGATCACAGCGGCAAAGTGGCCGGAACCCACTTCCAGGCGACGCAGCTTTCCCACGACGAGGTGATCGGCGGTGGCTTTACGCAGAAAGTGCAGGGTCCCCTGGTGCAGGCCTCTGACACCGGCATTCAGCTTGTTTCTGGTAAATCGGTGCTGACTTTGGGTGCCAATGGCACGGTTACGCTGCAGTGTGAGAATTTCAAAATCGACGCGCAGGGCAGCGGTCAGATTAATACCGGCGGGCTGCTGGATTTGAACTTATCGAAGCCACAACCGCAGGGTGAAGTTTCCCCTACCATTTCGCAGATCCAGGACGCGGTAAAACAAGCATTTGATCAAGGGAAAGATAAATAATGGTGACCGCACAGTTTGTTGTTTCGGAAGGCATCCTCAACCTGCCGGAAGCATGCCAGGATCGCAGCATCAATGTGCTGCGCTTTAATGAGAGCAACGCGACGCTGGTGATCACCCGTGCGTGGGACATCAAGGCAGGCGAGGAAGAGGCGTTTATCAGCCAGCAGCTGGCGAAAGTGAAGCGCAGCATGAAGAAAGTCGTAATGGGCGAAGTGGGAGATAGTCTGGTGGCGAACCAGCCTGCCCGTGAAGTTTCACTGCGCTTTGAAAACCAGGGCGTGCTGGTGCATGAGAAACTGGCCATCACCCGCGTGGAGGATCATCTGCTGGTGCTGACGTTCAGCCGCACCGCGCCGTTTGACGCACCTGCTGATGCCTTCTGGGCGTCGATCAAATCGGGCTTACAGTTAGGGGCGTAAGGATGACGGATTACATCGCGGCCCGTATTGATGACCCACTGATTCACAGTTCAGCGCTGGCAGATTTTGTCGGTGCTGTTGTGGAAGGGGCGATTATCGCCGGGATCATCTTTTCCGGTGTCGGTGCAATAGTAGGCGGTGTGGTGATTGCCGCACTGGTCCTGAGCGGCGATCTGGAAAAAATCGGCGATGCCGCCGGGAAGCTGGTCGACAGCCTGATAGACCCCGGGCCCCCCGACGCGCATATCGTCACCGGCTCTGAAAACGTGCATATCAAGGGCAAAAAAGCCGCACGTGCCGCCGGAACCGTGGATCGTGATTATCTGCTTGCGCCTCCAGCTCCTGAAGAGAGTATCGACTGGGCGGCTGTTGGTATGCTGGCGCTGGCCACCGCGGCGGAGGCTGCAAAGCTCGCCCTGGTACCTGGTGCCATGGCAATGGCGATTGCCGAACGCGCTAAAGGTCTTACCCTTGATGATATGAAAAAGTGGGGCTCGAACCTGTGGGAATCGCTTTCGCAACCGCTGGTTGAAAGCGCCGATCCCCATGCGACGCCGATGCCACTCGATACCGTTGACTGCAAAAAAGGCCATGCGGTCACCAGCAGTAACTTTATCGCCCAGGGTTCCAAAAGCGTCTTAATCAATAATCAGCCCGCGGCGCGCAATGGTGAGAAAAGCACCTGCGAAGCGGAAATCAAAGTCAGTGAAAATTCCCGTGTACGCATCGGCGGCGACACGATCACCGTTCGTGATATTCGCAGCGGCAAGAACCAGTTGGCCTATATGCTGGGCGCGATTGTCGGCTCGCTGGGGGTCGGTGAACTGGCCAATCTGGCAAGAATGCTCTGCCGACGCATGCTAACCCGCAGCGTGCTGAAAAATATTGTCTGCGCTTTTGGCAGCGCGGTGGTTTCAGATACGATTTCCTCCGTTCTTGTCTCCGCGGCGAGCACCGCTTTCCCGGTCAATATTGCCAGCGGCGCCAAGATCCTCGCCAAAGAGGAGGATCTCGACTTTGTGCTGCCGGATCGTATGCCGCTCTACTGGCAACGTATCTACAACAGCCGCAACCGCGCCTCCGGCATGTTTGGCCCCGGCTGGATGATGCCGTTTGAGACGCGTCTTTACCGTCTGGCGGACAATCAGCTGATTTTCAAGGATATGAGCGGGCGCGAGCTGGGGCTTGGCGAAGTGCTCAGCGGTGATATGATCTCCTATCCGGACGAGGGGCTCAGGCTCTTCTCCAGCCCGAACGGTGCGATCGCGATCCAGACCGGCGAAGGCGATCATCAGGTCTATGAACCGGATCCCACCCGCCCGGGCGAGTGGCGCATGCACCGCATCTACGACCGCCATGAAAATGCCCACTACTTCAGCTGGAACGAACAGGGCCAGCTGGCGCGTATCTCCAGTGACAACGAAGCGCTGGATGTCGAGCTTGAGTACGACGCCCATAGCGGGCGGTTACGCGCGGTTTACCAGATTGTTGACGGCGGACGCCAGCTGCTGGTGAGCTATCGCTACAACGACCAGGCGCAGCTGATTGCAGTCATCGATGCCGATGATGTGGTAACCCGCCAGTTTGGCTGGGATCGCGCCAGCGATATGCTGGCCTGGCACAGCTTCTCTACCGGCCTGAAAGTGCATTACCAGTGGCAGCCGAGCGCAGACGCTGAACACTGGCGCGTGAAGGCGTACCAGGTTCACGACGAGCAGGGCACGGTGCTGGAAAACTGGCGTATCGACGCCGATGAGAGCAAACGCTACGCCCGCGTCAGCAACGATGAAGGCGTGGTCAGCGAACACTACTGGGATGAGATCTACCGCATCACTGCGTACACCGATGTGCACGGCGGTAAGTGGCAGTTCAACTGGGCGGGACAGTCCGAACAGCTGCTGTCAGCCGTGCAGCCGGATGGCGGGCGCTGGGAGTATGCCTGGGACGATCGCGGCAATATGACGCTGGAGCGCGACCCGCTCGAACGCGCAACGCTGAAAACCTGGCATCCGCTGTATGACTTCCCGTTAAAAGAGGTGCTGCCGGATGGCGGCGTCTGGCAGTACGAATACAGTCTGGCGGGCGATGTGGTGGCGCTGACCGATCCGGAAGGCGGCGTGACGCGCTTTGAGTGGAACGATCAGGGCGACTTAATCCGCCGCATTGATGCGCTGGAGAACAGCCACCGCTTCTGGTGGGATGCGCTGGGCCAGCTGATCCGCGAGGAGGACTGCTCCGGTAATCAGAGCCAGAATCAGTATGATGGTGCCGGGCGTCTTATCCGCAGCACCGACCCGCTCGGCAATACGGACCGCTACGTCTGGAGCCCCGCCGGTCGCCTGCAGACCTATACCCGTGCCGACGGGCGCGAGACGCAGTTCAGCTACACAAAAGCCGGCCTGCTCTGCGGTCAGAGCGTCGATGGCGTCAGCACGCGCAGGGTAAAACTCAATGCGCGCGGCCAGGTGACGGAAGCCACCGACCCGGCAGGGCATGTGACCCGTTTTCGCTTCAACCGGGCGGGGCGCCTGGTGATGCTGACCAACGCCAACAACCAGGAGTGGCGTTTCGACTACACCCCGACCGGGCTGCTGACCTGTCAGCAGGATTACGCCGGGCGGCAGACGGAGTATCACTACAACGCCGCGCAGCAGGTGGCTTCGCTTGTTCGCCACCCGGAGCGCGGCAGCGACCTGCCGGCGCAGGTGCTGAATTACGAATATGACGCCCTCGGGCGCATGACGGCGCGGGAAACCCCGGAGCACCGCACCGAATACCGTTACAGCGCGCTGGCCACCGAAATCCGCCGTTATGCCTACACCGAGTGGCGTCAGGCCGCGGTGGAGATACGCGAGCCGGCGCACAGCGAAGCCATCATCCTCGCGCGTAACAAGGCTGGCGACCTGGTCCGCGAGGAGAACCACTCCGGCGTCTATCAGCATGAGTACGATGCCTTAAGCAACCTCAGCGCCACCACTTTCCCGGACGGGCGGGAACTGAAGTTCCTGCGCTACGGCACCGGACACCTGCTGGAGATGCAGCTCTCCCTGAGCGGCAAAACGCTGCCGGTTACCGGCTACCAGCGTGACCGCCTGCACCGGGAGACGCACCGCACGATGGGCGCGCTGCAGCTGGAGACGCACTACGACATGGCCGGGCGCATCACGCACCGGCGCTGCACCGACAACCTGCGCGACCGTCTGGTCTCGGAGCGCCGCTACCAGTGGGACCGCGCGGACCAGATAATCCGCCGCATGTACACCGACGGCGCACCCTCCACTCCGGCGGAGAAGTACCGTCAGTCCCTGTGGGGCTACGATGCGGCCGGGCGCATGACGCAGAGCCTGCAGCCGGAAGGGGAAGAGCGTTTCTGGTATGACGCCGCGGACAACCGCACCATGCCGGAGATGCAGCCGGTGTGGAACAACCTGCTGAAACGCCTGGACGGCGTCAGCCGGGAGTACGACGGTTTCGGGCGCATGACCGTGCGCCACGACACGCACCGGAGAGTGACGCAGCGTTTCAGCTATGACGACGAGCACCGCATCAGCCGGGTGGAAATCGACGGCGACGCGGAGTTCACAAAAGCAGAATACCGCTACGACGCGCTGGGCCGCCGTACGGAGAAACAGGTGTGGCGACGCCATGCCCGTAAACCGGAACGCACGCAGTACGCCTGGTCCGGCCTGCAGATGGTGGGCGAAACCAGCGACAGCCACCCGGACGCGGCGGTGCAGTATATCTACACCGAAAACAGCTATGAACCGCTGGCGCGCGTCGACAGCCACGGTGAGCATGCGGACATCTTCTGGTACCACACGGAACTGAACGGCCTGCCGGACAGCGTGACTGACAGCAACGGCGACACCGTCTGGCGCGGCGCTTCCACCGCCTGGGGCCGAAGCCTGCGCGAGAGCACACCGGTAAACTGGGACACCCCGCAGAACCTGCGCTTCCAGGGCCAGTACCTGGACCGCGAAACGGGCCTGCACTATAACACCTTCCGCTACTACGACCCGGCGGCCGGTTGTTACACGCAGATGGACCCGATTGGTTTACTGGGCGGTATTAATTTATATCAATACGTATCTAATCCTTTAAATTGGATAGATCCAGTTGGCCTATCAGGTTGCGCTATCGCAAGAGCATCTGATTATCGCCATACCTTGGGTGGAAAGCCCGGGGGCATTGGTAAAGGAAGGAATATTGCAACTTCTAACTATAATATAGATGGAATAACCGGGACTGCTGATGCCGTCAGTGGAAAAGGTTCAATCCCCGGGTTTGTCGATATACCAGACCTAAATAACCGCTTATTTACAACGACCGTTGTTTCTCATCCACGGGCTTTTGATTCAGAAGCTAAAATATTAGAGCATATCGGGAGTAAAATAACGCCTGATGCTAAGGGTACAATTGATTTGTTTTCTGAGTTGCCAATTTGCAAATCTTGCCAAGGGGTGATTCAGCAGTTCGAAAGCAAATACCCCGGAGTCAAGATAAATATTTTGTAAAGGAGGTTCTATGGAACGTGTAGAATTTGTTAATGAACTAGACTTTTTTATTGAAAAGATCCTAAAAAAAGGATTGTCAGTGGAAGGTTGTAGTAAAGACCAGATTATGAGCCTAGAAAGCCAATATGGCCGATTACCTGAGTTTTACAATATTTTCTTGGAGAAAATGGGAGTGTCTGCTGGAGATTTTAAAGAGGGCACATGGTTCTTTTTTAGTGAATTACAAGACATTAATGAAGAAACAGTAAATTTGATGAAAGAAAACAACGTTACGCCTCCCTGTAATATGTTTGCATTTCTAATGCACCAAGGATATACATCATTGTTTTTTACCGATGTTGTTGATTCAGATCCTGTTGTATATTGCTATACAGAAGGTGAGGATATAACTAATATTAATATGACTTTTAGTCAGTTTATGAAAGCTGAAATAAATGAGTATTTAAATTAACTTAATAGCGAAAAGGCTTGCCGCTTTTCTTTGAATTAATGAGGCCGTATTTTCTTTGAATACATTATAAATGTATTTTAATTGCGCCAGGTGCGCCACCACCTTCCCGGACGGGCGGGAGCTGAAGTTCCTGCGCTACGGCACAGGGCACCTGCTGGAGATGCAGCTCTCCCTGAGCGGAAAAAGGCTGCCGGTCACCGGCTACCAGCGTGACCGCCTGCACCGGGAGACGCACCGCACGATGGGCGCGCTGCAGCTGGGGAAATACTACGCCTGATCCTGCCTGCAGATGGTGGGCAAAACCAGCGACATTCACCCGGACGCGGCGGTGCAGTATATCTACACCGAAAAAAAGTATAATCCGCTGGCGCGCGTCCACAGCCACGGTGAGCATGCGGAAACTTTCTGGTATCACACGGCCAGGAGTCGCAGAATAAATATGAAAAAAATCAACAATAGCTATATCTCGATGCTTTGGCAGGCACTTTCTGAAGATCCAAATATGGATGCTTCCCTTGTTGATTTAAACTTATCCAATGAAAAAAGCTTATCATTAGCCTTCCGGGAGTTAATAAAGCCGTCTTATGATAACTTCCCTAATTTTATAAAAGACAGATGCAAAAATAGTCTTGCATATGCGATTAATTTCTATGATGAAAAACTACTTTTGCGTCTTTATGAGTATGCCATTCCGCTTTTTGATCCACCTAACAATATGAGTATGAAACAGTTTTATGTAACCGTTTGGGAATGTCTCTTTTCGGGGGAGAGGTGTTTGATAAATAATCCAGAGGAATACGTAGAAATTCCCTTTAATGAGCTATACAAAAAATAGCATAATTTAGGTGTGGTTTAAATAAAGCTCTGTCTTTCTCATCTCCCCAGTTATGCCCTAAATCATCAGAGTATTTCTCTTGATGTTTAGTTTACCCTGAATTTATCAATAATATCCATGAGGCAGTAAATTGAAATTGTTAAAAGAAAATGAAGAGATCTCTTTGTCAGGAAATGAGGCGATTAAAATATTAACAGATGTTGAATATATTCTTATTTCATTGCGAGATATCGCCAGGCATTATTACGATAACGTCGAGGGTGAGATTACATCTGAGAATAGATCTGCCTATTGTGAAGAAACCATAAGATTTATAGATGAAAATGAGATTACTAAAAAATTAGCAAATATAAGAAGAGTAATTAGTGAAAAGTTTAATCTTGAGCCAGGTGATGATGAGATGGATGATATTGAAAGAGCATTAGAAAATATTCATTATTGGAAGCCACGTTCGTAGTAGGGGACTGATAAATCGGAATTTTTTGGAGTTGTTTATCGGCGCTGCTTTTTTATGAATAGTAATACTATATTAGATTTTTATCATGGCGATTAAAAAGAGCGCTCTTAAAGATGGTTTGGCTTTTATAAATGACGATAACCCAGGCGAGTCCGTTATAGTTAATTTCTACACTTTTGTTAGTCTTGTCAAAGGTATAATGATCGCTTATGGTAACAAATCAGAAGGCGTGGCAGAGTCTATAATTAATAACTCACCTGTGCTAACCGTGCCACCCCAAAATTATCTTGAAGCTTGCTTGCTGGGGCACGAGGAAGAATATTATTGGGCTATGGTTATTTCGCATGGTGATCGATATTTTGAAAAGGGATTTAGTTATGCTGCACCCGATAACTACGATGAGTGGGAAAGCAAATATATAAAAGATAACAATCTCAAAACTAATACTTTGATATATAAAGATGGGGAGTGATGGAATTGCTGGCAAATAAAAAAGATCTGATTCTAAAGCTAATGATGAAGCAAGTTAATCTCTCTGAGTTTCTATGCCAGTTTGGTGATGGTTCCGGAGAGTTAGATCTCTGTAAGGAGTTAACTATTGCGCGAGAAGCCAAAGACGCTGAGCTGGTTGATCTGCTTTTATATTTAAGCGCGGTAGTGAAATTTGATTACTACGATGTCGACATATTAAACCAGCTTGTGACAGATCCCTGGCATCAGAAACATGAAGAGATCGTAAGATTGTTAGATCATTATCGGCAGCCTTCCAGCGTGAATCCTCTTTATGAAGCCGCGCTGCTCAATCTTGACTACAGGGATTACGATGAGGATTTCATACTGGCAAATAAATGCATACGGGTGCTGGAGAAAATACAGGACCAGAATGCTATTGAGAAAATGGAATTATTATCCGAAGTTGATAATGCGTTAATCCGCCAATATGCACAAAAACACTTAAACAGAATCCGGCGCTAAAGCAGAGCAAGCTTATTGGATTGGTTGATCTTTAAGGCGTGAAGGCGCGCTATCCGCAACAAGTCGCGCTTCTTAAGACCTTACTTATCTCTTCTGGCAGACCAAATTGACAACCACACCTCGCCACGCTAGTTTTCCCGAAAGCCCTCGACCTGTTAAACCATGATTGATTTTAACGCCGACATTATTAGCTTCACCTCACTTGCCAATATCCGGCTCGGGCATTCTGTGGATATTTACCTTGAGGAGATGCTTACCCGCTTTACTGCCGAGACGAAAGAGTACCCCTCTTCATCGCCATTGGGCGGCGATATGCACGGCTATTTTCTTGATGACAACACGGTATCGATCTTTACCGATGCGAACGACATCATCGTCTCCGTCGTCTGTAACCAGAATTATCACGGGAGATACCAGAATAAGCTCTATGCCGGTATCACCATGGAGCGGCTTACGCTTCTCAGCAACAGCGTCTTGCTGCTTAACGGCGCTCTGATTGTTGATAATGACTACGGGCTCGCTTTTTCTCTTCCTTCGCCCTATGACGAAATTGCCGATCATCTCCAGCACATCCCCGGCGATCTGCAACTCAATGAGATTGTCGTCAGCGACTACTCTTCATGGGCACCGCAAGCTTCACGCAGAGGACGTAAAAAAAGATGAATAACAGTCTGTTGCAAACCACCCTGGACGCATTCAAAACCTCCTATCACCTGACTTTCCCCGAACGTTACACGCGCTTTCTCGCCGCGCAGCGCGACGCTATCGAAATCACCACGCCCGAAGGTGATGCTATCTATCTATACGCCCACGGCGATCTGCTGGAGCGAAACGACACCTACGCCATCCAGCAGGCGGAGCCTGAGTATCTGCTGATTGGTCAGGATGGCGATGTTGGCTACTTTATCCATGGCAAATCGGGCCGCGAGACGATCTACAGGCAGGATTTGGGCGCGCTTGGCGCACTGCCGATGGAGCCTGCCGCTGAGAGTATCGACCAACTGCTCGCCTGAGCGTTTTGCCTTTGATTTTCCTCACAAAGCCCTTTCCAGTACTGCCCGCCCGCGCATCACACAAAAATTTAATTTAAAGCCGGTATAACTTTTGCGCACATTCTTCCGATAAATCCGTCATGCGCCCCGCGCCACGCCATATCGGAGAAGTTATGTCAGTCAAAAGAAACACCGGGAAAAAGCTCAAAGCCAGGACGCTGATGTTGATATCCATCTTTGTCACGATAACCGCCGGTTTTCTTGTGACCATTGGCCTGCTGATATGGCAAGCGATGGCGCAGCAGGAGATGGTGGCAAAGAAACATCTGCAACAGATTGCCCAGACCGAAACCCTGCAAGTGAGCCAGCAGCTCGATTCCGCGCTGGTTGCGGCGCGTGATGTCGGTAACAGCGCCTGGTCACTGCGTGAAGCGGGCCTTGCGGATCGCAAAGGGCTGGACCAGCTTCTGCGCGACTACCTGCATGCGCACAGCGATTTCCTCTCAATGTCGCTGGCGTTTGAACCGAATGCTTTCGACGGCAAAGATGCCGAATTCGCCGGCAAACCGGAGCAGGATCCTGCCGGGCGCTATGCCCGTTATGTCGATCGCGACTCGGCAGGCAACCCGTCGCTGCACAACCTGCTCGATTACGAAACGCCGGGCAGCGGCAACTACTACGTGTTGCCGCGCCAGCGCCAAAAAGAGGTGATCATCGAGCCCTATATCTACCCCTACAACGGGGTCGATGTGATGCTTACCTCCATCGCCGCGCCGATTATGCGCAACGGTAAATTCCAGGGTTCAGTCACGTCGGACTTCTCACTGGCGACGCTGCAAAAACGGATTGGTGCCATCAAACCGTGGGATGGCGTCGGCTATGCCGTGCTGCTGTCGGCGGAGAATAACGTCGTCTCCAGCCCGGATAAAGCGGCCATCGGCAAGCCTTACAAGGGCAGCATTACGGGCAGCGAGGTGGTGCGTTTTGACGATCCGCAGCTCGGCGAACCAGCATTTATCACCTGGCGCACCATTGCGGTCGGCAACAGCGGCACGCCGTGGAAGCTGGCGATTATCACCCCGGTCAGCGTGGTGATGGCGGAAGCCTGGCACTTCCTGATGAATGCGATTGTGATGATGGTGCTGAGCATTATTATCGTCAGCCTGGTGGTGGCGCTGGTCTTTACCCGCAAAGTCGCGCGCCCGGTGGGGGGGGAGCCATCCGAAGCGGCGGAGATTGCACTTTCGGTTGCGCAGGGCGATCTTAGCAGCACCATTCCCGTGCAGAGGGGCGACAGCAACAGCATCTTCTACGCGCTGCACGCCATGCAGGGGCAACTGCACCGGATTGTCAGCACCATCACTGATGCCAGCAACTCGGTGCGTGCGGGCAGTAGCGAAATTGCCGCCGGAAACCTTGATCTTGCTTCACGTACCGAAGAGCAGGCGGCGGCGATTGTGCAAACCGCAGCGAGCATGGAGCAGATTGCCGTCACGGTGAAAAATAACGCCGATAACGCTCACAAAGCGACGCGTCTTACCGAGCAGGCGACGGACATTGCCGGGCAGGGCGAAGCGCTGGTCGACGAAGTGGTCGATGTCATCAATAAAATCGACGAAAGCGCGCAGAAGATCGGTGATATCAACAGCATCATCGACGGTATCGCTTTCCAGACCAATATCCTTGCGCTGAATGCCGCCGTGGAAGCGGCACGCGCCGGGGAGCAGGGGCGTGGTTTTGCCGTGGTTGCGGGTGAAGTGCGCAGCCTGGCGCAGCGCAGCGCCAATGCGGCGAAAGAGATCTCAACGCTGATTGATGAGTCGACCGGGCGCGTCAGCAAAGGCGTGGCGCTGGTGAATGAAACCGGCGCGATGATGAAGCAGATCATCGAGGCGGTGACCAATGTCCACCTGGTGATCAACGAAATCGTACAGGCGCTGGATGAGCAGACCAAGGGCATCAACCAGGTCAGCGTGGCGGTAAACCAGATGGATAGCGCCACCCAGCAGAACGCCTCGCTGGTGCAGCAGATCTCCGCCGCGGCCATGTCGCTGGAGGAGCAGGCGAAATCACTGGAAGAGACGCTGGCCTTCTTCGCCGCGCGTCAGGTGTAATGCAAAGGCCCGCAATGAGCGGGCCTTTCTCTTTAATGCGTCACTTTGCCAGATCGTCGAGCAGCGCCCGGTGAAACGTCGCCGGGTCCTGCATCTGCGGCGCATGGCCTAAGCCATCAAACTCCACCAGCCGGGCATTGGGGATCAACTCTGCCGCCTCTTTGCCCAGGACCTTGTAGTTGCCGACTGCCTTTTTCACTTCCGGCGGCGCATCATCGCTGCCGGGCGCGGTTGTATCGCCGGTGCCGATAAACAGCGTAGTGGGCACGCGTAAATCCTTGAACTCATAGAACACCGGCTGGGTGTAAATCATGTCGTAGATCAGCGCCGAGTTCCACGCCACCCGCGTCTTGCCCGGACCGTTATTTAACCCCGCCAGCATCTCAACCCATTTATTGTATTCCGGCTTCCATTCACCCATGTAATAGGTCTTCTGCTCGTAGGCTTTAATGCTCTGCGCGGTGGTTTTCAGCTCGCGCTGATACCATGCGTCCACACTGCGATAGGGCACGCCCTTCGCCTTCCAGTCCTCAAGGCCAATCGGGTTAACCATCACCAGCTTCTGCGTCTCTTGCGGATACATCAGCGCATAGCGCGTTGCCAGCATGCCGCCGGTGGAGTGGCCGATAATCACCGCTTTTTTCACTCCCAGCTTCGCCAGCAGTTGGTGCGTATTCTCCGCCAGTTGCTGGAAGCTGTACTGGTAATTGGCCGGTTTAGTGGAGGTGCAAAAGCCAATCTGATCGGGGGCAATCACCCGGTAACCGGCCTCATGCAGCGCGGTAATGGTGCTCTCCCAGGTGGCGGCGCAAAAGTTTTTGCCGTGCAGCAGCACCACGGTTTCACCGTTCGGTTTATCGGCGGAGATATCCATATACCCCATGCTTAAGGGCTGGCGCTGGGACTGAAACTCAAAGTGCATCAGCGGCCACGGGTAGGTGAACCCTTCCAGCTGACCACCATACTCCGCGGACTGCGCCGCACCGGTAAAGAGCAACGCGAGCAGTAGCGCGCGGCGGGGAAAACGTCGCATACAACCTCCTGGCTCGTTTAAACGATATCGTCCACCACGCCGCCATCGACGCGCAGCGCTGCGCCGGAGGTCGCCGACGCCTGCGTTGAGCAGACATAAACCACCATATTCGCCACCTCTTCAACGGTGGCGGCGCGCTGGATAACGGATGAGGGGCGATTCGCCATCACAAACTCCTTCGCCAGCGTCTCCAGCGATTTACCGGTTCTCTCCATCTCTTCCTGCATCATGCCGGCGAAACCGTCGGACATCGTCGGCCCCGGTAATACGCTGTTAACCGTGACGCCGCTGCCGGCAACAAACTTCGCCAGCCCGCGCGCCAGCGAGAGCTGCGCCGTTTTGGTCACGCCGTAGTGGATCATATCTGCCGGAATATTCAGGGCGGACTCGGAGGAGATAAACACCACGCGACCCCAGCCTTTATCGACCATTGCGGGCAGCAGTGCGCGCGCCAGCCGCACACCGGACATGACGTTGGTCTGCCAGTAATTCTCCCAGGTCTCGTCATCGGTGGCGTAGAAATCTTGCGGGCCATAAATACCGGCGTTATTAACCAGGATATCAACGTCAGAGGCGGCTTTAAGCAGAGAAGCCACGCCTTCCGCCGAGCCAAGATCGGCAACGGCGGTACGCACACGAGCACCGCTCACTTCCTGCGTTAATGCCGCTTTGGCCTTGTTGACCGACTCGTCGCTGCGCCCGTTGAGGATCACTTCTGCGCCGCTCTGCGCCAGCCCGGTCGCAATCGCGAAACCAATCCCGCCCGTCGAGGCGGTAACCAGCGCTACTTTTCCGCTCAGATCAATCTTCATCATTCGCTCCTTATCACGTGGATTTGGCAAATAAATAAGCCTGGCACATGTGGCGCGGTGCGGGCGAAAAAGCATCAGCTGTGGGTATGGGGTTCCTGCGCCAGACACTGTAAATGGCCGTGGCGCACGCCGCGCTGGGCGATCACCTCATCGGCGAAGCGCTCAATCTCGCCGTGTTTGCCTTTTAGTACGGCGATCTCAAGGCAGTCGTCAGGGCTGATGTGCACGTGCAGCGTAGCCACTGAGAGATCGTGATGGTGATGCTGGGTGGCGACCAGGCGGCTTGCCAGTTCACGCTTCTCATGTTCATACACGTAGGTCAGCACACCGAAGCCCGGTTTATCCTGATCGGCTGGAGCCTCCTGCGCCAGCGCGCCGCGCAGCAGATCGCGCGCGGCTTCTGAGCGGTTGTGGTAGCCGCGCCGCTGGCTTAGCGCGTCCAGGGCGGCGAGTAGATCGTCATCGAGCGTTAGGGTAACGCGTTGCATAGCGGGTTCCTCGGGCGGAGTGAAGGGAGGGCGGGTAACACCGCCTGTTGTAGCGCCCGGCCCGCAAGGGAGCTAAAGCGCAGCGGCGCACTGACGGTGACGTTTTCGACTATCTGCCCGGCCTCCATCACCAGCACCCGCTGGCAGAAGCGCTCCACCAGGCGCAGATCGTGGGTGATAAACAGGCACGCCGCGCCGGAGCGCTGTTGCAGGCGTTGCAGCAGGGCGATGATGCCGCTTTGCACCACGCGATCGAGGCTGGAGACCGCTTCATCCAGGATCAGCAACCCCGGCGCGACCGCCAGCGCCCGGGCGAGGCAGACACGTTGCAGCTGACCGCCGCTCAGCTGCATAGGGCGTTTCTCCAGTAGATCTGGCTCCAGCTCGACATCTGCCAGCAACTGCGTGATGCGCTGGAGCTGCTGCGCTTTGCTAAGTTTTGCCAGATGGCGCAGCGGTTCACGCACGATGTCGCGCACCGTCATGCGCGGGTTGACCGCGCTAATCGGATCCTGAAACACCATCTGCACATCGCGGCGAAAATCGCGCCGCGCGGCACGATTAAGCGCCGAAAGTGGCGTTCCACGCCAGCAGACGTGGCCTTGCTCTGGTGCTTCCAGCCCGACCAGCAGGCGCGCCAGCGTGCTCTTGCCGCAGCCGCTGCGCCCGAGCAGGGCGACGGTTTCACCCTGCTTCAGGGTCAGGGAGATATTGCTCAGCACCTGTTGGTGGCGGTAAGCGTGCGAAAGAGCGTTAACGGTGAGGAGGGTCATTGCGCAAGCTCCATGCCGTAGAGCGCCAGGTGCGCGCTCACTAACTGGCGGGTCAGCGGGTGCTGCGGCGCGTGAAAAATAGCCCCGACCGCGCCGCGCTCGATGATGCGCCCGTTATCCATCACCGCCACCTCATCGGCGAGACGCGCCACCACGCCCATATCGTGCGTCACCAGCAGCATTCCCGGCTGGCGCTGCTGCATCAGGGAGTCGAGCAGGTCGAGGATCCTGGCCTGGGCGATGGCGTCGAGATCGGTGGTGGGCTCATCGGCGATAAGAAAGGGCGCCTCGGCCAGCAGCGCCAGCGCAATCATCACCCGTTGCAGCATACCGCCGCTCATCTCAAAAGCGTGAAGGGCGAGAACGCGGCGCGCATCGCGCAGGCCAACCTGCTCCAGTGCGGCGATAGCGTGCGCTTCACTGAACGGTTTGCCCAGCGCCAGGCAGCTCTCCCGCGCATGGTCAGCCATGGTTCGCAGCGGGTTAAAGGCGCTGCGTGGGTTTTGCATCACCGTCGCCACCGTCACACCGCGCAGCGCCTGGGGGGAAACTGGCTGACCGTCGATCAGCACCGCGCCCGCCGTTTGTCGAACGCCTGCGGGCAACACGCCAAGTGCTGCCGCACAGGTGAGAGATTTACCGCTGCCGCTGGCACCGACCAGCGCCAGCACCTGGCCGCGCCGTAGGGTAAGAGAGAGATCGTCAACCAGCGGTTGCGCTGCCGAAAGCGTGAGATGTTGCAAACTCAATTGTGTGGGCATCAGTGGGCATGCTCCGTGACCAGGTGCGGATCGAGATGGTCGCGCAGCGCGTCGCCCACCAGGTTGAAGGCCATGACGCTGAGAAACAGTGCCAGCCCTGGCCACAGCATTTGCAGCGGCTGCGTCCAGATAAACTGCCGCGCGTCATTGATCATCACTCCCCACTCCGGCGTCGGTGCGCTGACCCCGAGGCCGAGGAAGGACATCCCGGCGACATGCAGCATCATATGGCCGATATCCAGCGTCGCCAGCACCAGCAGCGACGGCACAATTGCGCCCGCGAGGTGGTCGCGAAACAGGTGCCGATAACCCGCTCCGCTGAGCCGTGCTGCCAGCACATATTCGCGGCTACGCAGCGACAGCACCAGGCTGCGCACCATGCGCGCATACCAGGCCCAGTGGGAGAGGGCGATGGCGATAATCACATTGGTCAGGCCGGTGCCAAGCACGCCCACCATAAAAAATGACAGGATCGAGGTGGGAAAGGTCATAAAGAGATCGGCAACACGCATAATCAGCTGATCTACGCGCCCGCCGAGCAGCCCGGCGCAGCCGCCGGCGCTCAGCCCGAGGATCAGCACCAGCAGCAGGCAGCAGAGCACCGATCCGAGCGACACGCGGATGGCGGCCAGCAGCCGGGAGAAGATATCGCGCCCGAGGTGATCCGTGCCGAGCCAGTGCTGGCTATCGGGCGGTAACAGCCGCGCAGGCAGGTCGATAGCCTGCGGATCGAAGGGCAGCCACCACTGGCAGCTCAGGGCGATGATAAACAGCAGAGCCAGTATCAGCAGGGCGAAGCGCACCGGCCAGCGCGCAGTGTGGAGAAAGTGCATCAGCGCGCTCCTTCATGATGACGCACGCGCGGATCGAGCGCGGCGCTCAGCAGATCTACCGCCAGGTTGCAGAGGGCGAAAACCATCACCATCACCAGCGTAAAACACTGGATCACCGGGTAGTCGCGGTTGAAGATCGCCGAGACGGCGTAGCGGCCAATGCCGGGCCAGGCGAAGATGCTCTCAATAATCATCGTGCCGCCAATCAGCTCGCCAATATGCATCCCCAGCGCAGTGATCACCGGCAGCGAAGCATTGCGCAAAATATGCCGCCGCTCGGTCTGCTTCTCGCTCAACCCGCGCAGCCGCGCCCAGGTGACGTGGCGCTGCCCGGCGGCCTCCAGCAGGCTGGCGCGCAGCAGACGCGCATTGATGGCAAGCGACATCAGCGCGATGGAGACGGCGGGCAGAATCAGGTGCTGCCAGCCGCCGTAACCGAGCGCGGGCAGCCAGTGCAGATGCACGGAAAAGAGCATCACCAGCAGAAAGGCGAGCCAGAAGTTGGGCATTGAGACGCCAAGAAATGCCACCGCGCGGACAACAAAGTCGGGCCACTTATCGCGGTGCCTCGCCGCCCAGATGCCGAGCGGCAGCGAGGTCAGCAGGATCAGCACCAGCGCCGCGCCCGCCAGCTGCAAGGTGGCGGGCAGAAAGCGCAGCACATCCTCCAGCACCGGGCGCTGAGTGGCATAGGAGAGGCCAAAATCAAGATGCAGCGCGCGCCATAACCAGTGGGCGTACTGATCGACTAACGGCTGATCCAGCCCGAGCGCCACGCGCGTGGCGGCAATCATCTCCGGCGTCGGCGGCAGGTTCGACAAGCGCAGGTAATCGAGCGCCGGGTCGCCCGTGCCGAGGCGCAGCAGCAGGAAAATGACCACCGAGGCGGCAAGGATCATCGGGATCAGTATCAGCAGGCGCTTTATCACGTAGCGGCTCATTGCGCGCTGCCCGGCTTGATCTGATCGAACGGGATCTCAGCGGCAACGGGCGCGAACGGGATCTCTCCCAGCTCCGGCTTCGCCACCACCATTGTCGACACATAGCTGATCGGCAGATAGACGGCATCGTTATGCAAACGGGTAAGAATATCGCGGTAGAGCGCCTGTCGCGTGGCTTCATCGCGGGCGGTAAGCACTTCGCCAATCTCTTTGTCGATTAGCGGCTTGTCGGGTAAACCCTGCTGCGCCTGGTAATCGGCGTGCGAGGGCACACGCATCGAACTGATAAACGCGTGCGGATCGTAGGGCGCGCCCCAGCTGCGGTTGAAGATCATGCCGAAACGGCCGTCGCGCTGGCGGGCGTAGATGCTGCTCTCCTCTTCACCGACCAGCGCGATATCAACGCCCACCTGGCGCAGATTGGCCTGAATGATTTCCGCCATCGATTTGCTCAGCGCGTCGGTGCCGGTAAAGGCCAGTTCGATATGCAGCGGCTGGCCCGCTTTTTCGCGGATTGCTTTCCCGGCGGGCAATAACCAGCCCGCTTTTTCCAGCAGCGCATTAGCGCGGGCGGGATCGTACTGGCGCGCTTTAAGGCCAATATTGGCGTAGGGCACGCCTGGAGCGAAAAGCGTGTCGGCGACCTGCTGCGTACCGTACAGCGCGCCATTAATAAGGGTTTTTTTATCCACCGCGTAGTTCAGCGCTTCGCGCACCGCCAGCTCGTTAGTCGGCGCGCGGGCGGAGTTGAGCGCCAGCATCACTGTTTCCACTGGCGCAGAGAGCTGGGTGCGCCACTGCGGGTTCTGCCGATAGCGGGCGAAGGTATCGAGCGTCAGCAGCCCTTCGTTGCCGTACAGCAGGTCAATCTCGCCGGTTTCAAACGCCACGGCGCGGCTGGTGGCATCGGGGATCACCTTAATCACCACTTTTGCCAGCGCCGGTTTCGCGCCCCAGTAGCGCTCGTTGCGCACCATCACGTCATATTGATTCAGGCGTGACTCCTGCAAGACCCACGGCCCGGTGCCGATGGGGGCGACAATGCCGTTCAGGGTTTCGTGGTTTTTAAACTGCGACGGAGCGATAAAGCGAAACGGGCGGGGCAGGGCGAGCTCTTGCAAGAAGGGGTAGTAGGCGCTTTTGAGCGTGATTTGTAGCTGATTGGGGCTTAAGGCTTTCACCTCGCTTATCTGGTTCACCAACTCCAGCCAGGCGTGGCGCGAGCGGTTATCCAGCACTGCGCGGAAGTTCTCCGCTGCCGCTTCGGCGTTAAAGGGTTCGCCGTTGGAGAAGGTCACGCCGTCGCGCAGGGTGAAGACCCAGGTTTTACCATCGTCCGAATTGTGCCAGCCTGTCGCCAGCCACGGCCGCACCGTGCCGTCGGCCTGATATTTCACCAGCGGTTCATAAACCATGCTTTGCGCGAACATCTGGTTCGGGGTGTAGAGGTGAGGGTTGAGCGGGCCGACATTCACCGGCCAGGCGGTGGTGAGAGTATCCGTTGCCGCGAAAAGGGCAAACGATGCGCAGAGCAGCAGCAGAGCGCCAGCATAACGGTAGAAAAACACGTAAGCGTCCTGACGAAACGTCATTGGCGGGAAAGTATGACGATTTTAGTTATTCATCATACGAATGAGATGTTTTAGATCAAACGGCGGGCGGTTGGGCGGGATTAATTATCGGCGGGCGGATGAGGATTGTCGGATGGATAGGTGTGCGGAATCGTAGGCCCGGTAAGCGCAGCGCCACCGGGCATCTTCCCTTACTGCGCTTTAAACAACTGCAACAGCATCTCTACCTGCTCATCAATCGGGGCGAGATCCTTTTTGACGATAAGATGCAGCGGCGTGGCGCGGCGTGCGCCGTGGTTGAGCGGCAGCGCTTTCAGCTGACCGCTCGCCAGCAGCGGCGCAATCCGCTCCTGCGGCAGCCAGCCGTAACCGACCTGATACTGCACCGCTTCGATGGCGGCATCAATGGTGGAAAAGGTCCACGCCTCCTGCGCAACCGGCGTTTGCCGGGCGTCGCTTTCGGCGATACGGATCTGCGGCCAGGCGGCAAGCATCGCTTCGCTCACCTGCTGCGCCGCGCTGAGAGGGTGATCGCGATGCGCCACGCAAACAAAATCGATATTCATCAGCCACTCCCCGCGCCCGGTCATATCCTGGCGGCGGGTTAACACCATCACATCGGCCTGCGCGTAGCTCGGCGCATCGTCCGGAGCGGTCTCCAGCACTTCGGTCAGGCGCACCTGGGTTTGCGGATAACAGTGCTGGAACTGGCGCAGGATGGCGAACAGCCGCGCGCGCGGAAAGATGCTGTCGACCACCAGATCCAGCCGGGTGCGCATGCCATTTCGCAGCGTGGCGGCCCGGGTTTCCACCCACTCAAAGGCTTTGAGTAACGGCTTCACCTGGCTGAGCAGCAGCTCGCCCGCTGGGGTCAGCACCGCCCGTCGCCCCTCCGGCACCAGCAGCGCGACGCCGAGCCGCTCCTGCAACAGCGCCAGGTTATAGCTGACCGAAGACTGGCTGCGGTGCGTCTCTTCCGCCGCTCTGGCAAAGCTGCCCAGTTCGACCACTTTTTGCAGTAGCGACCATTGTTCAAGTGTGCTCTTGTGCATAACTCATCTAATTTTTGAATGAATTTGATGCAAATATAGCGTTATTCATTGGTTTTTTGCAGAGGTACGATCTACTCAACAACAAGAGGAGATGAGATATGAGCAGCTTTGATAAACATGATTTGAGTGGCTTTGTCGGTAAACATCTGGTCTACACCTACGATAATGGCTGGAACTACGAGCTGTATGTAAAAAATGCCAACACCATCGATTACCGCATTCACAGCGGGATCGTGGCCAACCGTTGGGTGAAAGATCAGCGGGTCTATATCGTTCGCGTTGGCGAAAGCATCTATAAAATTTCCTGGACTGAGCCGACCGGCACCGATGTCAGCCTGATTGCCAACCTCGGCGACCGCTTGTTCCACGGCACCATCTTTTTCCCGCGCTGGGTAATCAACAACCCGGAAAAAACCGTCTGCTTCCAGAACGATCATATTGCGCTGATGGAATCTCTGCGTGAGGCAGGCCCCGCTTACCCGACGGAAGTGATTGATGAGTTTGCCACCATCACCTTTGTACGCGACTGCGGCGAGAATAATGAGCAGGTGATTGCCTGCCCGGCCAGTGAATTACCAGCTAATTTCCCGCGCAACTTATCAGAATAGTTTCACATTTATGACGTTATTAACGTTGTGGCTAATGAAATAATTGTTTGCAGAAAAATAAGACTATTTTTGCTTTGTTGTCATTCTGTTTAAATAATTAAGATAACGCTCGTTCATTGACTGGACGGGCGTTTTTTATTGCACTTTTTTGACAGGAATCACAGTATAAAAAACTTGCTGTATTATATATATCGATGTTTTTAAAGGTTTTTGTGTTTTTATCTGTAGGTTAATTTCTTAATCTTCTCCTAATCTTTTATTGCTACTCTCTCCATTATCACTTTTTCGGTAAAAAGCACTGAAATCGTAGGTTCATTCTATTTTCATTTAAGTTTTGTGCGCCATTTTATTCCCATTACATGTTTCACTGTGGCAGGTTTCTAATATGCCGTTGATGCCAGGAAAAAATGATGAGTGAATTTTTACCCTTTTCACGCCCATCGATGGGAGAGGATGAACTCGCCGCTATTCAGCAGGTGCTGGCGTCGGGCTGGATCACTACCGGGCCGAAGAATCAGGCACTTGAAGCGGCGTTTTGCACACTGACCGGCAACCAGCACGCTATTGCCGTCAGCTCTGCAACGGCGGGGATGCACGTCACGTTAATGGCGCTGGGTATCGGCGCGGGCGATGAAGTGATTACTCCCTCAATGACCTGGGTCTCTACCCTCAACATGATCGTGCTGCTCGGCGCAACGCCGGTGATGATCGATGTCGATCGCGACACGCTGATGGTGACACCTGAGGCGATCGAAGCGGCGATCACGCCGCGTACAAAAGCGATTGTGCCGGTGCACTACGCGGGCGCGCCGGTGGATATCGACGCCATTCACGCCCTCGGTGAAAAGTACGGCATTCCGGTGATTGAAGATGCCGCCCACGCGGCTGGCACGTACTACAAAGGCCACCACGTCGGCGCGCGCGGTTGCGCAATCTTCTCCTTCCACGCCATCAAAAATATGACCTGCGCCGAAGGCGGGCTGGTGGTGACCGATGACGAGGCGCTGGCAAACCGCATTCGCAGCCTGAAGTTTCATGGCCTCGGCGTTGATGCCTATGACCGCCAGACCCACGGCCGCGCGCCGCAGGCCGAGGTGATCTCGCCGGGCTTTAAATACAACCTCGCGGATATCAACGCCGCTATTGCGCTGGTGCAGCTCGACAAACTGCCGGCCGCCAACGCCCGCCGTCAGGAAATTGCCCAACGCTATCTGAATGAACTGGCAGCGACGCCGTTTCAGCCGCTGGCGCTGCCGTCGTGGCCGCATCAGCACGCCTGGCATCTGTTTATTATTCGCGTCGACGAGCAGCGCTGCGGCCTCTCTCGCGACGCATTGATGGAGCGGCTAAAAGCGCAGGGTATCGGCACCGGCCTCCATTTTCGCGCGGCGCATACCCAGAAGTACTACCGCGAAAACTTCCCGACCGAACTTCCCAACACGGAGTGGAACAGCGCGCGTATCTGTTCCCTGCCGCTCTTTCCGGATATGACCCATGACGACACAACCCGCGTCATTGACGCGCTTAAACAGATTGCAGGCTGCTGATATGTTCACCCTCCCGCTTATCGAAAAAGTCTCGGTGGTGATCCCGGTTTATAACGAACAGGAGAGCCTGCCGGAGCTGATCCGCCGCACCACCACCAGCTGCGCGCAAATCGGTATCGATTACGAAATTCTGCTGGTGGATGACGGCAGCAGCGATGACTCCGCGCGTATGTTGACCGACGCGGCCGGGCAGCCCGACAGCCATATCGTCGCGGTGCTGCTCAACCGCAACTACGGCCAGCACTCAGCGATCATGGCCGGTTTCAGCCATGTTACCGGCGATCTGGTGATTACCCTGGATGCGGATCTGCAAAACCCGCCGGAGGAGATCCCGCGGCTGGTGGCAAAAGCCAACGAAGGGTATGACGTGGTGGGCACCGTGCGGCAAAACCGTCAGGACAGCCTGTTTCG
>Ga0268254_10000406_pt1 | contig 27793 bp, 19 predicted proteins | sample AgamicOrSfrz_FD_200251 | JGI IMG/M metagenome (GOLD analysis project Ga0268254, IMG submission 200251) | Agave microbial communities from Guanajuato, Mexico - Or.Sf.rz (v2) (version 3) | ecosystem: Host-associated > Plants > Phyllosphere > Phylloplane/Leaf | place: Guanajuato, Mexico...
TTCCAGGGGTTCTTGTCGACAGAGTCGCTCATTCGATACCCATCCAGTCGCGCACACCTTCCAGCAACGGTTGTTGTGTCGACGCACTCAGCAATGCGCCGCGCGCGTCGGCGATCTGCATCGACTCAAGCCATTCTTCAAACTCGGGTGCGCGGCGCAAGCCGAGAACATCGCGCACATAGAGCGCATCGTGGAAAGAGGTGCTCTGATAATTGAGCATCACATCGTCTGCGCCCGGAATGCCCATGATGAAGTTGATGCCCGCCACGCCGAGCAACGTGAGCAGATTGTCCATGTCGTCCTGGTCGGCTTCCGCATGATTCGTGTAGCAGATGTCGCAGCCCATCGGCACGCCCAGCAGCTTGCCGCAAAAATGATCTTCGAGACCCGCGCGCGTGATCTGCTTGCCGTCGTACAGATATTCCGGGCCGATAAAACCCACCACGGTATTCACGAGAAACGGATTGAACTTACGTGCAACCGCATAGGCGCGCACTTCGCAGGTCTGCTGATCGACGCCGAAATGCGCGTCTGCCGACAACGCACTGCCCTGCCCCGTTTCGAAATACATCAGATTGTTGCCTACAGTACCGCGCTTGAGCGACAGCCCCGCTTCATACGCTTCCTGAAGCAGCGAGAGTGAAATTCCGAAACCAGCGTTCGCTTTTTCGGTGCCTGCAATCGACTGAAAAACGAGGTCGACGGGCGCACCTTTTTCGATGGCGGCGATCGTATTGGTGACGTGCGTCAGCACGCACGATTGTGTCGGCACCTGATAACGCTGCCGGAATTCATCGACCATCACCAGCAGTCTGGTGATCGCTGCAAGATTGTCGCTGGCCGGGTTGATGCCGATCATCGCGTCGCCACAGCCGTACATGAGGCCGTCGAGCATCGAAGCCGCGATGCCCTTCACGTCATCCGTCGGATGATTTGGTTGCAAACGCACCGACATGTGTCCCGGCAAGCCGACCGTGTTGCGAAAGCGCGTGATCACCGGACGCTTGCGCGCCGCCGCGATCAGATCCTGATTGCGCATGAGCTTTGATACCGCCGCGACCATTTCAGGCGTGAGGCCGGCGGCGATGCGCATGAGCGCATCGGCATCTGTCGTCGTGCTGAGGAGCCAGTTGCGAAAGTCGCCCACCGTAAGATGCGAAATCTCGGCGAACGCCTGCGGCGAATGATCGTCGATGATGAGACGCGTGACTTCGTCGCTTTCATACGGAATCAGCGCTTCGTTGAGGAACGTGCGTAGCGGCACTTCGGCGAGGGCCATCTTCGCGGCCACGCGCTCCTCTTCGCTCGCCGCAGCGACGCCTGCGAGTTGATCGCCGGAGCGTTGCGGGCTCGCCTTCGCCATGAGTGTCTTCAGATCGGCGAAGCGATAGGTACGGCTGCCGATTGTCTCCGTGTAGCTCATTTTTACGACTCCAGCGCCGCTGCTCGCGCAGCGGCTTCATCCGTCATTCTTCGAGCAATGCGTCCGCCGGCGCGGCCTCGCGTTGATGGCGCGTCAACAGAAAATAGACGTAGCCTAGCGCGAGGAAGATTGCGAACACTACTGCCACCAGAAAGTTGAAGTACACCATGGTCGCCAGACAGATTACCGCGGCGACCAGCGCGAACGCCGGGAACAGCGGAAACAGCGGCGCGCGGAACGGACGCTCCATGTTCGGCTCAGTGCGGCGCAGCTTGAAAAGCGACAACATACTGATGATATACATCACGATAGCGCCAAACACGGACATCGTCACGATGTTCGCCGTGAGTGTCTGCCCGCCGAACTGGATCAGCTCGTCACTGTAGATCGCTGCGATGCCGATCACGCCGCCGGCCAGAATCGCGCGATGCGGCGTCTTGAAGCGCGGATGTACCTTGGAGAGCCACTCAGGCAGATAGCCCGCGCGTGCCAGCGCGAAGATCTGCCGCGAATAGCCGAGGATGATCCCGTGAAACGACGCGACCAGACCGAACAGGCCGAGCCACACGAGCATGTGCATCCAGCCGCTGTGTTCGCCGACGATAAACTTCATCGCTTGAGGCAACGGATCGTTGATGCTCGACAGCTTGGTCCAGTCGCCGGCCGCGCCTGCGAACACCATCACACCGATGGCCAGCACGACGAGCGTCAGGATGCCGGCGACGTAGGCGATCGGGATCGAGCGTTTCGGGTTTTTCGCTTCCTCCGCGGCCATAGCAACGCCTTCGATTGCGAGGAAGAACCAGATTGCGAACGGGATGGCCGCGAACATGCCGTTGAACGAGCCCATGCTGAACGTGTCCGCGCCGGCCCATCCGCCTTTCGTGAAGTTAGACCACTGGAAGCCTGGCGATACGACGCCCATGAAGACGAGCAGCTCGAAAATCGCGAGCAACGTCACGCACAACTCGAAAGCCGCCGCGATCTGCACGCCAACGATATTCAGCGCCATGAAGATGAGATACGCGCCCATTGCCGCGTGTTTCGGCTCGAGGCCAGGAAACTGCACGTGCAGATAGGCGCCGATTGCGAGCGCAATGGCCGGTGGCGCGAACACGAATTCGACGAGCGTCGCCGCGCCGGCCAGATAACCGCCGGTCGGACCGAACGCGTGACGCGCGTAAGCGAACGGGCCGCCCGCGTGTGGAATCGACGTGGTGAGTTCGGTGAAACTGAAAATGAAGGTCGTGTACATCGCGGCAATAAAGATCGCCGTGACGACGAAGCCAAGCGTACCGGCGCTCGCCCATCCGTAGCTCCAGCCAAAATATTCGCCGGAGATCACGAGGCCAACCGCGATGCCCCAAAGCTGCCACGTGCCGAGCGTCTGCTTCAACTCGTGATGCGTGACTTTACCGACGTGCTGACCGTTGGACTCTGATTTCATCGGGCGCTCCGTGAGTTTGCCGCTGCTCGACGCCGCAAGGCTTTGCGGTGTGCGGGCAGACAGGCTTTCGCCGATGGTAGTGAGCCATTATTCGAGGTGGTATCGAAATTCGGCAAAGTTGGGGGGTGGTGGGAGGGGTGGGTGGTTTGCTGGGGGTTTGTAGGCGGTTTGTTTGCGCGTTCTCTGGTTTTTATAATCTTTGTATGTGTATATGTAGTAATAGTTAACAAAGCGCGCTCATCGTTGTGGATAAGTGTGAAACTGCGTTGTGAATCACGACGTTACAGGGGCGATAACCGAGCTATCAATGCAAAAGACGCACAGGTTTCTCAACTTATGGGTCCGTTTTTCTCAGGTTAGGAGGCTATCTACTGCAGGGAAACGGAATTCGTTAGACTCGCCTCGCGGAAGCAAACGGCTACACGTCTCTGCCCGATCTGGATCTGCTGGTTTCCAGGGAGCTAAAGCGCGGTGAGGCGCCAAGCATAGGTGTCATGCTTGGGGAGACGACGCTGGGCAAGCTTCGCGGCACGGTTACCCGCTTTCGCAATATCAAGATACCGGACACTGCGGCTTGAATCAGCAATACTGGAATGGTCGACGGCCGCGATACTGCCCCTCGTGCCTTGCAGCTACTCCATACTGGCGAGCGCTGTGGGATATAACGCTCGTAACTGCCTGCCCCATTCATTGCGTCGAACTGTGCGATTCGTGCAGCCGGTGCAATCACCCTCTGTCATGGAAAAGGGCTCGCCTCACGGAGATCGCGCTGCGCGCGTTGCAGGCGACGCTTAAAGCGATAAACGCCGACGCTCGGGCTGGCATAGTAATGCAAACGGTTGGCTCGGGTCTAAGCCTATCACTGATGGCGTATCTTGCTCTATGCAAAAAGCACCCCGCCCTCGGTGCTCTCCGGCTTGTCGTGATTACTGAGACGCACGCAATGATGGATCAGTTTCTCTATGCGTATCATGATCTTCTGGATTCCGAGGAACGCAGGCCGCTCATTAAAGTGCAAAGTGGTGAAGAATTTTCGGACGTAATAGTTGCAAACCCCGGTGCATTGATTGCGACGACAGGACAGAGACTTCTGAAGATGCCTTCTGTGTTTCAAGATCAGTGTGTAGTTGTCGGTTACAACCTGCGTTCAACGCTCACAAAACCAGCATCCGTATTTCCGAAGGGGATCTTTATACTATTTACTTCTACTTATCCTTCGGAGCAACTTCGGGATTTAGCATAGTGGCCGCAATTGAGCACTTACAGCTTCGTGACGCAGGCCGTGCCAACGATGATCTTGCCGTTCGTACACACTTGGTTTCCTCGTGGACAGATAGTGAAACGCGAGAATCCTCGCTCTTAAATTTTCGAAACTCGGACGTATCATCCGTGGCGGTTATGACGTCTGCACGGGTGATCGGTCTGGATTTTCCGGAGGTTGACCGCTGCTACGTGACACGTCCAATGCCGCCCTCGATCTGCAGCGCGATCGTCTCGATTGTTGGCAGACTACACCCAGGGAAAACTGAGGGTGTTGTTGTCGATTTTGGTGAAAATTCGTGGCCAATTCTAGCTAGTGAATCAGAGCGAAGTTGAATTGGGCTATCCAAGCCACGCGAAACCCACCTTTCCCCCCACCTGGACTCCACTGGAGGGTAGTTTCCAGTGCAAAATCAACACCCAGCCGCTTGCGGCGGAGGATCGCAGTGGTAGTTCAAGCGGATATAGACGCCTGATGTTGCGAAGCTACGAGCCGCGGTGGCGGCTCACACTTACATTTGCAGATATCGTTTTCAAGCGCGAGTTGCTTACCCATAAAAGTCATGGGTAAAGATGGTCCATCGCCCACAATAACACCCTGCGTATTACACGTGTGGCAGAACACCGGCGCTCCGTGATAGGCAATGGGACGCCCTTCAAACATGGAGGTAGCCACACCCTCAAGCACCTCGCCATTACGGTCTGTCTTATCACCCTTCAATATGATTCGTCGCGCCATACATTCCTTCCTCGTTCCCACGCAGACACTTGTCGTCTCGAGAGCTACGCCCGGACTGTCTCAACGAGCTGCGCCCGCTCGCATTCGCGCTCCACGTCTGCAGGCCACACTGGCTGTCGGCTCGTTCGTTGCCCGATGTAGTGCAACAAGGCAGTCAAGTAAATAAACGGGCTCAAAACGACCACGAGCAGTGTTGTGAAAAGGTTGCGCTCGGCCAGGATCGCACGGTCGGCACGTCGCCAGATACGCATCGAGTTGGCGAGCGATACCTGCGTGGGAACAAGTTCCGGATAGGACAAAACGCCCGGGCCTTGCTCCATATATCTGCGGATATATTCAAACTGACGCTTGAGGCCGTCGACAATTGAGCGGCCGTTCTCCGTGGTCTCATCGGAGACGGTGACCACACGGTGGCCTACCGAAAACGATTGGGTTACGGTGCCTCTTTCATCCAGCACGTGGCACCGAATGCCAAACACGTAAGCGCGTGAAATCGGGTCTCGCGGGCGAGGCTCGACGAAGAAGAACGCTTTATCCCACGGTACGGTTATTACGCCCTTCGAACCGGCTCCTCTGAAGGCGTAGACCGTTCGAGTCTGCCGGTTGAACCTGATCGGAAATCGCGTCCAGGTGAAGTTTTCCTGACGCAGCCCCCAGAGACCGATGAAGACAACAGCCAATGCAAATACGAGAAATAATGTAGCGAACCCATATGCGATAGCAAGTGTCACCCCTTGGACGCTACCGTTGCCAGGAGGATTATTCAGGCACCAAAGCATAACCCATGCGAAAAAACCACCTCCCGCGATAATTGCCAGGCAGCCGTACGTTAGCAGCCCTCGCTGCATGAATGCGACGTTGGTGCTTTCCAGGAAAACATCATTCATGGAGAACACCGTGAAGTCATCATTCGGCGTTTCGCTAGCGGCAACTTCCACCTTCAACTGACGAGCCTTCTCTTCCTCCGTGAGCGGACGCTTTAACTTAACCCAAACCGTACCATCCCAAGCCATCGTTATGCTCCAAGTCCGTTATAGGCTTTCTGTTCTTCAGCAAACGAAGTATATCGGTCGTCCTTCTTATTCGTTCCGAAAAAGCTTCGACCGAGGAATTCCTTCAGTTCTCTTTCCTTGAACCACATGATAATCAGACCGATGACTATCAACAGAATGGTGAGCGGTAGGATAAGGGAGGTCAGCACTCCGAAAGTTACGCAGATTGTGAGGGCGAGCCCTGCTGCCGCCGACGTCGAATATGCCAGGAAGAGGCCCACATGGCCTTCCTTCCACGCTGCCTTCGCATTGACCCCGTCATACCAGACGCCGATCAGGGCAGCCGGCGCTGCCAGCAGCCGACTTGCAAGTAGCAGTCGCTCAGCCGCCGCCGCTGAAAGATATCGGGGCAAAGACAATTCCAGCTTGTGCATGGCTTCCAGGGAGTTCCCCGCTAAGGCCATGGCCCCACCACCCAACGCGACAATTGATGTACGGAACTTGAGCATCGTCTCCGTGCTGTTGAAGTGGGTCGATTTCTCGAACTCCTTGGCGGCAAAGAAAACATTGATCGCGGCGAATACTGCACCGATGCCCGCGCCTGCGACCTCGCCTCCTGTGAGTTTGCGAAAGGTGGGAGCAAACTCTTTCTCGATAACTTCGTCCGTTAGCATGAGCTTGTTGGCCGGGTTGGTAATGCTCGCGGCCTTTTCCTTGCTCGTCCCGCTCAGATTCAGACTTTGTAAGCCTTCACGGTCAACAATGATGAACTGAGGCACCTCTGTAACTGGCCCCTCCGCGCCTTTTGTAGTGAACTGGGCTCGGATCGAGGCCTTAAGGGATTTCATTGTCGGCCGCTTGTCGGCCGGCATCATTTCCCACATTTGACGGGCAAAGTACGTGACCCATTGGGACTGCGTACCTCGAACGGAGTGTTCAATCACTACCTTGCCGCTGCGCGCGGAAATCATAAGGACGGCAGCTTTGGCCGCAACTGTATCGATACTGTCCGAGAGCAACTTCGCAACCGGCGCTCCAATCTCGTATATGAGTTTCGAACCCGCCTTGTAAAAATCGGCGAAAAAACGAGGCGCTTTACTCTCAAGTGCTTTCGCCGAGTTAAACCACGTCTCGATTGCTTTTGCGCATGTCTCGCGCAACTCCGTGTAGGGAAAGTCCCCGGCTGCCAGAAGATGTTGGGCGTTGACTGCCTGGTTCAACGCCATTGCACGAAGCAGGAGGTTATTGTGATCATCCGACTTACCTTGCAACCACTTGTACAACAGATCTAGCCCTTCCTTTCGCGCCGAGGCACCCGCAATACAATCGTGGAACGCCATTGCGTACCATGCGCCACCCAGAGGGTCCTGTTCGTCGTGGTCGTAATGAAATACGTGCGCAAGGTTTGGCGAGCCGAGCCATGCGGCATGGTCCATCGACAAGGGCGTCCAGGTTTCTTTCCCCTCCTGTGCGAGTTCCGCTTTCATCTTGTTTCGGTATTCGGTCGCAGCCGTCTCGCTTACAGCCGTTGCGTACTCTTTCCAGGCCTCTTCGCGCACTTTCGGAAGTTCGGCAATCTGGTTGGCGCGCATGTCCGAGAGGTTTTTCTCCAACTGCTTGCCGCCATCCCAGAGGGCGCCCATCGATTGAGCTTCCATCATCTGGCCTTCGGCCATCTGTTCGAAGATCTCGTCACTCTTGACAGCCCCAGCCTGGACAACTTCTTTCACGTTCTCCACCATTTCGGCCGACCATGTGCCCCATTGGTGATCTGCCATCACAACGCCGTAAGCGTATTTGTTTTCGATATTGAGTTCCTGCGTGATACCAATTGGATCCCATAGCGCGAACACCGCGCCCTTGTGCGGAGCAAGGTGGTCCATCGCTGCGTTCAGCGCAGCCGTTTCGACGCTTCGTTCCCGAAACGGGAACGGCGATGTTACAAAGGCCTTTCCAGCTCCGCCCTTGTATTCCGCCACATACTTCTGAACATCGGTCGCTTTCGTGGCGTGCGGGACGTTCGCCCCGGGGTTGGCGAACCAGCCGGCCGCATCGAACACCTGCATACGCTTGGTTCGGCATCCCTCACTGTTCTTCGCATAGCGGTCACGTACGGTCTTTGTCCACTGGACCGTACTGAACGCCAGGTAGACAGTCCCTGCCTTTTCGGCATTCTCAATGGTTATGCATTGCGCAAGCTCCGGATGCCCGGTCTGGGTGCAGGAAAAGGGCTTTTCCGTCGAACGATCTAACACGGCGTCGAGCGGGTAGTCATAGACGTAGCCTTCCTTCGTCACGGCATAACACTGCCATTTAGATGTCTTCGGGTAGAAGACGTAGACGAAGCCATATCGAAGCGAGCGCAAGGTGTACTTCGTTTTGCGCGATGCGATGTCCATCACATGCTGTCCAAAATTGCCGCCCATCAGGATGGGAACACCGTCAATTCCGTGTGCGCGCGTCGCGGCAAAGGCTGAATACCTGACCGGCAGGATCGGTAGTCCCTTTTTCTCGCACATCTTGCACTGCGTGACGGGCGCGCCACCCGCCGCGGCGACCTTCGTGAGGTCGGAGATACTTTGGTAGCCCGAGTCCAGCAACATGAGCGTTCCCTTGTATTGTTTGGATAGTGATTATTGGTACTGGTACAACGCGCTCTCGCGTGCAATGCGCGACCAGTCATCGTCGGTCCAATCAGCCACCGCCTCTGTGTAAGGCGTCTGCCCAATACCTGCGAGAACGGATTTCACCTGCGGGTGCTGATCGAAATTTGGCGAAACGAACACGCCGTGCAATGCGAACGGCACACGGTCCTCGTCCGGAAGCCCATACCGCTCTGCCTTTACCAGCTGTGTGTCCAGACGGCGAGGCAGGTCCTCGGGTATTGAGATATTTTTAGCGGTAAGCGGTTCAAGAGCGTGCCGGACAAAGGCAAGTCGCCCCAGTTGCCCGAATTGTTCTTCGGTGACCTCGACGCGGGAACCCGGGAGGCCTTCTAGCGGCATCTCAACCCAGTTCCCGGCGCTCGAAAGGTAGGTCCAGTGCGTCGTGGGACCTGTGAGGGCGAGGAACTGCTGCATGTCCAGTATCCAGCGCAGATGCGCAAACACTCGAGGGTCGTAATAGCGGAAAACGGTGGTTCCCGACTCCGGCTTATCGAGCACCAACGAATCGGCCAGGTGATGTCGTATCGTGTCGGTGTCCGCAGGCGTCTCGATGATGCAACAGACAAGTGGCGGACGTCCCTCGCGGCAGTGATATTCGGCGAGCTCCTTGACACGTGCCAGTTGCCGGTCCGGGTGCTCAAGGCGATAGAGGATGGGGGCAACGCCTTCGAGTTCCGGGCGCGCGGTCGGAACAAGCTCGCCAATCTCATAGGGATTTGGCGCTGGCTGGATGTCGAACTCCCCGTTGCTGGGTTCGACAATGACATAGGTTGAAATCGACATACGCGTTCCTTTTAGTCTTAGCCAACTAAGGCTGCGCCGCTCTGTGCGGCAGACGCGAACTGCGATGCGCAGGAGGCCGACGTCGGCACCGAATTGGCCGCTGACTCACCTTGAGGTCCTGCAAAGCTGTGAGAAGCGCCTTTGAAGTCGAGTGCTCCAGGCGCGTGCACGGAGATATTCCCGCCAGACATCTTGATTACAGCGCCGGCCGCTGTCAGCGTGATCTCCTTTTGCGCGACGACCGAGACGGCATCAGAAGTCGATACAACCTTCACCGTCTTGTCCGCTGTCAATTCGATGTTGTCGGAAAATGCCATGACTTGGACTTTCCCCTTGCCAGCGAACAGTTTCATCCCCGCGGTCTGGGCGAAAAGACTTATTTTTTCCCCAACGCTTGCTATGAGCGACTTGGTGGCAGCTACGTGGGTATTTGCCCCGCTGACAAGATTGACGTGGTCGGTGGCCGCTGCATGAATTGATTTCATCGAAGTCAGGCCGATGCCAACGGGGCTACCTAGCAGCATGACGGGCTCGGAAAATCCGTTGGCCGTGCCAGTGCCGCCACCTGCGGTATTACCGCCGCTCGTGCTGCCGGGGATTTCCTGCTTCGTCGCATTGGTGAATGCCTGCAGGTCGGAATGAGCGTCCGTCAAATCGTCGGCCTGCACAGCCTTGGCGGCGTCCGAGCGAATCTCGACGACGTTTGTCGATTCCGTCAAATGTTCATTCGCCTCCCGAACATCCAGAGGCTGACTCGCAGAACCGCCGCGTGCGAACGTCGAAAAGAAGATCCCTTGCCCCGCCCGTACTGCGCCATAGGCGTCGGTCTTGAGGTCGAAACCGTTTCCAAGAAAGGAACCGCGGGTGTTGCCTTGCTGGTCAATGAGGTATCCGAGATGCAAGTGTGTCTGCCCGACACTGCTGAACAGTTGCGCACGGTTCTGACCCGTCGAATCGTCCATCACAAGCTGGTTATAGCCAGTCCCTTGAAACTCCTTCGACTTATATCCCGACAGTAGGCCGTTGGAATGCCATTGCGGCGTCTGCCGTCCGTTGAAGAGACTGCCACTTACTACCGGACGATCACAGTCGCCGTCCAGATACACAATTCCGACCTCGTGTCCTACGCGCGGGACAAATACACCGCCGAGAGTTCCGCCGGCGTGCGGCGACATGACGCGCAGCCAGCACGACGCTTTCTCATCGCCACCGTTCTGGCGGTCCCAGTGCATCAGAACCTTGACCCGATTGAGGCTGTCCGTGAACACCTCGTCCTGCTGCGGCCCGACTACGGTTGCGGTCTGGGTGTACATCTGGGGCTTGCGATGTTCGAACGGACTGCGAAAAGGGACAGTGCGGCGCTGCGTCTCCAGTTCAACGAGGAAGAACCCATCGCCGCCGATTGCATCTTTCACGTTGAAGACGTCCGACGCGCCCGCATGGTATGCGCGCGCCTCGGCCAGTTGCGGCTGGAGGCTATGACGGAATTGCGTCCCCGTTGACACAGGAAGATTGTTTTCGATGTACCAAGTCGCGGCTAGAATTGCAAACTGGCGGTTCTCCGAACTGTCGGAAGCAAGCGCCGTTGCCCCCTCCAGCTGAAACCAGCGCCCTACATCGGCGCGCCGAACACTACCTGCGGCAAAGAAACGCTTGGCGCGCGATTCCCACTCCTCCATCCGAGTCTTGGACAGGACACTCCCCCTGTCGCTGGTGCCGTAGGTATAGGCGCCTGTGTATTCATAGACCTCTGTCTGGTCGGGCAAGTCGCCCTGCATGTCGACAGTCGGAGTGGACATTTCCTTCTTGAAGGCCGGATCCTTGTAGTCAAAGGTACGCGTGGTGTAGTTCACGCTTTGCAAAGTGCGTACACCACCCCAATGCACTACAGCATCTGTCTCGCTTCCAATGCCCGCGCGATAAAAAGAGACTTCTTGCGGCGACAAGGCTTTCAGAGAGTACAGGTCGTCTGTAATGACCAGTGTATGCGCTTTGCCATCTTCCGCCTGCTCGAAGTAGCCAAAGATACCTTCCTCTTCCATGAGCCGATGCACGAAATTCCAGTCATCCTCGTACTGGACACAGAATGACCTCTGCGGAAGCGGATTTCGGAGATCAAACCGATATGCGCCGCGTGATTGAGGATGCTCGTCGAAAACGGCCGATAAAATGTCCTCTGCGCTTTTGTCCTGAAAAATCCGCGCATCACTTCTGAACTTCAGGAAGTGCAACCACGAGGAAAAGCTAATCTGATATAGCTGAACGCTTCCGTCTGAGCCAAGCATTCGCGCGGTGTGGACGTAGCCGTGGCGTGGCAAATAGGATGCATCGGTCTGTTGGGTCCACAAGGTCACCGGCTTCGCGATGAGGGATTTAAGCTCGATGGAATCCTTTAGTGAAGCAGCGTCAACGGTGAACTCATAATTGCGACCGATGCGACAAGTACCAACAGCGCGGACCGGCACCAGAACGCTCGCCCCCAAAGCTGTGTCCAGCTTTAACAATCTTCGCGATTGGTCAATTCCAGCACCAATTACGGTAGCCAAGTCGTTTATTGTCATATTCCGCCCCCGCCAGCAAATTTTTACGCGCAAATAATAAGACGAAATAGCGATCCAAACAATGAAATCCCGGGTGCCCAAGGGAGAATTGACAATTGACAAGAAAATTTTGCGAGACGAGAAAATAGGGCGGTCGTTATTTCCGGGCGCTGCGCCCCAAACCATCAACGGATATTCAAGTTGCATCTATCGCAATTTATTTACACCCGCCTGAGATAGTCGAAGGGAATCGTTAACGGCATAAAAGGAGTAACAAAGAGGCCGGTTTAACCAGAGATTTCTGCCGCAGACAGATTTTTGAGTGGCAATAAGCAGCAACGCGGCGAGCTCCCAGCGGCGAGTGGTTCGAGGCGGCCTAGCAAAGATTCGTGAATGCCTGGATCTTCCGAACCCGGTCGCGCAGTCGATTGTCCGACTCTGCAAGGTCGCATACCTGCTTTATCTCTGCATGCCAGTCATGCCTGAAACCATGTCGTTGGTATTGAACATCCGGGAGTTATTGATGTCGGCTACCTTTAATTTTTCGAACGGCGTACTTGACGTCGGCACAGGACCGGTGCTCGCGCCCGATTGCGCGACCGTGTCGGATTTGGTGGGAGCAGGGTGGAAGGCGTTAGATGCTCAAAACGGCTGGGAGTCCTTCAGTGTCGACGAGCTGATGATCTGGCGGCACTCGTTTGCGGTGGCGGCCCGCTTTCAAGAAGGCAAATTTGCCGCCCGTGTGAAGGGTAAGCTGCGTGTCAATTTATGAGTGGCTTAGCTCCCACCGCTATGCAGTTGCGTCCGTTTCGCAATAGACGTTCGGCTACCTCGGCCGAAGGTTCTTGACTTCGATAGTAGATTGGCTATCACGTAGCTGTGCGTCAACAGATGTTTTTCATGATAGCCCCTAAGCCGGCCAACAGTCGAAGTGACACACCACTCCTTGCCGCGCAGTACATCCGTATGTCGACTGATCATCAGCAATGCTCCCCGGTCTTCCAGGGACAGGCCATCGCCGATTATGCATTGACTCACAACATCCGCATTGTCCGGGACTATGAAGACGCCGGCATTAGCGGACTGACACTGAGACTGCGGCTCGCTCTGACACAGCTGCTAGTGGATGTCGTATGTCCTACGCGCAAATTCTCGATCGTTCTCGTCTATGACGTGAGCCGATGGGGGCGGTTCCAGGACGTGGACGAAGCCGCCTTCTATGAATATGCCTGTCGCCGAGCTGGCGTTAAGGTTAACCGAGCGACATTGGCGCTGCGGATCGCTGCGAGCGGTGGCTTGGCTAAATCTTCCGATTTTTAAGCGGATGACGGACGCTTCCTGCACCGCCCCATTCTTGGTCGGGACCACTTCCGCTTCGTACCGATCCAATGCTTCGAAGAGCGTCGTCACCTCGGCTTCGCCGCGACTCACCCACACCCCTCGTGACATTTTTGACTCAATTAGATTGGCCCATGCTTGGGCCTGAGCTTTGGTCCCGAACGTCTTACTCTGTGCCAGATAGCCGCGCCGGCGTATCTGCGCTTCCCTTGAGAGGGACCGCCCTTGCTTTTACATTCGCAATGCGAAGGTCGGGAGTTTGCTCCTTTTCGCAACGGAATTCTTTAGCGCTGAGCCGGACAATACCGATGCCACCTCGAGGTCCCAAAGCCTTTTCACCCTCCGAGGGCGCAGCTGCCTAGCGTTGTGGCCGAGTCTACGGAACCGCGGGTAGAAATCCAGGACACACGCGCACCTGATGCTCCGCCGCGAGTTTGACTGAAACCGCCTCCATAGCGATATTGCCGCACACCAAATGCGAAAAGGGTTACAGGCTTTCACCTGTAACCCTTCGAGTTCCGCAATCAGGCAATTCAAGCCATCTACAGCCGAACCACACCCTTCAAAACATGCGACGCGGACCTAGCCTTGAATGCTGTCTGATAACGAGCACGAAAATCTAATCAACTCCGTACATTCGAGTCCACCTAACTGTGCACTAGTCCAACGATTTCCGTTTCCCTGCACAACCGACAACCCTCAAACATCAATATTCCCAGCCCTAAGCGCATTCGACTCGATGAAAGCCCGCCGCGGCTCCACATCATCCCCCATGAGCGTAGTGAAGATCCCATCAGCCGCAATAGCATCTTCGATCTGCACTCTCAGCAAACGACGCACTGCCGGATCCATAGTCGTCTCCCAAAGCTGCCCGGGATTCATCTCACCAAGCCCCTTATAGCGCTGCTTGGAAACGTTACGCTCGGCATCAGCCAACAACCACTTCATCGCAGACTTGAAGTCGCTAACAGCCATACTCCGCTCACCGCGTTTGATAACGGCACCGGGACCAATCAATCCCTTGAATGTATTAGCGGTATTGACCAGTTGCTGATAATCGGCGGTCAGCTGAAACTCTTCGTCCAGCACCGAAACCTTCTGATTCCCGTGATGCGTCCTCGCCACGCGCAGCGACCGCAACTCGCGCACCGGGTCGTACATCGTCGTAACGGTGACTTCGGGCTTCAGCGCGTCGTCCCGCAGCTTAGCTTCGAGCGCTTTCGCAGAAGCCTCAGCGGCATTTTCGCTAGAGAGATCGATGACGACGCCATCCATCACAGCCTCGAGCGCTCCAGCGTCATACAGCCTGCTCAACCGGTTGACCACCGCCTGCGCAAGCAGATAAGCACGCGCCAACTCGCCCAATGCATCGCCAGTAATTGCCGTGCCATTTTCAGACGGCAACAATTCCGAGCCCTGTAACGCGAGCTTCAGAATGTGAGCATTGACCTCGTTCTCGTCCTTCAAATACCGCTCGTCCTTACCCGCCTTGATTTTGTACAGCGGTGGCTGCGCGATATAGATATACCCGCGCTCGATCATCTCCGGCATTTGCCGATAGAAGAACGTCAGCAGCAGTGTCCGGATGTGCGCGCCGTCCACGTCAGCGTCCGTCATGATGATGATGCGGTGATAACGCAGCTTGTCGAGGTTGTAATCCTCTTTGCCGATACCGCAACCCAGCGCCGTGATCAGCGTCACGATCTGCTCCGAAGAAAGCAGCTTGTCGTAACGCGCCTTCTCCACGTTGAGCACCTTGCCGCGCAGCGGCAAAATCGCCTGAAACTTCCGGTCGCGGCCCTGCTTCGCCGACCCGCCTGCCGAATCGCCCTCGACGATGTATATCTCCGACTTCGCCGGGTCCTTTTCCTGACAATCCGCGAGCTTGCCCGGCAAACCAACGCCATCGAGCACGCCCTTGCGACGCGTCATCTCACGCGCCTTGCGAGCGGCGTCGCGAGCACGCGCTGCATCGACGATCTTGCTGCAGATAATCTTCGCGTCGTTCGGCGTCTCGAGCAGGAATTCTTCGAGCGCTTTCGCGACCACATCTTCCACCGGCGCGCGCACTTCGGACGACACCAGCTTGTCCTTCGTCTGCGCGCTGAACTTCGGCTCCGGCACCTTCACCGACAGCACGCACGAAAGCCCTTCGCGCATGTCGTCGCCCGACGTCTCGACCTTCGCTTTCTTCGCGACTTCGTGATCGGCAATGTACTTGTTCAACACGCGCGTCATCGCTGCGCGCAAGCCGGTCAAGTGCGTGCCGCCGTCGCGCTGCGGAATGTTGTTCGTGAAGCAGAGCACGTTTTCGTTGTAGCTGTCGTTCCACTGCATCGCCACTTCCACGCCCACGCCGTCCTTCTCGCCGCTCACGTGGAAAATGGTCGGGTGCAGCACGCTCTTGGTTTTGTTGATGTACTCGACAAAACCCTTTACGCCGCCGACAAACGCGAAATCGTCTTCCTTGCCCGAACGCTGATCGGTCAGGCGAATCCGCACGCCGTTATTCAGGAACGACAGCTCGCGAATCCGCTTGGCCAGAATGTCGTAGTGATATTCGACGTTACCGAAGATCGTCTCGTCGGCCATGAAATGCACTTCGGTGCCGCGATTTTCGGTCTCGCCCACCACCTGGATAGGCGACACTGCAATGCCGCCGATCTCTTCGATCACACGGTTTTGCGGCACGCCACGGTGGAATTCCATGAAGTGCTTCTTGCCGTCGCGGCGAACCGTCAAACGCAGCCATGCGGACAATGCGTTCACGCACGACACGCCCACGCCGTGCAGGCCGCCCGACACCTTGTAGCTGTTCTGGTCGAACTTGCCGCCGGCATGCAGTTCGGTCATCACGATTTCGGCGGCGCTGCGCTTCGGCTCGTGCTTGTCGTCCATCTTCAGGCCGGTCGGCACGCCGCGGCCGTTGTCGGTGATCGAGATGGAGTTGTCGGCGTGAATGATCACCTGAATGTCGTTGCAGTATCCGGCCAACGCTTCGTCGATCGAGTTGTCGAGCACTTCGAACACGAGGTGGTGCAAACCAGTGCCATCCGATGTATCCCCGATGTACATCCCTGGCCGCTTGCGCACCGCCTCCAGACCTTCGAGGATCTGAATAGACGAGGCGCCGTAGCTGTTGTCGGGTTGCGTATTGTTCGTTTCAGTCATGGATTTTTTCCGGTTCTGCATTACTGCTGGGTTGCTGCTCGGGACTTTTCAAAATGCCATAAAAACGCCAAAGGGGCGCTGCGCCCCTTGGTGTGTTCTGGTTTTTGGACGCGTTAGATGCGCATTGGCATCACGACGTATTTGAATTCGTCGTTCTCGGGAATCGTGATCAACGCGCTGGAGCTGGCATCGCCAAGGCTCACTTGCAACATGTCGACCTTCAGGTTCGCGAGCACGTCGAGCAGATACGTGACGTTGAACCCGATATCGACGCTGTCGCCGTCGTACGCGATTTCCAGTTCTTCTTGCGCCTCTTCCTGATCGGCGTTGGTCGACATGATCTTCAACTGGCCCGGCTCGATAATGCAGCGCACGCCCTTGAATTTGTCCGACGTCAAAATCGCCGCGCGTTGCAGCGAACGCTGCAGTTCTTCACGGCCGATCACGAACTGGTTCTTATGCGACTTCGGAATCACACGCTGGAAGTCGGGGAATTTTCCTTCCACCAGTTTCGACACCAGTTCGACCTGACCGAACGTGAATTTCACCTGCGTTTGCGCGATGTCGATGTTCAGCGTGTCGTCGATGTCTTCCAGCAGACGCTGCAACTCGAGAATCGTCTTGCGCGGAATGATCACTTCCTGGCGCGCGAACGCACCTTCGATCTTCATCGACGAAAACGCCAAGCGGTGGCCGTCGGTTGCGACCGCCATCAACTGGTCGCCGTCTACTACCAGCAGCATGCCGTTCAGGTAGTAGCGAATGTCCTGCTGGGCCATCGAAAAATGGACCATGCCGAGCAACTGGCGGAACGTCTTTTGCGGAACCACGAGGCTCGCGCCGTAGTCTTTAGCTTGCGCGACCGTTGGGAACTCGTCTGCAGCCAGCGTTTGCAGCGCAAAGCGGCTCTTGCCGGATTGCACCGTCAGACGCTTGTCATTCAGCGTAAGCGTGACCTGGCCGTCGGGCATGGCGCGCAGAATGTCGAGGAGCTTTCGTGCTGCCACCGTGGTGGCCACCGAATCGCCGCCCACGCCGAAATCGGCGCGCGTGGTGATCTGCAACTCCAGGTCGGTCGACAGGAACGACACGTCCGGGCCGTTCTTGGTAATCAGCAAATTGGCGAGGATCGGCAACGTATGGCGGCGTTCGACGATGCCGCTCACGGTTTGCAGCGGCCTGAGGAGGTTATCGCGTTCGGTCTTGACCAGTTGCATAGAGTTCCTTCGTTGATATAACGGCCCACGCGCCTTTCAGCCCTTTTGGGCATTTTTCCGGCACGCAACCGCAGCTCCCCGCCGGCGCCACGCAGCGCCCGTCACGGCGTGAAATCCGCCCGCGGCCGCCGGGCGGTTAAACCTGTATTGTGCCTGAAAAAGGAACCGCCTCACTAAAATGGGGGCGAGTTACGAAATAAACAGGTCGATTTTTCCGTCGGCACCGCTCAGCCTTTCAGCGTCTGCTCCAGCACGTGCAGCTCGTGGTTTAGTTGAGCGTCCTTGCTGCGCTCGTCGGCGATTTTTCGCACCGCGTGCAGCACCGTGGTGTGGTCGCGTCCGCCGAACAACTCGCCGATTTCCGGCAAGCTCTTCTGCGTCAGCTCTTTCGCGAGATACATGGCGATCTGCCGCGGCCGCGCGATGTTCGCCGGCCGCTTTTTCGAATACATGTCCGCGACCTTGATGCTGTAAAAGTCCGCCACGGTCTTCTGAATGTTCTCCACGGAGATCTGGCGGTTCTGCACCGTCAACAGATCTTTCAGCGCTTCTTTCGTCAGTTCGATAGTGATTTCGCGGCCGTGGAACTTCGAGTACGCCAGGATCTTGCGCAGCGCGCCTTCGAGTTCGCGCACGTTGGAGCGCAGATGCTTGGCGACGAAAAACGCGACGTCTTCATTGAGGCTCACGAATTCCGATTGCGCCTTGCGCATCAAAATCGCGACGCGCATCTCGAGCTCGGGCGGCTCGATCGCCACCGTCAGGCCGGAGTCGAAGCGCGAAATGAGACGGTCGTCGATACCCGAAATTTCCTTCGGATACGTGTCGCTGGTGATAATCACCTGCGCCTTGTTCGCGACCAGCGCCTCGAACGCGTAGAAGAACTCCTCCTGCGTGCGCGACTTGCCCGAAAAGAACTGAATATCGTCGATCAGCAGCAGATCCAACGAGTGGTAGTAGCGCTTGAAGTCGTCGAACGCCTTGCGCTGGTACGCCTTCACGACGTCCGACACGTACTGTTCCGCGTGAATGTAGCGGATGCGCGCGCCCGCTTTGTCCATCAGAAGCTGGTTGCCGATTGCGTGGATCAGGTGGGTCTTGCCGAGGCCCACCCCGCCGTACAGGAACAGCGGGTTGTACGAGATGCCGGGATTGTCCGCGACCTGAATCGCCGCTGCACGCGCCAGCTGGTTGGCCTTACCGGTCACGAAGTTGTCGAAAGTCAGGACCGGGTTCAGCTTGGAGCGCTCGTACATCGAGTCGTTGTCGCCGTTGCCATTGGAGCTCGCGCTCTGGCCGGGACGCCATGTGCGGCGCGCGGCCGCGGCTTCGTTTGCGTCGAGGCTCGGCAGGTCCAGGTCGGCGGAATCTTCGGCTGCGGCGCGAGCGTTTGCATTGTGCTCAGCTGCCGCGCGGGCGTTCGCGTTGAGGTTCGCCATCGCGCTATTGGCGCCGTTCGCGCGCGCGGCGTGCGCCGCTTGTACGGCGCCAACGGCCGCATCCACGGCAGCGCCGTTGCCCGCGCTTCCTCCCATGGAATGAGGTGCCGAAGCTGGACGCGGCGCAGCCGGCGCGGCTGCCGCAGGGGCGCGCATGCCGGCTTTGGGATCCAGTACGAATTGCACGTCGACCGGGGTTTGCCAGAAATCGCGGGCCATATCCGCGATGCGGCCGGAGAACTGGCTCTTGACCCAGTCGAGCTTGAAGCGGTTCGGCGCAGCAATGCTGAGCGTGTTCGCAGCGGCGTCGAAGGCGACCGGGGCCAACGGTTTGATCCACGTCACATACTGCTGGGGCGTGAGTTCACGCTCCAGCAATGCGGAACAGTGTTGCCAGAATTCGTTCATCAAGTTGCTGTCGTTATGGTGTGCACGGGGCTCGCCGCTGCCCCCGTCGCGCGCACGCAACAAGGCCCGGAGCAGCCAGGCGTAACAGCCCCAGGCGCTTGTGCCACAAGGGTTTGCCGGGCAAGCGAGCCGGAGCGGCGTGCATCATTTTTGGGAGGTAAGGCGAGATTCTAACGCCAAATCGGAGCCGGAAGTGAGTTATCCACAGGGACGGATCATCTGGGCCAGCGCCCGGCGCGCGCGGGCGGCATCGGCTAAAGTATTGACGGTCAACGAAAAACGGGTTTAAATAGCGGGTTCCGCGAAAACCAATTCAGCAAACCTCCGGCCATTGCGCTTTCAGCGATGATCGCGCGGTTTTTTTTCGATCAAGTGAGAGCAACATGAAACGTACTTACCAACCTTCCGTTACCCGTCGCAAGCGTACCCACGGCTTCCGCGTTCGCATGAAGACCGCTGGCGGCCGCAAGGTCATCAACGCACGTCGCGCGAAGGGCCGCAAGCGCCTCGCCATCTAAGGCAGGCGAGCGGATTGCGCGCTCTGTCCGTACCGGGCAAGACCGGTGGCGAAGCGGGACCGGCAGAGGCGCCGCAGCAGGGCTCGGTACCGTTGCGAGCGCAAGCCGCCTTCCCCAAAGCCGCAAGGCTACTGAAAACGGATGAATTTTCATCCGTTTTTCGTTTGCGCCCGTGGCGCCGCACTGCGCACTTCGTGGTGTACGGCCGGCCTACCGGCAACGAGGCTCGCCTCGGCCTCGTGATCGGCAAGAAGTATGCGCCGCGCGCGGCCACGCGTAATCTGGTACGTCGAGTCGCGCGCGAAGCCTTTCGGGTGCGTCGCGCGGAATTCGGCGGTTGGGACGTGCTGCTGCGTTTGCACACGCGCTTCGACAAAAAGGCTTTGCCGAGCGCCGCGTCGCCGCCGTTAAAGGCGTTGTGCCGCAGTGAAATCGAGTCGTTGCTCGACAAGGCAGCACGCGAAATTGCCCGTCGTCAGGCGCCGCCCGCGGACGCGCCCAAGACGGAATGACGCTCAGGTGACCGCCCGCTTTTTCCCTCAGGCTGCAGTAGCTCCAGCAGCCTTGAACAGCGGGTGTCGTCCGGTACTTCACGTTGCGCGGCGCTGTCCGGCCGCACCAGCCATGCAAACGGTACTCATCGCTTTACTGCGTTTTTACAAGCTTGCCGTGAGTCCAATGCTCGGCAATCGGTGCCGTTTTTACCCTTCCTGCTCTGATTACGCGCGCGAAGCAATCCAGTATCATGGCGCCGCGCGCGGGACTTATCTCGCCGCCAGGCGTATTTGCCGTTGCCACCCGTTTTCCGCGGGCGGCATCGATCTCGTCCCGCCTCCCACTTCTGAAAAGCGCTGACGCGCCGTTCCATCGACACTGAGACAACGCATGGATATCAAACGCACCGTCCTATGGGTCATCTTCTTCATGTCAGCGGTCATGCTGTTCGACAACTGGCAACGCGACCACGGACGCCCGTCGATGTTCTTCCCGAGCGCCACGCCGACCAAGACGGTCGGTAGCGCCGCACCGGGAACCACGACGCCGGGAACCCAGCCCGCCGATTTGCCGGCCACCAACGCAGCAGCGCCGGCCAACACGCCGGCGGCTACGCAATCGCAACTCGTCAAGTTCAGCACCGACGTCTACAACGGCGAAATCGACACCCGCGGCGGCACGCTGTCGAAGCTGTCGCTCGTCAAGCAAGGCGACGGCAAGCAGCCGGATCTCGTCATCACGCTGTTCGACCGCACCGCGAATCACACGTATCTGGCGCGTACGGGTCTGCTCGGCGGCGATTTCCCGAATCACAACGACATCTTCACGCCGTTGCCCAACCAGCCGCATGACCTGACGGGCGACGCCAAATCGTTCCAGCTCAGCTTCGAGTCGCCGGTTAAGGGCGGCCTGAAAGTCATCAAGACCTACACGTTCACGCGCGGCAGCTATGTGATCGGCGTCGATACGAAGATCCAGAACGTCGGCACCGCGCCGGTGAGCCCGTCGGTTTATATGGAACTGGTGCGTGACGACCAGCCGGTGGAAACGCCGCGCTTCTCGCACACGTTCATCGGCCCGGCTGTCTACACCGACCAGCACCACTTCCAGAAGATGACGTTCGGCGACATCGACAAGAACAAGGAAGACTTCACGAAGCAAGCCGACAACGGCTGGATCGCGATGGTGCAGCACTACTTCGCGTCGGCCTGGATTCCGCAGCAGGGCGTGAAGCGCGACATCTACGTCGAGAAAATCGATCCGACGCTCTATCGCGTTGGCGTTAAGCAGCCGGTTGCGGCCATCGCGCCGGGCCAGACGGTCGACGTGTCCGCGCGCCTCTTCGCCGGTCCGGAAGAAGAGCGCATGCTCGAAGGCATCGCGCCGGGTCTCGAACTGGTGAAGGACTACGGCTGGGTGACGATCATCGCGAAGCCGCTTTTCTGGCTGCTCGAAAAGATCCACAGCTACGTCGGCAACTGGGGCTGGGCGATCGTGCTGCTCACGCTGTTGATCAAGGCAGTGTTCTTCCCGCTCTCGGCCGCAAGCTATAAGTCCATGGCGCGTATGAAGGCGATCACGCCACGCATGCAGGCGCTGCGCGAACGCTTCAAGGGCGATCCGCAGAAGATGAATGCCGCGCTCATGGAACTCTACAAAACCGAGAAGGTGAACCCGTTCGGCGGCTGTCTGCCGGTCGTGGTGCAGATTCCGGTGTTCATCTCGCTGTACTGGGTGCTGCTGTCGTCGGTCGAAATGCGCGGCGCGCCCTGGATTCTGTGGATTCACGATCTGTCGCAGCAGGACCCGTTCTTCATCCTGCCGGTGCTGATGGCTGTTTCCATGTTCCTGCAGACGAAGCTCAACCCGACGCCGCCGGACCCCGTTCAGGCGAAGATGATGATGTTCATGCCGATTGCGTTCTCGGTTATGTTCTTCTTCTTCCCGGCCGGTCTGGTGCTGTACTACGTCGTGAACAACGTGCTGTCGATCGCGCAGCAGTACTACATCACGCGCATGATGGGTCAGTCGAAGGCGAAGCCGGCCTGATCCCTGCGTGAAGCGCTGAGGGCAAGTCGCCTTGCCTGCAAAAACAAAGCCGCCCGGTTCAAACGAACCGGGCGGCTTTTTTCATGCGATCTGTGTGGGCAGACGGCGCACGCGCTACTCTTCTTCGGTATCCTCACCGTAAAAGCGCCCAATCATTTCTTCGACGAGAAAACGGTCTTTCGGCGTCAACGATTCGATCTTGGACGCCAGTTCGATCGTTTCCTGAGAAGGCGGATACTTCTCGCCGCGGGCCATCGGTCTGGCGCTCGCACCGGGCGAAGGCCCGTAGTGCAGCCAGTGCTCCTTCACGTTCAACCACTCGGCAAGCGTGCGCAACTTATCGGGCTTTGGGATCGTCGTACCCGTGAGCCACTTGTGCGCGGTTTGTGGAGTAACCGGACGGTCACCGCGATAGCGAAGGTTGAACTGTTCGGCGAGCTTGGTCCCGCCGCGAATCTTCAGCGGCTCCAATGTTTCCTTCAGCCTCTTCGAGAAGGCAGCTTTTTCTTTCGGGGTTGGCATGGGCCAGATTGTGCAATTCAGCGTCCTCCCAGTTGACAACTGATCAGGCTCATGTTGAACGTATTTGAGATAATTTTAGCTTGCGTGCCGCAGCGCGACGGCGATTCAGCGCAATGTCAATTTTTGCGACTTTTCCATGTAGGACGCGCGTCTGCACGGCACCATGTTCTCGTTAAGTCTGGCTCAGTCCTATTCATCAAGTAAAAATCCTAGCTTGTTTAGGATCAATCTCAACGGCGACCTAGAAAGCACGTTCTGGTCGTCAGGTGACGCGCAGACCGGCCGGCACATAGCCCGCGTTACAATGCCCGGCGCCCCGGACATGTCCGCGCCGCCCTGCCCCACTCTTCCGATTTCGCCGCCTCACTCATGCTGACCACCGACTCCGATCCCATCGTCGCCATTGCCACCGCGCCCGGCCGGGGAGGCATCGGCGTCGTGCGCATTTCATTTGGACGCGCGGGCGAGGCCGCGGCGCAGCCGCTGATGCAGGTGTTGACCGGGCAAGCACTCGTGCCTCGTCACGCGAGTTATGTGCCTTTTTTCGACGACGGCGGCAACGCGCTCGATCGCGGCATTGCCCTTTACTTTCCCGCGCCGCATTCGTACACCGGCGAACACGTGCTCGAGTTGCAGGGCCATGGCGGGCCGGTCGTGCTGCAACTGCTGCTGCAACGTTGCATCGACGCAGGGCGCGGATTTGGCCTGCGGCTCGCCGAGCCCGGCGAGTTCACGCGTCGTGCGTTTCTGAACGACAAGCTGGACCTCGCGCAGGCCGAAGCGGTGGCCGATCTGATCGAAGCGAGCACCGAGGCCGCTGCGCGCTCGGCAGGCCGTTCGCTCGACGGCACGTTTTCGCGCGACATCCATGCTTTGGTCGAAGAAGTGATCACGCTGCGCATGCTCGTCGAGGCAACGCTGGATTTCCCCGAAGAAGAGATCGATTTCCTCGAAGCTGCCGACGCCCGCGGCAAGCTCACGCGCATTCGCGAGCGTCTCGCGCACGTGCTCGCCGAGGCACGGCAAGGTGCGCTGTTGCGCGAGGGATTGTCGGTGGTGCTGGCCGGTCAGCCGAACGTCGGCAAATCTTCGTTGCTCAATGCACTTGCCGGCGCTGAACTCGCTATCGTCACGCCGATTGCGGGCACGACGCGTGACAAGGTCGCACAGACCATCCAGATCCAAGGCATTCCGCTGCACGTGATCGACACCGCAGGCCTGCGCGATACCGAAGACGAAGTCGAGAAAATCGGCATTGCGCGGACGTGGAGCGAGATCGAGCGCGCGGACGTGGTGCTGCATCTGCTGGATGCGCGCACGGGCATGACCGTGGAAGACGAAACCATTGCCGGGCGCTTCCCGGCCGGTGTTCCGGTCGTGCGCGTGTTGAACAAGACGGACCTTGTCGGCTTGCCGCCGGAGGCTCGCGCGCTCGATGCCGATTTCGACCTGAGCGAAGTGCGCCTGTCGGCGAAACAAGGCGACGGCGTGAGCTTGTTGCGCGACGAACTCCTGCGCATCGCCGGTTGGCAGGCCGGCGCGGAGAGCGTCTACCTTGCGCGCGAACGTCATCTGATTGCGTTGCGCGCCGCGCAGGACCACCTTGCGACGGCCGCCGCGCATGCCGATCAAAACTCGCAGGCGCTGGATCTTTTCGCCGAAGAACTGAGACTCGCGCAGGACCAGCTCAACTCAATCACTGGCGAATTCAGCTCCGACGATCTGTTGGGAGTGATTTTCAGCAGGTTTTGTATCGGCAAGTAGAACTGGGCATGCAAGCCGCCCTCAAATGCCTAAAGACGGGACCGAAAGCCGCTTGAACGCGTTGTAAGCGAAACGGATCAACACGCTTTGTAGACCAATAACACCAGTTAATATTGGTACACAAACGCAAACAGTTTAAACTCGCTCTGTCGCGTACCAGCCACTCCAACATGCCTCGCCTAGCCGCCCCGCTCACCGAATCCCAGATACGCGCACTTGAACCGCGCGCCGCCCGCTACAGCGTCGCCGACGGCAACGGCCTCGTGATCGAAGTGATGACCACGGGTACGAAGATCTGGCGCTTCCGGTATTCGCTGAACGGCAAGCGCCAGCCGCTTGCGACCATCGGCGATTACCGGATGATTTCGCTGCGCGTCGCCAGAGCGAAGGCGCAGAAGTACGCGGAGCTCGTCGCGCAAGGCATTTCGCCCGTCGCCACTGCGCGCCGCGACCGCGGAGCCGAAGCGAAAGCCGACGTACTGCGTGAAGCAGCCGAGCTTTATATGGCGACCGAGATGGCCGGGAAGTCAGATGAATATCGACGCACCACGCGCCGCGCGCTCGACAAAGACGTGTTGCCCGCAATCGGCGGCATGCGGGTCAAGGCGGTGACCGCGGAGCATGTCGTCGCCATCTGCGAGGCGATCAAAAGCCGTGGCTCGCCGAAGATGGCGCTGCATACCCGCAACGTCATCAAGCGACTCTACGAGTATCTGATCGCTCGCCAACTGGCAACCTCAAACCCGGCGGAAGTCGTGCCGGCGCGCTCCATCGCCACCTTCGAGAGCCGCACCCGCGTGCTTTCCGGCGAGGAGATCGGCACGATGCTGCATTCGATCGAAACGTCGAGCATCCGCCAGCCGCTCAAGATAGCGCTGCATCTGTTGGTGCTGACGATGGTACGCAAATCTGACCTCGTGGAAGCGACGTGGGACGAGTTCGATCTCGACCGTGCGCTGTGGCGCATCTCCGCCGCGCGTCTGCATCAAGATACGGATCGGATCGTCTACCTGCCTCAGCAAGCGGTCGCGATGCTGCAACAGTTGCATCGCACGCGAGCAAGCCAAACCTTCGTCTTTCCGAGCGTAAGGGGCGACGACCGGCCGATTGCAAAGAGCACGCTCAACCAGGCGGTGAAGGCGCTTGGCCTGGAAGTCGAACATTTCGTTCTTCACGACTTCCGCCGGACGGCGTGGGCGCATCTGCGCGAGATGACAGAGCATGCACAACGGGACAAAACATCAGCGCAAACGCGACAAAGCGAGTCGCAAGGCGAGCGTGAATCCGGTCCGACCGAGCAGCGGCAAATCGCCCAGCAATGGGCCGATTTCGTCGATGCAGAGCTCGACGCAGCGCGGAAAAGAGCCGTGGGCGCGGGATGATCGAAGGAGCAGGACGCACGTAAAGGCGAAATGCCCGCGACCTGCAATTTTAGGTACACAAAGACACGGCAGGCTGCTCCAAGCGACTGCCCTGTAAAGAAAACGGGCGTAGTTCACGAGGTTATTAATACATCGCCACTAGCGCAAAAGCGCCAAGCCATGCCCTCGCATCACGCGGCGCTTCTCTCCTGCGACTGATCGCCTACACTGGAGCAACGATGCAACCTTTTCGTGGAGGCTGCCATGTCTGAATCGTTGATCGCTTACCTGCTTGGGCCGACCGTGATGCTGCTGGTCGGCGGGGCAATCTGGGCGGCCTCCCGCTATCACCACAAGGCGGGACCGCAAAAGCTCGAGCGCTGGCTGGATACGCACTACGCCGAGTGGCTGCATCACAGGCACTGAAGCCGACGCCTTGCGGCGTCAAAACAAAAGGCCGTCGCAGTGAGCGACGGCCTTTCTGTCTGCAGCGTGCAGTTACGACGCGCCTACCATTTACCACCTGGGCGCAGGCTCACCATACTCGTACTGCTGCTGCGGCGCTCCGCACGCCACATAGCCGCGCTGGTACTGGTCGTAGCAGTAGCCCGGGGGCGGGCCCGCGTAAGCCGGTGCCGGCTGGTACACCGGCTGTGCATAGACAGGCTGCGCATAGACCGGTTGTTGATAGGCCACCGCGGGCGCAGGATTCAATATCGACGTCACGACCGCGCCCAGCACCGCGCCGCCGATCAGTGCGCCCACTACATCGCCGCCGCCATGGCCATGAGCCGACGCTTGCCCCGCGACGCTCAAGCTGCCCACCATCACTAACGCCACTGCTAACTTTTTCATTTTTCGCTCCCGCCGTTCAGGCATGGAACGAATTGTCGGCTACGCGCGCAGAAATAGATGCTGCAAGTGGTAACGACACATTACCTGTGTAACCACCACCGTCGACCGGTCGGATCAACGTTCCCACGACGCCGCTTGCACCGGCGCGTCGCCGTAATACCGCTGGCGCGCATCGCTCAGAACATGCCCCTCAAGCACGCCTTCGTCCTTTAGCGCTTTGAGCGCGGCCATGACGATCGCCTTGCGATCCACCTCGAAAAATTCCCGCAAAGCCTCACGTGTATCGCTGCGGCCGAAACCGTCCGTGCCGAGCGTCACGTAGCGGCGCGGTACGTATGCGCGAATCAGCTCGGGCACGGCGCGAACGTAATCCGTTGCCGCGACGATCGGCCCCGCCGACTCGCCCAGCACTCGCGCGACGTAAGGCACGGGCGACGACGCATCGCCATAACGCGCAAGCCGCTCCGCCGCCATGCCGTCGCGCTGCAATTCGCTGAAGCTGGTCACGCTCCATACCGCGGTGTCGATCTGCCAGTCGTCCTTCAGCATGCGTTGCGCGGCGATGACCTCGCCAAGAATAGCTCCGGCGCCGAGCAATTGAATTTGCGCCGGCGCGCCCTTCTCCGCACCGGCGGCGAGCGGGTAGATGCCCTTCAGAATGCCTTCGCGCACTGCAGCTACATCGCCGTCCGGTGCACAAGGCTGCGCGTAGTTCTCGTTCATCACCGTGACGTAATAGAACACGTCGCGCTGACGCTCGACCATCTCCCGCATCCCTTCGTCGACGATTACCGCGACTTCGTAAG